>ERZ773218.1596-NODE-1596-length-20878-cov-4.951160_pt1 | contig 20878 bp, 20 predicted proteins | sample MGYA00580527_ERZ773218 | MGnify/ENA primary metagenome ERZ773218 (study PRJEB29015, sample SAMEA2737763) | human gut metagenome | biome: human gut; feature: human-associated habitat; material: faeces | place: China | collected 2012 ...
TGAGATTGTTTGCAAGGTCTTTTGAAGCCCGTTGCCGGACTTCGTTGCCGACACCTTCTGTCTGGCTATTTTTATGTGCGCAGGCAATGAGCCAAGTGGATATTCTTGCATATCTATGCGGCGAATGCTGCGACAACGATAATTATGGAGGATAACTGCCTATGGCAAATAATAAGATGAATATTGAAGGAAAAAATTACTCGGATATTCCGGTGTGGCGTAGATATACGCTTACCATTGAGGAAGCTGCCAGGTATTATCATATCGGCGAAGGAAAACTGAGAATGCTGATTGAAGAGCATCCGAATGAAGATTTTTATGTTATGAATGGCAATCGAGCCTTGATTAAGCGTGAAAAATTTGAACGCTATCTGGATCAGGCAACGGCTGTATAACTGGCATTAGAAATGCTTAACAGAAATTCCGAAATCACATGGCATAACTATACGGAGAGCCGGATTTGTGATAGTATAAAATTGCAAGTCTGGCTCTCCTTGTTCTGAAAGGAGAGATTTCGATGAGTGAAAAAAGACGAGACAATAGAAATCGGATTTTGCGTGAAGGTGAATACCAGCGTACAGATGGGAGGTATCGTTACCGATATATTGACGAGGATGGTAAGGAGAAGAATGTGTACAGTTGGCGTTTGGACAAGAATGACCCGACTCCCAGGGGTAAAAAGCGAGAGCTTTCGCTGAGAGAGAAGGAAAAGCAGATTCAGGCGGATCTGTTTGACCATATCGTTACCCGTGGCGGCAATTACACGGTAGTTGAATTGGTAGAGAAATATACTTCTCTGAAAACCGGTGTCGGTCATAACACCAAGGCGGGATATAAGACCGTAATCAATATCCTGAACAGAGAAGCGTTTGGAAAGCAGCGCATTGACAAGGTTCGCCTGTCTGATGCAAAGGCGTGGCTGATCAAGCTTCAGCAGGTGGATGGCAGAGGGTACAGCTCTATTCACTCCATCAGAGGTGTTCTGAGACCGGCTTTTCAGTTGGCGGTAGATGATGATCTGATCCGTATTCTTGCCAATCGAGTAGCACTGAAAATAGAACCGATGGTAGACGGATATGCTGGATTTTTGTTTCTCGACAAGAACGATAAGCCAATGGTCGCCCTTCATTGGGAGAAGTACCTGGAACATATTATTGAGAAATATAACAAGATTTACCGTATTCAGATGCCCAAAGTAACTCCTCATGTATGCAGACACACTTTTTGTTCCAATATGGCGAAATCCGGGATGAATCCAAAGACGTTGCAGTATATCATGGGTCATTCGGACATCAGCGTAACGCTGAATGTTTACACCCATGTGCAGTTCGATGACGCACAGGCAGAGCTGCTTCGAGTAGCAAAAGCCTAAAACACCCCGTTGGTACAGAGCATTTATTTACCAACAGATTTACCAATATTGCAGGGAAAAGCACGAGAAAATACGGGAAGATTTGAGAAGATACACCGGAAACACAGAAACAGGAAAATGCCGAAAAAACCTGCAATATTGGGCATTTGAGAAGAAATACAAAGCAAAAACGGAGTTATAAGAATATGATAAAAATACTTTTCATCTGCCACGGCAATATCTGTCGCTCCCCCATGTCCGAGTTCATCTTCCGGGATATGGTTGCAAAACGCGGCATAGCGGATCAGTTTGAAATCGCATCGGCTGCGACGAGCCGGGAGGAAATCGGCAATCCGGTCTATCCGCCGGCGGTGCGGAAGCTGCGGGAGCATGGCATTGATCCGTCCGGGAAGCGGGCACGCCAGATGACGAAGCAGGATTACGAATATTATGATTATCTGCTGGCGGCGGAGCAGTATAATATTCAAAATATGCTTCGAATTGTTGGCGGAGACCCGGAGCATAAAATCCATCGTCTGCTGGATTACGCAAAACATCCGCGCGATATCGACGATCCGTGGTACTCCGGGGATTTCGAAACCGCGTACCGGGACATCGTGGAGGGCTGCGAAGCATTCCTGGAGAGCTTCAAATGAAAAAAATGACTGCGGAGCAGCGGAAAGTATCGCAGATGCGTTTCCGCGAGTGGCGTGTGTGAACGGTAACTTTGCAGATGCTTCAGAAAAGAGAACCTCAGATTTCCCTACCTATTTAAGGAAATGTATGCTACAATAAAAAAGATATCAGGATCAAAAACGCTTTTGCCTCTGATATCAGGACAACAGTATCCGTCGCGGGATGACTGATTATCAGATTGCTGTTCCAAGGGTGCTGCGGGCAGCGAATAAGATCGGAGTTTTTGAATGAGTATCAATTCCATGATTTTTCTGACGGCTTTTTTGCCGGTTGTATTTGTGTTGGACAGGCTGTGCGTGCGCAAAACAGCGCTGAAAAATATCCTGCTGCTTTTGGCAAGTCTTGTGTTTTATGCGTGGGGCGATCCGGTTTATATTGTCCTTTTACTTGTTTCGATTGCGGCAAATTACGGGATCGGGCTGCTGCTTGGACGTCAGCGGGACGAAAGCGTGGCGGCGAAGACTGTTCTGGCGGCGGGCATTTTGGTAAACCTGGGGATTCTTGGGTATTATAAATATTTTGACTTCTTTTTGCGGATTGTGAACCGGCTGACGGGAAGCGAGCATGAGATGCGCAATATCCCGCTTCCGATTGGCATTTCGTTTTTTACGTTCGGAGCGATTTCATATCTGATGGATTTATACCGCGGTCATTATGAGGCGGAGAAAAATCTGCTCAACATGGCACTGTATCTGTCCTTTTTCCCGAAAATTTCAGTTGGACCGATCGCGCGGTACCGCGATTTTGGACCGCAGCTTACAAACAGACAGGAGACCGTGGAAAAGACAGCGGAAGGAATCCGGCGCTTTGCCTATGGACTTGGTAAAAAGGTACTGGTCGCAAACATTGTCGGCGCAAGTGTAGATAAGATCTATGCGCAGGACATTACAAATGTTACGGGTGTTATGGTGTGGTGCGCGGCGATTCTGTATGCGATTCAGATTTACTATGATTTTTCCGGTTTCACAGATATGGCCATCGGTCTGGGCAAAATGTTCGGATTCGATATTTGTGAAAACTTTAATTATCCATACCTGTCCGGCTCGATTCAGGAGTTCTGGCGCAGATGGCATATTTCCCTGAGCAGCTGGTTTAAGGATTACCTCTACATACCGCTTGGCGGAAACCGGAAAGGAAAGGTTCGGACATACTTGAATCTGGCGATCGTCTTTTTTGCGACCGGGTTATGGCATGGCGCGACAACAGCGTTTATCGCATGGGGCGCGCTGCACGGATTTTTCATCATTGTGGAGCGGATCGGCTTTAAGAAAATTTTGGACAAAATCGGCTTTTTGCGTTATGTATACACGGGACTCGTCGTACTGTTCGGCTGGGTGATTTTCCGGGTGGCAAATCTGCAGCCGGCGCTGCAGTACATCCGCAGGATGCTGACGCCGTGGCAGTATACCCAGAGCACCTATGCACTGCGGGAGCTGATCGGAAACCGTTGTATCGTAATGGCGGTTGTCGGCGTCCTTGGTATGGGGCTGTTGCAGGCCGGAATCAAAAGGTTCTGCCCGACAGCGGAAAAATTAAAGGGCGGCGTATTGGAACTGGTTTACTGCATGTTCCTGATCGCAGCGTCGATGCTGCTTTTGGTCAACGGAACCTACAGCCCTGCAATTTATCTGAATTTCTGAGTGGAGAATGCATATGAATAAAAAAATGGCGGCGGCATGGCTGATTTGCTTTGCGCTTTTGCTTTTGATGCCGGGAGCTGTGTGGGCGGTAACAAAGGATCGTTTCCAGACGGATGCGACGGAAAATACGGTTTCAACAGAGATTCCGAAGCTGACGAAGGACAATTACAGAGATTATCCGGGACTGGTGGAGAGCGCGTTTAACGCGGCGGTTCCGTTTCGGAGTCAGCTGATTTCCTTTTCCAGCCTGACAGATTTAAAGCTGTTTTGTGAAAAATCCATCAACGACAAGGTTGTGATCGGTTCGGATAACTGGTTGTTTTACAGTATGGAATCGGACATTGATGATTATAAGGGAACAAATCTGTTTACAGAAGGACAGCTTGCACAGATCGCGTCGCAGCTTACGACATCGCAGCAGTGGCTTTTAGACCGGGGCAGTGAATTTGTCCTGATGATTGCACCGAATAAGGAGACGATTTACGGAGAAGAGCATCTTCCTTCCTATTATAAAAAGGCGGAGGAAACGCGGACAGATCAGCTGATCGCTTATCTGAAGAAGAATACAGATATCCGTATTGTATATCCGAAAGAGGAAATGCTGAAATATAAGGAGGAATATTCCCTGTACTGGCACTATGACACGCACTGGAACGCCGCTGGCGGCTATATTGGGGCGAAAGCGCTGTTAAAGGAGTTGGGAGACGAGCTTCCAGAGGTGGAGAACATCACCTTTACTCCGGATACCTTTTCCGGATATGATCTTGCAAGAATGATGAATCTGCAGAGCTACTACGAAAAAAACATGCCTGCGGAAGAAAATTATATCGTGACCGGTTACAACGGCAACAATTTGCAGGCAGTCTCTATTGACGATGCGACGGCTCTGGTGTATCATTCAGATGCGCCGGATACGAGAAAGCTGTTCATGGTGAGGGATTCCTTCGCCGGAGGAATGGCGGGACCGGTGGCGAGCAGCCTTTCAGACTGCTATATGGCTCATTGGAACGGATTTTTTACGCAATCTATGGTAGAAGAACAAAAGCCGGATGTTTTTGTTCTGGAGCTGGTAGAGAGACGGCTGGATTATCTGCTTTCTTTCTGCCTGACAGACTGAGCAGAAAGGTAACGGATGGGAACAAAAAATAAGGGAGAAGGCAGTTCCTTTGTAAAACAGGCTGGCATTCTGGCTGCTGCCGGCATTATCTGTCGAATTATCGGCCTATTGTACAGAAGCCCCCTGACGGGAATTATCGGAGAGACAGGAAACGGCTATTATGCGCCGGCGTATCGCTATTATCAGATGATTTTGCTGATCTCTTCCTATAGCATTCCGTCGGCGGTATCCAAAGTAATTTCACAGAGACTGGCAACCCACCAGTACAAAAATGCGCAGCGGATTTTTCACTGCTCGATTATTTATGTTGTTGTCGTGGGCGGAATCGCCAGTCTGTTTGCGTTTTTTGGAGCAGATTTTCTGATTCCGGGACGGGCGGCGATGGTGCTTCGGACGCTTGCACCGACAATTTTCTTTTCCGGTCTTCTCGGCGTTTTGAGAGGATATTTTCAGGCAAACCGAAGCATGGTGCAGACGTCCGTTTCGCAGATTCTGGAGCAGATTTTAAATGCGGCGGTCAGCATGCTGGCGGCATGGGGGCTGATGCAGATATTTGCTGGGGAAGACGAGCTGACCTGTGCTGCGTGGGGGGCAGTCGGAAGTGCAGTCGGAACCGGTGTCGGCGTGCTGATAGCACTGGCGTTTATGCTGATGATTTACCATATGAACCGGAAAATAATCCGCCGCAGGATAGAGCGGGATCGTTCCAGAGATTTGCTGGAAACCGGCGAGATTTTCAAGATCATTCTGTTTATGGTAACGCCGGTTCTGCTGAGTACGTTTGCATATAATGCGAGCGCACTGATCAACCAGACCCTGTATCTGAATCTGATGCAATCGGTACACAATGCTTCTTATGATGATATTACGATTATTAACGGTATTTACGATACGGAAGCGGTCGGACTTTCCAATATTCCGATTGCAATCGCGTCTGCGATGGCTTCCGCGATTCTGCCGAGCATTGCAGGAAGCTTTGAGACAAAGAAGAAAAAAGACGTCCGGCACAAAATCAGCGTGGCGATCAAGACGATCATGTTTATCGCGATTCCGTCTGCAGTCGGCATGACGGTATTATCCAGACCGATCGTATGGCTATTGTATAATACGAATACGGACAGCATCCGTCTGGGCGGACGCCTTCTGGCGGCGCTTGGTGCGAGCATCGTGTTCTATTCCCTTTCCACACTGAGCAATTCGATTCTGCAGGCAGTCGGCAAGGCGTCGAAGCCGGTTACAAACGCGGTGATTGCGTTGGCGGTGCAGACTGTGGTGGCGGCAGCCCTCCTGATCTTTACAGATCTTGGTATTTACAGTTTGCCGATCGCCGTTACGGTATATTCTTTTATGATGTGCCTGTTAAATGGCATCGCGGTGAAAAAAGCGACCGGCTATCATCAGGAAATCGAGAAGACGTTTGTCCTGCCGCTGGTATCCTCTGCGATCATGGGGCTTGTGGTTGCAGGTATTTATTATGGGCTGACGCTGACAGTGCTGAAAGGATATCTCGGCAATGCGGTTGCACTGCTGCTTTCGGTGGCAATCGGCGGACTGACGTATTTTGCGGCGGCGTTAAAGCTTGGCGTCATGTCGAAAAAAGAACTGCTCGGAATTCCCGGAGGCAGTATGATTGTGAAATTTGCGGTAAAATTGCATTTGCTGAAGAATTAGACCGTAAATTTGTAATAGAATTGTAATAAATGCAGAAAAAGGCTGGATTTTTACCGCCTGCGGGAGTACAATATTTAAACTAGGTTGGTTTAACCTTTTCAAAAAAGAAAAATATTCAGGAGAATGATATATGAAAAAAACCAGTTTGTTCTGTCTGGCGCTGGGATTATCTGCAGCATTATGTGCATGTGGCTCTGCAGCGACAGAAACAACCCCTGTACCTGAAACGGATTCAGCTGTTGCAGCGACGGAAAGTAACGATACAACCGGAACAGAAAATGCAGCAGCGGAGACGGAAAGCGTTGTTACAGAAGACGCAGTTCCGACCAGCTACCTGACCGGTCTGGAATGCACCGAAGAGGAACGCGAACAGCGCCCGATGGCAGTTATGCTGAACAATATCAAGGCAGGAACCCCGCAGGCAGGAATCGGACAGGCATCCGTGATTTATGAAGCGCCGATGGAAGGCGCGGATGTGACCCGTCTGATGCCGTTGTTTGAAAACTGGCAGAATCTGGATACGGTCGGCTATATCAGAAGCAGCCGTGATTACTTTGTATACAGCGCGCTGGAATTCGATGCGATTTATGCGCATTTCGGACAGGCTACCCCTTATGTCGGCGATCTGTTAAACAGTGATCTGGTGGACAACATCAGCGGCGCGGTTGCAGGAATTGACCGTCCGGCTTCCAAAGCGTTCATGCGGACGGATAAGCGGAAAGCACCCCACAATGTGTATACAAACGGTGAAGCACTGGCAGAAGCGGCAGAGAAATTTGAATACAGCCTGACTTATCACGATACGCATAAGCAGAAATTTGCCTTTGCACCTCTGGGCGAAAAGGCAGACTATCCGGATAACGATACCGTTGTCCGGATGTATCCCGGCGGTGAAAAGACCGGTGTTGGAAACGGCTATTCCAATGTGCAGGCTTATTTTGAATATAACGATGAAGACGGAAAATATTACCGTTATCAGTACGGTGACAAGCATATTGACGAGACAACCGGCGAACAGCTGGCAGTCGATAACGTTATTTTCCAGTATTGTCACGGCGAGTTCCGGGATTCCAAAGGCTATATGGCATTTGATGTGCACGGCGGCTGGGAGCCCGGTGCAGATCTGACCAATTACAAGGTTCAGGTATTTACCGGAGGTAAGATGGTAGAAGGAACCTGGTCAAGATATTCGGATACCGATCCGGCCCTGTATGTGGATGTAGATGGCAATCCGATCCGGTTAAATCGCGGAAAAACATGGGTTTGCCTGATCTGGAACGAACATGCGGATGACGTTGTACTGAAGTAATCCGAAAATCTGAGAGGTACACGATAGTATGAAAGAAGTTTGGGCAAGTTTTCGTCTGGCTTTTTCGATGTATTCGATTTTTCCTGCCAGGCAGATCAAAAAAACCCGTAGAAATATGAAGTATATTCTGATTTTCGTACCGCTAGTCGGCGCGATTATCGGATTCATTCTAAAACAGTGGCAGGTGATCAGCCCGTATCTGATCGATAAAGATCTGCTGGGCGCGGTTGTCTGTGCGATGCTTCCGATCTTTTTATCGGGCGGCGCGTTTCTGGATGGTTTCTTCCGGACAGTAGATGCGCTCAGTTCCCATCAGCCGAGGGAAGTCAAGTTGGAAATCCTGCGGGATTCCCACAGCGGATACTTCGCAATTATTATCTGTGTCTGCTATTTCTTCCTGATCGTCGGTCTTTGGAGCGAAATGCCGCTGGACAGCTGGCCGGTTCTTGCATATGGCTTCATACTTTCCAGAGCGCTCTATGGTCTTTCCATCGAATGCTTTCCGCATTCGCAGGAAAGCAAATGCTCCCTGTATGTCGGAAAAGGCAAAAGCAGAGGAATTGTGATCGCATTTATGATCGCTTATATCGTGATCTCTGTAGTGGGCATGCTGGTGTGCGACATTCAGGTAGCGATTCCGTGTCTGGTCGGTGCACTGCTCGCATTTTTGTACTATTGCTATGTGGCGTTCCATCATTTCGGGGGAATTACAGAGGATATCGCATGCTTCTTTGTTCAGGTGTGTGAAATTATGATGCCGCTCGTTGTACTGCTGACCAGCATTGCGACGAGACTGGATATTGCAGGGGAACTGTAAACAATAGGATGCACGCTCTGCGAGCATTCTATTGTCATGAATTAAAAACCGTTACGAGCCGGTGCAGATGTTTCAATCTGTACCGGCTCGTTTATGTTGTAGGGCGTGCCTGCACCGCAGATTGCCGCAGTGTATCGCACCTGCCTTTCATTTTTTTAGTTTTGTACGTTGTTTGCTGCGCTCTGCAGAAACTGCTCCTTCGCATAGACCGCTGCGCCCAGCATTCCGGCGGCGTCTCCGAGAACTGCAGTGACGATTGTACAGCAGCCATAGGGAATCCGCAGCGCATGGGTATCCAGAATTTCACGGGTGTACTGAAGCAGGCGATCGCCCATACGGGACATGCCGCCGCCGACGATGATGATTTCCGGATTGTACAGGCTGAAAACGGCGCACAGACCGTAGCCGAGCAGCTCTCCGGTTTCTCTCATGGTCTCAATAGCAACAGCATCCCCGTCATCGTAGGCACGGGAAAGCATGTCTGCAGTGACCTTATCAAGGTCATTATCTACCCAGTCACAGATGATGCTGTGCTGTCCCAGTTGGACTTTTTCCCGAAAGGTGCGCAAAATACCGAGGGCAGAAACATAGCGCCCAAGGCAGCCGGAGCTTCCGCAGCGGCATTCCCGTCCTTCACGGAACATGTTGATATGCCCGATTTCGCCTGCGGAACCGGTAGCGCCGTAGATCACGCGTCCGTCGATGACCGCAGCGCCGCCAAGCCCGGTTCCGAGGGTGATCATCAGGACGTTATTGCGGTTTTTGCCGGCGCCGAATTTCCATTCCCCATAGAGATTGACACGTGCATCATTATCGATATAGGTCGGGATATGAAGATGGCTCTCCATCCAGGCGACGATCGGAACCTCCTCCCATTTCGGAAAATTCGGAGAAAACCGGGAAATACCGTTTTTGATATCGAGGATGCCGGGGACGCCGATGCCCATGCAGGTGATATCCTGACAGGTCAGGTGCAGCTCATCGAGAAGTGCCAGAACAGCATCATAAATGCGATTGAGGACGTGCTCCGAGCCGAAACGAACCTCGGTGGGGGTGCGTTTTTCCCCGAGCTTATGAAAAAAATCATCGAAAACAGAAATTTTGATATTGGTTCCACCGAGATCAAGCCCGATATAGGTTGCCATAAAATCCTCCTATTTACAGGTGCGTTTGCCGAAAAGCAGGAACTGCACTGCGTTTTAGATAGCTGAAAAACGTTTATATCCGTTCTTTTTTTCAGTATAACATATGCCCTGTGGAAGAAAAAGTGGAACTGTCAAAAATAGTGTGATAGAATATGCGTAAGTTACAGTTCGCTCGTGTCTTTTTATGTACAGATTTCGAACGCACAAGATGCAGAAAAGAAGGATAATACTATGATTGCAGAACAATATCGAAAAATGCTGGATGCAAAGTCAGTGATCCGGCAGTTGTCCGAGAAGGCGACGAAGCGGGCGCAGATAATTGGTGCAGAGAATGTATTCGATTACAGCCTGGGAAATCCGTCCGTACCGGCACCGGCAGAGTTTAAGCAGGCACTGCTGGACCTGATTGAGAAGGAAGATCCGATGACCCTGCACGGCTACAGCCCGACGCTCGGTATCCCGTCTGTGAAGACGGCGATTGCGGAGTCCTTAAACTGCAGATTTGACATGAACTACGGACCGGAGCATATTTTCCCGGTTTCCGCAGCAGCGGCGGCAATCGCGCATGCGCTGCGTGCAGTGACTGTGCCGGGGGATGAAGTGCTGACCTTTGCTCCGTTTTTTCCGGAATATCATCCATATGTAGATCTGACCGGAGCCGTTTTAAAGGTTGTTCCGGCGGACACGAAGAGCTTCCAGATCAATTTCGAAGCGTTTGAAGAAATGTTGGGACCGAGGGTTGCGGCAGTGTTGGTAAATACACCGAACAATCCGTCCGGCGCAGTTTATTCGGCGGAGACGTTGACGAAGCTGGCGGAGGTTCTGACGAGAAAAGCAGAACAATACGGGCATGATATTTTCCTGATTTCGGATGAACCGTATCGGGAAATCGTATTTGACGGTAAACAGCAGCCGTATGTATCGAAATTTTATGCCAATACGATCAGCTGCTACTCTTTTTCCAAGGCGCTGTCGCTGCCGGGCGAGAGAATCGGCTATCTGGCGGTCAATCCGGCGTGTCCGTATGCGGCGGAGATCGTAAATATGTGCGGACAGATTTCGAGGGGAATCGGTCATAACTGCCCGACGTCTCTGATGCAGCTGGCAGTATCGAAGGTGCTCGACCTGACCTCTGATTTTTCCGTCTATGAAAGGAACCGCAACCTGCTTTACGAATGCCTGACGGATTGTGGCTTCGAGGTTGTGAAGCCGGAAGGAACCTTTTACATCTTCCCGAAAGCCCCGGAAGCAGACGCGGCAGCATTTTGTCAGAAAGCGCTGCAGTACGATCTGGTGCTCGTTCCGGCTGATTCCTTCGGCTGTCCCGGATATTTCCGCATGGCATATTGCATCGATACGGAGAAGGTGGAGCGTTCCCTGCCGGTGCTGCGCAAAATGATGAAAGAAATCTATGGTTGAATGAAAAGCCCTGATATCATAAAATGAGTGAAACGACAAATGAGACAGCAGGAGTTTTGCAGCAAGGAGGCGCATATCTATGATGTATCAGGCGGGACTGGTGCTGGAGGGCGGCGCGATGAAGGGCGTTTACACCGCCGGCGTGCTGGATTTTTTTCTGGATGCAGGAATCGACTTTGCCAAATGCTACGGCGTTTCGGCGGGAGCGTGCTGCCTGTGCAGTTATCTTTCCAGACAAAAAGGCAGACAGTACAGCGTTTTTACCGACTATCTTGAGGATAAAAACTATTGGGGACTTTCGAGCCTGTTAAGGACCGGCGATTATTTCAATGTCCAGATGTGTTATCACGATATCCCGGAGCACTTAAATCCGTTCGACTACGAGACGTTTGATAAAAATCCGAGTAAAGGATACGCGGTCGTAACCAACATTGAAACCGGACTGGCCGAGTATCTTCCGATGAAGAATATGCACAGGAATATCGATGCAGTGCGCGCATCGGCATCGATGCCGCTTGTGTCAAGGCCGGTAGAGATCAACGGAAAGCTGTACTTAGACGGCGGACTTGCGGATTCTATCCCACTGCTGCATGCCGTGACGGACGGATGCCGCAAAAATGTCGTTGTGATGACAAAAGAGGCGGGCTATCGTCGTGTCCAGCCAAAGCATCTGGAACTGATCAAAGCCAGATATGCGAAATATCCGAAGGTATACGAGCTGATGGTAAACCGCGCAGCAGCCTATAACCAGCAGCTGGATTATCTGGAAGCGGAGGTAAAAAACGGCACTGCGTTTTTGATTCAGCCATCCCGCCCAAATGAAGTGGGACGCATCGAAAAAAACAGGAAAAAGCTGCGTGCGCTTTATGAAGAAGGATATCAGGAAGCAGCGCGCCGCAAGGAAGAGCTGATCGCTTTTCTGGAAAAATAAAGGAGGCAGAAAATGTTATCATTTATTGAAATTTTAAAGGCGATTCTGTTCGGAATCGTAGAGGGCATCACCGAGTGGCTGCCTGTCAGCAGCACAGGTCATATGATTCTGTTAAACGAGTTCGTTCATATGAACGTTTCAGAGGAATTCTGGGATATGTTCCTGGTTGTCATCCAGCTGGGCGCGATTTTAGCGGTTGTGCTGCTGTTCTGGAAACAGATCTGGCCGTTTAATTTTACCGGAAGGTCCAAAACAAACGGCATTGTGAAAAAGGACATCATGAAAATGTGGTTCAAGATCATTGTTGCCTGCATTCCGGCGGCAGTAGTCGGTCTGCTGTTCGACGATATCCTTGAAAAATATCTTTACAACCCGATTACGGTTGCAGTGATGCTGATCCTGTTTGGTATCGGATTTATCCTTGTAGAAAATAGTCATAAAGGAAAACGTGCAAGAGTCCGAAGTCTGGCACAGCTTACCTATAAGGATGCGATTATCATCGGTCTGTTCCAGCTGATTGCGGCAATCTTTCCCGGAACCTCCCGTTCCGGAGCAACCATTCTGGGCGGCCTGATGATCGGCGTTTCCAGAACCGTTGCGGCAGAGTTTACGTTCTTTCTGGCGATCCCGGTTATGCTGGGGGCGAGCCTGTTGAAGGTGATCCGCTTCGGCCTTGCCTTTTCAATGGCGGAGGCAGTGATCCTGCTGGTTGGCATGGCAATTGCTTTTGTTGTATCCGTGCTTGTGATCCGCTTCCTGATGGGCTACATCAAAAAACATGACTTCAAGGTGTTTGGCTGGTATCGAATCGTGCTCGGTATTCTGGTGCTGCTGTATTTCTTTGTAATCATATAATAGAATGCACGCTCTGCGAACATTCTATTATCATGATTAATAGATTGCAAAAGCTGCTTTGCGGCGGGCAATTGGTAGAAACTGATCTGAATTGTGGACTGTCCGGTGCGACAGTCCCTTTTTTGTTTCTGATAATAGAATACATGCTCGTAAGAGTCACATCTTGCCGGGAAATGTAAAAAATTTTACATGAATTTTACAAAAACGGTGGGCAGATTTTACGGACGCCTGTTACAATGAGCTGGAAATGAAGATCAGATCAAAAAGGAGAGAGTTATGCAACTGGAAGGAATTTCGGTATTGTTTTCATTTATCGGCGGCCTGGGGATGTTTCTATACGGCATGCATGTAATGGCGAACGGCCTACAGCATTTTGCGGGCGGAAAGATGCAGCGGCTGATGAGTTTTCTGACGCAGAACAGGCTGATGGCAATTCTGGTAGGAACCCTCGTCACGGCAGTGATTCAGAGCTCTTCTGCGACGACAGTTATGGTGGTCGGCTTTGTCAATGCCGGGATGCTGAATCTGTCGCAGGCGGTCGGCGTCATTATGGGTGCAAACATCGGTACGACGATCACCGCGTGGCTGGTATCATTAAGTGAGTTCGGAAGCGTTTTAAACCCTGAATTTTATGCACCTTTGCTGTTAGGGATCGGTGCATTTGTTATTCTGTTTACAAAATCAGAGAAAAAGAAGCAAATTGGTGAAATCCTGATCGGTTTCGCGATCCTGTTTATCGGACTTTCCTTTATGTCCGACGCGATTAAGCCCTATCGGGATTCGCCGATCTTTTCCAATGCGTTTACCATGCTCGGCAAAAATCCGCTGCTCGCGATCCTGACAGGTACAGTTGTAACGGCGATTATCCAGAGCTCTTCTGCCTCGGTCGGCATTTTGCAGACGCTGGCAATGAACGGCATCGTCAACTGGAAATCTGCAGTGTTTATTACGCTCGGACAGAATATCGGTACCTGTGTGACCGCGCTTTTATCCGGCGTCGGTTCCGGCAGAAACGGAAAACGCGCGTCTGTCATCCATCTTTCCTTTAATGTTATTGGCGCGGTACTGTTCGGCATAATCATGTATGTGCTGTTTTTGATTTTCCCGGCATGGGGCGCGTCTACGATGAGCAGCGTGGACATTTCCATTTTCCATACGGTATTCAATATCACCTGTACCGTGGTGCTGCTTCCGTTTGCAGAAAAGCTCGTCTGGGTTTCCGGCAAGCTTGTGCCCGGGACAGAGGAAACAGAGGACGAGCTGGAGGGCAGTGAAGCAAGAAAGATGGCGAAGCGCTTAGACAGCAGAGTACTTGGCAATCCGCTCTTTGCGCTGGCAACGGTAGTGCAGGAGGTTTCCGTGATGGGGCATGCGACCTGTCAGAACCTGGAGCTTGCGCTTGCAGCCGTGTCAGAAGAAAATCCTCAGAAGGCGCAGAAGGTATACGAGCGGGAAAAAGATATCAACAGTATGGAAAAAATCCTGACGGAGTTTTTGGTGGAGGTAGATAATCTTTCCTTGACAGAGGGGCAGCAGGAGCAGGTGAAAAACCTGTTTTATACGGTCAGTGACATCGAACGGGCGGGCGATCATGCGGAAAATATCGCAGAGCTGGCGGAGACGCTGACAAGAAATTCCGGCAGTTTTTCCAAAAAGGGAAAAGCGGATCTGGAACTGATTTCCGCCCAGACAATGCAGTCCTTGCAGATTGCGGTAGAATCGAGGGAAACAGGTTCTGTCAAGTCTGCAAATGCAGTCCGTGTGCTGGAACAGAGCGTGGACCAGCTTGAGGAAGAAATGCGCGAAAAACATATCCGCAGACTTTCCAAAGGAAAATGCGAGCCGGAAAGCGGTGTGATCTTCCTGGATATTATAAGCAATCTGGAACGGATTTCTGACCATGCGGTGAATATCGCGGACTATGTAAAAGCGGAGTCGGAGGCTGGGATACCGGCGATCCGGATCTAAGGCTGACAGTATGGCGGAGAAAGCAGATCCTATCACACAGATACCTGGCAGAGCTTATCGAACGGAGCTGAGATTACACTGTGCAGCGCATCGTACACGACATGCGCAGCGGGTATCATGTATATAGAAAAGGAGAATCCGGAATGATCTATATTATAGAGGACGATGAAAATATCAGAAATCTGGTTCAGGTGGCGCTGAACGGTTCCGGCTATGAGACTGCGGCATTTGAAACTGCGGAGGAAGCACTTGGCGCATTTAAAGTAAAAGCTCCCCAGCTGGCGATTTTTGATCTGATGCTGCCGGGAATGGACGGACTGGAAGCAATCCGTAAAATTCGCGCAAACGATGCATGGAAAAAGCTTCCGGTGCTGGTGCTGACGGCGAAGGACAAGGAATACGACAAGGTAGCAGGACTGGATGGGGGCGCAGACGACTATATGACCAAGCCCTTCAGCGTGCTGGAGCTGCTGGCACGGGTGCGTTCCCTGCTGCGCCGTACCAAAGAAGAGGAACCGGAACAGCCGAAGCTTTTCGATTGCGGTGCCCTGCATCTGGATCTGGAAACGCGGGAGGTAAAGGTAAATGGAAGTGAGGTTCTTTTAACCTACAAAGAATATGAGCTGCTTGTTTATCTGGCAGAAAATCAGAACCGTGTGGTATCGCGGGATGAGCTTTTGGATAAGCTTTGGGACTGGCGAGCGGACGTGGAGACAAGAACACTTGATATTCATATCAAAACCCTTCGCCAGAAGTTGGGGGAAGAGGCGGGACACTACATTAAAACGGTGCGCAGCGTCGGCTACCGTTTTATGAAGCCGCAGGAATAGGAAAGAAAAAGGAAAAATGGGGAAATGAAAAAAATTATGATAAAAAATCCGGTACTGGTCCGCTTTGGCATGATCTTAGTATTGGCGCTGGCGATCAGCAGCATTGTTTCGTCTTTTTTTCTTGGGAGCCGGATGCGGCAGGAAAATATAGAGATGATGGAAAAGACGATTTCTGTAGTGGAATACACACTGGATACGGACAAACCGTTGCAGAAGCAGCTACAGAAGGTTCATGCATCTGCACTGGATGCGAATGTCCGGGTTACGATAATCGCAAAAGACGGAACAGTGCTTGCTGATTCTGATCTGAAAAATGTGGACGGTATGGAAAATCATCTTGACAGGCAGGAGGTAAAGGAGGCACTTGAAAAGGGTGAGGGCAGTTCGACCCGTTATTCTGAAAGTCTTGGTCAGGAGATGCTGTATGTAGCAAAGCTTTCAGAGGATGGAAAGGCTATTATTCGTATGTCGATTCCCTACACCGGCCTTTTCCGGTATATGATCGTAGTGCTTCCGCTTCTGCTTGTCGGAATGATAGTCGCGTTTGCTGTAAGCGTTGCAGTTGCAGCGAGATATTCCGGATATATCCGCTCTGATGAAATCAAACGGCAGATGGTTCAGATGGAGCGGGACCGTAAAATTCGCCAGGAATTTTTCAGTAATGCCTCCCATGAGCTTAAAACGCCAATTACGTCCGTGCGGGGCTATGCGGAGTTGTTGAGTCAGGATTTTGTCAAGGATGAGGCAACCAGGAAGGATTTCCTTGCGAGGATTTTAAAGGAAACAGAGCATATGACAAGTCTGATCGATGATATCCTGATGATCTCGCGGCTGGAAAGCAAGGATGCGGAGGTAACGCTGAGTAAGGTGAATTTAAAAAGCGTGATGGATGAGGTCCTGGAATCACTGACACCACAGGCGGCATCCTGTAAGGTGGAAATTTCGGGCTCGTGTGGAAATGTGATCCTCCAGGCAAGTCTGCAGCAGATGCGGGAGCTTTTATCAAATCTGATCAGCAATGGCATCAAATACAACCATCCGGGCGGACATGTCTGGACAAAAATCTGGCAGGAGCCAGAGGCAGTATATATAGAAGTAAAGGATGATGGCGTAGGAATCGATCCGGAGGATCAGAAACGTGTCTTTGAACGCTTTTTCAGGGTGGACAAGGGAAGAAGCCGTAAAATGGGCGGAACCGGCCTGGGACTGTCGATTGTGAAGCATATCACGGCGTATTACGGGGGCAGTGTAAGGCTTACCAGTGAGCCTGGAGCCGGAAGTACATTTTTTGTTGAAATTCCGATGTCCGGAATAAATAAAATGTAAAAATATTGCCTAAAAAGCGTTAATTCTTTCGGCAAAAACAGAGGAAAGGTTGACAATATCTGGTTTTAGAAGTAAACTAATCACTAAATTCAGGTAATTGCTAGATAATGATAGGACAAGGAGAATGGATACCTGGGTGTTAAGGAGGAGATCATTATGAGAAAAAGCACAGTGAAGAAAACTGTAACAAAGGCACCCGTTAATAAAAAAGAAACCGTAAAAGCTGAGACTGTTGCGGCAGTAAAGACCGAGGAACCCAAGACAGAGGTTGTTGAAGCCAAGGCAGAAGAAAAAGCAGTTGAAGCCAAGGCAGAAGAAAAAGCAGTTGAAGCAGAAGCAACAGCTGCCGCTAAAGCAGTGGAAAAGCCCGCAGCAAAGAAAACAGCTGCAAAGAAGACCACAACAGCAAAGGCAACCGCTGAAAAGAAAGCGCCTGCAAAGCGCGCAACAAAAGCAGCTGCTGTAAAGACCGAGGTAAGCGTTCAGTTTGCAGGCAAGGAATACACAACTGAGAGACTGGTTGAGATTGCCAAAGATGTATGGCAGTATGACCTGGGCAACGCACCGGAAGAGTTCAAGAGCGTTGAGCTGTATGTAAAGCCGGAAGAGAGCGCAGTATACTATGTGATTAACGGTATAACGAGCGGAAGCTTTGGAATCTAAGTGTCTGAGCAGACACCGCAATTGAAAACAGGCGCTGCCATAATCTGAGCGAGCGCTGCAGAGTCAGAATGTACATAGTACATAGAAATAAGAACAGCCGTATCGGGGACGAATCCTTCCCGGTGCGGCTGACTTTTTTTCATAAATTCTCCATTCCGCAGGCGCTTTGCGCCGAAGGAATCGCGAGGCGAACGTCCAGTTCGGCTCTGCGATCCTGGCTACTTTGTGACGCCTGCGGCACAAATAGCTGTGCGAAAAATAAGCGATCACGCTTATTTTTCACACTATCTTCACAAGTATTTTGGGAAAATCTGTTGACAATAGAGTAGGGGAGTGGTAATGTAATCATCAGAAGGTGTTAGCACTCCAATTGGTTGAGTGCTAACAAATCAGAAAGCAGGTGAGAACGTGGAACTCGATGAAAGGAAAAAGAAAATTCTGCAGGCAGTTATTCGGAACTATCTGGAGACAGGAGAGCCGGTGGGCAGCAGGACAATTTCCAAGTATACCGATTTGAATTTAAGTTCCGCGACCATCCGCAATGAGATGTCCGATCTGGAAGAGATGGGCTACATTTTACAGCCGCATACTTCTGCAGGCCGGATTCCTTCTGATAAGGGTTACCGCTTTTATGTAGACACCATGCTGGGTGAGCGGGAACGTGAAGTGGAAGAGTTAAAAGGTCTGCTTCTGGAAAAGGATGAAAAGATGGACACTCTCTTAAAGAGAGTGGCGAGAGTGCTGGCGACCAACACCAACTATGCGGCGATGATCACCACACCCCAGTATCAGCGCAATAAGCTGAAATTCATCCAGCTTTCAAAAGTAGATGAGCATCAGCTTCTGGCAGTTGTTGTAGTAGAAGGCAATGTGATCAAGAACACGATGCTTCAGGTCGAAGAGGATCTGGATGATGCGACACTCCTGAAACTGAACATCCTGTTAAACACCCATTTAAACGGGCTGTCGATTGATGAAATCAATCTTGCAATGATTTCGGCGATGAAGCAGCAGGCAGGCGTTCACAGCGGCATTGTAAGTGGTGTGATTGATGCAGTTGCCGAAGCGATCCGGTCGGATGAGGATTTAAAGATCTATACCAGCGGAACCAATAACATCCTGAAATATCCGGAGCTGACGGACAATCGGGAAAAGACCAGCGAGCTGATCAATGTATTTGAAGAAAAGAAAGCGCTGGGAGAGCTGGTTCAGGATTCCCTTTCCGAAGAGAATAACACCGGCATTCAGGTTTATATCGGCAATGAGACGCCGGTTTCGTCCATGAAGGACTGCAGCGTCGTAACTGCAACCTATGAGCTGGGAGAGGGCATGAGAGGTACGATCGGAATCATCGGTCCCAAACGAATGGATTATGACAAGGTCATCGGTACCTTAAAGACACTGATGAACGAGTTGGATACTTTATATAAGAAGTAGAAAGGGTGACAGGCGTGGCAGAAGAGAGAATGGAAGAGGAAGTAAAGCAGGACACATCGGAAACCGAAACGCAGGAAAAACGGAATACGGAAGAATGTGAAGAAACTGCGGAGGCTTCCGCAGAAAATACAGAAACCCCGGAAGATGGGGAAGCTTCTGAGGAAAAAGATAAAAAAGGCTTCTTTTCCGGAAGAAAAAAAGAGAAAAAGGAAGATGCCGTAAAGGCACAGATCAACGAGCTGCAGGATAAGGTAATGCGGCAGATGGCTGAGTTCGAGAACTTCCGCAAGCGTTCCGAAAAGGAAAAGTCTGCGATGTTCGAGACAGGCGCAAAGAGCGTGATCGAAAAGATCCTTCCCGTTGTAGATAATTTTGAAAGAGGACTTGCAACCGTACCGGAAGACGAAAAGGATGCTCCTTTTGTAGACGGTATGAACAAGGTTTACAGGCAGCTGCTAACAGAGCTTGAAAACCTTGGTGTAAAACCGATCGAAGCGGTCGGCAAAGAGTTCGATCCCAACTTCCACAATGCAGTGATGCAGGTGGAAAACGATGAGCTGGAACCCGGAACTGTAGCACAGGAGCTTTTAAAGGGCTATATGTACAGGGACACAGTGGTACGTCACAGCATGGTCGCTGTTGTGCAGGAATAAAAGCCTGCAGGCAGCTTTTCATAGATTTGAACAGAACATAAGACATTGCTTGAGATAGCCGATAAGGCAGAAGGAGAAAAGTTATGAGTAAGATTATTGGTATCGACCTTGGTACTACCAACAGCTGCGTGGCTGTCATGGAGGGCGGCGAGCCCGTTGTTATCGCAAACTCTGAGGGTGCACGCACCACCCCGTCTGTGGTCGGCTTTACCAAGACCGGCGACCGTCTGGTGGGTCAGGTCGCAAAGCGTCAGGCCATCACCAACCCTGAGAACACCGTTGCTTCCATCAAGCGCTTCATGGGCACCGACCACAAGGTGACCCTGAACGGCAAGGAGTACACTCCCCAGCAGGTCAGCGCTATGATCCTGCAGAAGCTGAAGGCTGATGCGGAGGCTTATCTGGGCGAGCCTGTCACCGAGGCCGTCATCACCGTTCCTGCTTACTTCAACGACAGTCAGCGTCAGGCTACCAAGGACGCCGGCACCATCGCCGGTCTGAACGTCAAGCGTATCATCAACGAGCCTACTGCCGCTTCTCTGGCATACGGCATCGATAAGGAAGATGACCAGAAGATCATGGTCTACGACCTGGGCGGCGGCACCTTCGATGTCTCCATCATCGAGATGGGCGACGGCGTCACCGAAGTTTTGGCCACCAACGGCGACACCCATCTGGGCGGCGACGACTTCGACCAGCGCATCATCGACTGGATGGCTGACGCCTTCCAGACCGAGAACGGCATCGACCTGCGCAAGGATAAGATGGCCGCTCAGCGCCTGAAGGAAGCTGCCGAGAAGGCAAAGATTGAGCTGTCCAGCGCTATGAGCAGCCAGATCAACCTGCCCTTCATCACTGCTGACGCTACCGGCCCCAAGCATCTGGATATGACCCTGACCCGTGCAAAGTTCAACGAGCTGACCGCAGATCTGGTCGACCGCACCATGACCCCTGTCCGCAAGGCTCTGCAGGATGCCGGCCTGCGCGCATCTGATCTGAAGAAGGTCCTGATGGTCGGTGGTTCCACCCGTATCCCCGCTGTCTACGATG
>ERZ773218.1617-NODE-1617-length-20669-cov-23.547638_pt1 | contig 20669 bp, 17 predicted proteins | sample MGYA00580527_ERZ773218 | MGnify/ENA primary metagenome ERZ773218 (study PRJEB29015, sample SAMEA2737763) | human gut metagenome | biome: human gut; feature: human-associated habitat; material: faeces | place: China | collected 2012 ...
CCTCTTGAACCCCATTCAAGCGCGCTACCAAAACTGCGCTACACCCGGATATCTGTAAGCGTTTGTCGCTCACAGCTTGATTAGTATATCCGACTTCTCGCATTTTGTCAAGCACTTTTCGGCAACTTTTTTAAATTTCTTCGTCTGCATCCTCCTGCAAGGGCAGGGTCGGCTGGGCAATGGGCGGAAATTCCACCGTAGCCACAGCCACCGCAAACACGCTCTCCGCACCCGCCGAAAGCAGAGCCTGTGCACAGGCGGCAGCCGTAGCACCGGTGGTGATCACATCGTCCACCAGCAGCACGCGGCGGCCCTCTATGAGGTCCGGGTCCTGCACGCGGAACGCACCGGCCACATTGGCCAGGCGCTGTTCAAAGGGCAGTCCTGCCTGCCGGTCCTTTCGGCGGGCAGGACCAAGAGCCTTTGTTTCCAGCGGAAGGTCCAGTGCCTCTGCCAGCGGCTGCGCCATGCGTTCCGGTACATTGTACCCGCGTCTGCGGCTGGACGCCGGTACCGGCACGATGCAGTCATAGCCGAGCCGGGCACCTTCCACCCGCTGAGGCACCGGTTCCGCGCCCCTCATCCGGACCTCGCTGCCAAAGGCAAGCTCTGCCAACACCACGCCCAGCTCCACCGCCGTCCATGGTGCAGCCTGATACTTTGCCCGCAGAATGGCCCGCCGCACGCAGCCCTCATACCGGAACGGTGCCGCTGCGCCGCTCAGGCCGCCCAGATAATGCTGCGATGCGTCCAGCCGGATGCCGGGCTTCCGGCGCAGCCGGTCCACTTCTTCCGCGCAGTCCGGGCAGGTCCTTATGCTGCCCAGCACCGCATTGCAGAAGGGGCACCGACGCGGATAAAGCAGCTGCCGTACCCCGCGCAGTGCCCGGCGCGGGGCGCTGTAATAGCGCATCAGTCCTTCTTCACGGCCACGATCACGCGGACGCGCTTGCCCGCGGCGCAGCCAAAGTTGTCGTACCAGCCAGTGAGATAGTAAGCGTCCGAGTTCACCTCGGCCAGCTTCGTGGCGTAATACTGGCCCTTGTACCACAGGTACACCTGGGCATTGTCCGCTACCTCATAGCGGGTGGAACCGGACAGCACCGACGCGGCACCCACCTTGTCGATCTTCATGGGCATCAGCTGCACCATGGCCTTCACCGAACCGTTCACTTCCTGCCGCACGGCCAGGCCGCCGGCCAGCACCGGGTATTTGATGGAGGTGGTGTAGCTGGTAAGCTGTCCATTGACATAGCACACATAGGTGGCACCGCCGCCCACATAGTTCAGGATGGTGCCATAAGGCTCCCCTACCACCTTAGCCAGCTGTTTGACGCCGATGCTCACCAGGGAGCCGGTGCTGCTGGTGACCTTATTCCACACGGTCTGGAGGATATCGCCGTTGATGACGCCCCACAGGATCTCGCTGGTGGTAGGCACCAGCACGCTCCGCAGGTCCTTCAGCACCTGGGTGGTCCCATCAGAGCCTTCGCCCTCAGAATCCCCTGCAGTGGCAGGGGTCTTGGTGGAGGGCAGGTTGGCCGCAATGTTGCGGATATCATCCAGCACGCCGTACTTCCACAGGTCGCCGGTGACATCGTTGAGGATCAGCCGGTCGATCTCGCCGTTGTCGTTAAGCGTATAGTAGCGGACATTCAGCATGTTCAGTTTCGTCCCGGATAGGCGGCTGGGACGAACCGTCCCAGCCACACCCTCCGTAGTCGTATCCAAGATCTGCACGTCGTCTGCCAGCTTACGGTCGCCCAGCATGGTGGCGTCTGCGCTCACCATGCCGCTGATGGTCCGGTTTTCAATCGCGGTCACGTTCTCGCCTTCCGGCGTCACGTCGATGCGCACCATCCAGCCGGCGGGGTAGTTCAGGCTTTTGTCCACATTCACGGTGCGTGTGATGCCGTCGGTGCACATCACTGCTACGCGCTGCAGCACGTCGGCACCGTTGTCCTCCACAAGGGAGCGGGTGGCCGTTTGCACCACGCCGTAGAACACGCTGTCGGCCTCTTCGCCGGTGACCACATCCGCCACCTCATTGTCCATGCCCAGCAGCAGGGTGACCACTTCACCCACGCCGCCGCCGTTCAGGGACGAGATCTTGGACGCCACCGCCGAGCTGCCCAGCTGGTAGCTGGTACCGGCCACGGTCACCGCCGTGGGAGCGCTGGCGCTGGGCGAAACTGCTGTGATGCGGCCTGCGGCGCGGCGGGTATAGATCCATACCGTCTGCAGACTCTCGCTGTAATAATACACATCGTATTTGTTCAGTTCGCCGGACTCCGACACCTTATCGTTGCGGTACACGCTCACCGGTGCAAAGGGCAGCTGGGTGCCCTCCGACGCCACAAAGGGTCCCTTCAGGCTGCTGAGCAGCACCGTGGAGGTGTCCACCTGACCATTTGCCACGGTAAAGCCCAGGGTGCTGCCATAGGCTCCGCCGGAGGCCGTGTTGGCCGTGAGGGCGTTGTACAGCAGCACAGCGCAGTCCTCGTAGGTCATGGTCTGGCCCTGTGCCCTGTTCAGCTGGCTGCGCAGGCCCAGTTCCTGAGCCTTGTTCAGCTGCGCCGCCGGGAAGGCACCGTTCAGATCTGTCATCTTGTAGCCCAGCAGCTTGAGCACGGCCGTGCAGGCTTCTTCCAGCGTGACGGCGTTGTCCGGGCGGAAGGTGCCGTCCGTGTAGCCGTTCATCCAGCCCTGCTGCACCGCAATGCGGATGTAGGGTGCCCACTGCGAAGAGCCGGGCACGTCCTTATACAGGGTGCCCACAGCCCCCTGGGAGGCTGCGCTCTCCCGGTACGCCGAGAACGCCACCAGCATGCGGGCAAAGGCCCCGCGGGTGACGGCGGCGTCCAGGCTGCCGGTCTGCCCGGCGTCCATACCGCCCAGCGTGATGGCCGTCTGCACGGCCGTGTTGCTGGCACTGCCCAGCGCAGCCGCCGGCATGGCCAGCATGGACACCGCCATGCTCACCGCCAGCAAAAGTGCGAGAAAACGTTTTTTCATAGGTATTCCCCTTTCTTCGGGCTCAGTCGTAACGCAGCGCCTCGATGGGATTGAGACGTGCCGCGCGCCGGGCCGGCAGATAGCCGAACAGCACGCCGATGCCCACCGAGATGCCAAAAGCCACCACGATGGAGTTGAACGACGGACTCACCGTGATGGTGGTATCGCTCATGAACATGGGCAGCACCTTGTTGGCCGCCATGCTCACCGCATAGCCCAGTGCAATGCCTAAAACGCCGCCCAGCGCGGAGGTGGTGGCTGCTTCCACCACGAACTGCGCCAGAATGGTGCGCTCCTTGGCGCCCAGCGCCTTGCGGATACCGATCTCACGGGTGCGCTCGGTCACCGACACCAGCATGATGTTCATGATGCCGATGCCGCCCACCAGCAGCGAGATGCTGGCAATGCCGGTGAGCACCACGATGACCATGTTGATCATCTTGTTCATTTCCTCCAGCCACTCACTGGCGCTGTACACATAGTAGCCGTTTTCGGTCTTGAGGATCTTCTGCAGCTCCTCTTCCATCGTGGTTTTGGCCTCGTTGGCAAAGTTTTCGTCCGTCATCACAGCCGTGTAGTTATTCACCGCGCTCTGGCTGGAAAGCCGCATCACGGTGGTGTAGGGCAGGTAGACGCAGTCGTCGTCGCTGCCTTGCTGCATGGTGGGGTTGCTGACCTTGGCCGCCAGCACGCCCACAATGCGGAACTTGTTGGCACCGATCTTCAGCGTCTGCCCTACACCGTTGCCGCCAAAAGCCACCCGGTTCAGGTAATCGCCAATGATGCAGACCTGCTTGTTGTCCTGCATATCCATGTACTGCAGGCCCCGTCCCTGTGCGATCTGGTAATTTTTCATTTCGGTGTAGTTCTCGTCCACACCGCTGATGTTGGACCAGCGGTAACTGGTGGTGCCGATCTTCAGCGTACCGCTGGCGTTGCCGCTGAATTCGATCTGGGGCGACACTGCCTTGATCAGGTCGGAGTGCCGCTGGCAGATGTCGTACATATCGCCCACCGGTACGGTGCGGGAGCCGTAGCCCCAAACCTGAATGCTCAGGGTGTTGGTGCCCAGGGCCGAAAAGCTGTCCCGCATGCTCTTGGTCATACCGTTGCCCAGACCCACGATGACGATGACCGCCATCACGCCGATGATGATGCCCAGCATGGTCAGAAAGGTGCGCAGCTTGTTGCTCCACACGTTCTGGATGGCCTGCCGGAAGGTTTCAAAGATCATGCCTGTTCCTCCTTTTCCGGCGTTTCGGGCAGCAGAGCGGGCTGCACCATGGCCTCCGGTGCGTGAGAGTCGCCGTCATACACCACCCGGCCGTCCTCCAGCCGGATGATGCGGTCGGCCTGCACGGCAATGGAGTTGTCGTGGGTGATCAGCACCACGGTATGTCCCTGCTTGTGCAGTTGCTGCAAAAGCCCCAGCACCTCGCGGCCGGTGTGGGAGTCCAGTGCACCGGTGGGCTCGTCGGCCAGGATCACCGGCGGGTTGCGCACCAGTGCCCGCGCAATGGACACACGCTGCTGCTGGCCGCCGGAAAGCTGGTTGGGCCGGTTTTTCAGTTTGTCGCCCAGGCCCACCTGCTCCAATACCTCACGGGCACGGGCGTGCCGCTCGGCACGGGAGACGCCCGCGTACACCAGAGGCACCTCCACGTTTTCCATCAGGTTCAGCCGGGGCAGCAGATTGTACTGCTGGAAGATGAAGCCCAGCATCTCGTTGCGGACCGCCGCCAGTTCGTTGCGGCTCATTTTGCCCACGTCCCGGCCGTTGAGCCGGTACACCCCGTGGGTAGGCACGTCCAGACAGCCGATGATGTTCATGCAGGTGGACTTGCCGGAGCCGGACTGGCCCACGATGGCCACGAACTCGCCTTTGTCGATCTTCATGGTAATGTGGTCTGCGGCCTTTACCGTGGTGTCGCCCATCTGGTAATACTTGCAGACCTCTTCAAATTCGATCAGAGCGCTCATGCATTCCTCCGTGTCAGGTCAGGATCACGCCGTCGGCCTCGCCGATCACTTCGCCGTCGTTTCCGGCGTCCACCGGCTCGTCAACGGCCGGTTCCTCGGTCACGGTGCTTTCTGCACCTTCCCCATCGGCCGTGCCGTCGGTGGTCTCGCCGCCCGTCGTGTCGGTGGTGCCATCGGTCATGTACTCATAGCCGCCGTTGTCGTAATAGGTATCGCTGCTCACCGAGCTGGGGTCGTAGCCCACGGTGTCCTGCGCGGTCAGGCCGCTGACAACCTGGGTGTAATCGCTGTCACTGACGCCCAGCTTGACCTTGACGTACACAAAGCCGTCCGGTGCGACCATGTCCGGGTCCGCGTTGACCGCACTGGGGGAATCCTGGGTCACCAGCACATAGCCGCCGCGCACCACAGCTGCATTGGGCACCGCCAGTGCGTTCTTGGCCTGGGCCACCACGATCTCCGCGTTGGCGTTCATGCCGGGGCGCAGGCCGTCGGTCTCGTCGATGCGCACGGTGACCGGGTAGGTGGTGGTGCCGCCGCTGGTGTCGCCCTTCATGGACACGCGGGTCACAACGCCCTCATAGGTCCTGTCCTGCACGGCGTCGGCGGTGACCTGCACGGTCTGCCCCACCGACAGGCTGCTGACCTGCAGCTCATCCACATTGATGGTCATTTCCAGGTAGCTCAGATCGTAGATGGTGCACAGGTCGCTGCCCGTGCTCAGGGCATCGCCCACCTTGGCGGCCTTTTCGATGATGGTGCCGCTGATGGGCGAGGTGATGGTGTAGTTGTTCATGGTGTCCTGGGTGCTCTGCATGGACAGCTCCGCCCCACGCAGGGTCTCAGAAGCAGACTGGATGGACTCGCTCAGGTCGTCACCGCTGATCTGCAGCACGATGTCGTCCTTGTTCACGCTGTCGCCCTCGCGTGCATGGATGGCGGTGACCGTACCGGCGGCCAGCGTCGTCAGGGTGCGCTCGGCCTGATACTGGAAGGTGGCCGCGCCGATGGAGCTCACGCCGTTCACGGTAGCGGTGGCCGCCTGGGCGGTGGTCAGGCCGCCTGCATTGCGCACCGAGATGGTCACGGTGCGGGTGAGCAGGTTGCCGGTGCTCAGGGTATCGGTGCCGGTGACGGCGGTAATGGTGCCGGTCAGGGTCTCAAAGGTACCATCCAGCGTCACGTCCGCGCTCTGCCCCACCGAGAAACCGGCTGCGTCTGCCGCCGGGAACTCCAGTGCCAGTGTCATCTTGGAGTTGTCGCGGATCACGGCCACTTCCTGGCCGCTGGTCACCTCGTCGCCCTTGGCGACCTTCAGGCTGCTCACGACACCGGCCACTTCCGCGCGCACATACTGGCGGTCCACCGTCTTGTCGTAGTTGCGCTGGGCCTGCTGCAGGGTGATGCCCGCCTGCTCCGCCTTGGTGGTGGCGTCGGAGGAGTCCACGGTGTAGAGCACATCGCCCTCTTCCACGTTGTCGCCTTCCTCAAAGCTGCAGGTCAGCACCTTGCCGGACACCAGCGACTTGACATTATAAGTATTCGCCGGCTTCAGGGTGCCGGTGCCGCTCAGGGCATTGACGAGGTCCCGCTGTTCCGGCACGGTCTCCACATAGCTGGTATCCACGCTGGCAGGCTTGTCGGCCTTGGGCTTGAGCAGCCACACACCGCCCAGCACGGCCACGCAGGCCACCGGGACCAGCCACTTCCAGTTCTTTTTCAGGAACCCGGCTGCTCCGGCACCGGCCGTTTTCCCCGTCTGCGGCGCTCCCGCAGCGTTCTGCTCGGTTTTCTTTTTCATAGATCCTCCTAAAAATGAGCAGGCGGCACTCCCGCCTGCAGGCATCCGGTTTACGGTTCAGTTGATTGTAGTGTAGCGCATTTTTGGGCAATACACAAGCGTCCAAATTTCGTACATCCATCTTTTCAACAAAATTTAACAAAGCCGGGGCACACCCGCAGGCATACTCCGGCTTTTCCCGTTTTTCTTCGGTTTTATACGCGCACCATATCGGGGGTGATCTCTGCCAGACTGTGAGCGCCGCACATCTGCATGGTGTCGGCCAGTTCCCCGGCCAGCTTGTCGATGTAGCACTTCACGCCTTCCTCGCCGCCGCCGTACACGGCCGTGACAAAGGGGCGGCAGATCAGCACGCCATCGGCGCCCAGGGCCAGTGCCTTGAACACATCCACACCGGTGCGGATGCCGCCGTCCACCAGGATCTTCACGCCGGTGCCCTTGAGGGCTGCAGCGATCTCCGGCAGGACTTCAGCGGTGGCGGGGCACTGGTCCAGCACACGGCCGCCGTGGTTGGACACCACGATGGCAGCGGCACCGGCCTCCCTGGCCTTCAAAGCACCCTTGACGGTCATCACACCCTTGACGATGAAGGGCCGCTCGGCCAGCTTCACGATCTCGGCCAGCTCTTCCACGCTCTTGCTGCCGGCCGGCGGGGTCATGTTCTTGAGGAAGGGCAGGCCTGCCGCATCCACGTCCATGGCCACAGCAAAGCAGCCGCTGGCCTTGGCCTGGGTCATCTTCTCCCGGATGGTGTCGATGTTCCAGGGCTTGATGGTGGGCACACCGCAGCCGCCCGCCGCACCGATGGCCTTGGTGGCCATCTCCATCACGGTGGGGTTGGTGCCGTCACCGGTAAAGGCAGCAATGCCGTTCTCGGCGCAGGCGCGTACCAGCACGTCGTTATAGGTCATATCGGTGTAGGTCTCGGAGTAGTGCAGGTTCACCGCACCCACCGGGCCTGCAAAGAAGGGGTATTTGAACTGCTTGCCAAACAGTTCAAGCGTGGTGTCCGGGGTGCCGCCCTCGCACAGGGTGTCCATGTTCACCCGGATGTCCGCCCACTTATTATAGTTGCGGATCGCCGTGTCGCCCACGCCCTTGGCACCGGGGCCGGGGATCTGGTTTTTGCAGGCCACGCCGTTGCACACCGGGCAGGCCTTGCAGTATTTTCCGATGCACTCGCGCGCATTAGCCAGCACTTCAGGATAAGTCATAATAAAATATCCTCCTTTTATTCCTTTTCTGCAGGGCAAACTCTCTCCGCAGCACTCTTTACCCCCATCATAGCCCGGTTTTCAGCCGTCGTCAAGGGTTTTGCACGGTTTTCAGTGCAAAGTTCGGAGGCCAGAAACGCAGGCACGTGCTTTTTGAAAAAATACAATTTTTTTCAAAAAAATCCTTGACAAAAGTGCTTCTTTCAGGTATTATAGTGGAGCGCTGAGGGCCACGGCCCAAAACGCAAAACCGAATATGGAAAGATGGCTGAGTTGGTCTAAGGCGCACGACTGGAAATCGTGTAACGTGTCAAAAGCGTTCTGGGGTTCGAATCCCCATCTTTCCGCCAGAAATCCGAAACCTTACAGTTTCGGATTTTTTGTTTTTCCAGCGCTCCTCTGTTCCGCCTTGACTTTTGTCCGCTGTTCCGCTATGCTGAATAAAACATCTGAGGGAGGATTTTTTATGGCATCTTCCAAACGAAAAAAGCACGGCGCGGGCTATGTGATCCTGATCGCAGTGCTCATCCTTGTACTGCTTGCAGTCGTGGCCGCTGTAACCGGGTACAGTCTGGTAGCCCGCCGGGTGAAAGCGCTGCAGGCAGGCGCGGCCTTTACCTTTGATTATGAGATCACATCCACAGCCGATTCCCCTGCCCTTTACACCATCCTGCAAAAGACAGGCTCCACCAAGGGCACCGTCAACGGCCTGTATGCGCCGGACGCACTGCAGCTGAACATCTCGGCCCCGGATGCCGTTATCCCGGCAGGCCCGCTCACCCGGGTGTATATCAGCAGCAGCGAGACCTTATACGATGTCGGGCAGCTGTACAAAAATATCCGCTCTTCCATCACCGGCAGCTACCCGCTGGCGAGCCTTCTGCTGCCGGACTGGAGCCTTGGCAGTTATATCTCGCAGGCCCAGCTGGCAAGCCTGCTGGGTGTGGACACCACAGCCACCAGCCTGCAGGACATGACCGAGTTTGAGCTGCCGCAGAAAAAGCTGCAGCGCGTACAGCCGGAAAACGCAAAGGACGGCTACCTTTATTTTCAGCTGGATACCGGTGATGCCCGCGCCAATGCACCGGTACTTGTTATCGGGCTGGAAAAGAGCAGGTTCTTTGCGGATGCCATCCCGGTGCACATCCTGCTCACCATCCCGGAACACGGGGTCAGCATCCAGCTCACTGGCACCGTGAGTGCCCAGACCGTGGTGCTCACTGCGCCCACATCCCGCATGAAGGACGAAGACATCCAGACGCTGGTGCAGATCCGCGATACCATCCAGAGCGTGCTGCAGTTCGTGCAGACCGCTGCCAACAGCGTACAGAACGCGGGCTGATCTTTCCGCAAACAACAAAAGCCAGAAACGGCAGCAGTCGTTTCTGGCTTTTGTTCTGTCATTTTACCGGTCGAGGATGCGGCCATCGGTGGAGAAGGTGACTACATTCCACGGGATGAACTTGCCGCTGTTCTTCAGAGCAGTGATGGCAGCGTGCTCCAGCCCGCCGCAGCAGGGCACCTCCATGCGCAGCACCGTCACGCTCTTGATATCATTGCTGCGGATGATCTCGGTCAGCTTTTCGCTGTAATCCACAGCATCCAGCTTCGGGCAGCCGATGATGGTCACATGGCCCCTCATGAACTCCTCGTGGATATTGGCGTAGGCATAGGCGGTGCAGTCGGCGGCGATCAGCAGCTTGGCACCGTCAAAGTAGGGCGCGTTCACCGGCACCAGCTTGATCTGGCAAGGCCACTGTGCCAGCTGGGACTGCATGGGCACTGCGGCTGCGGCAGGTGCGGTCTGCTCACGGTGGAACTGTTTCATCATGCTGCCCGGGCAGCCATGGAACGCCGGTGCGGCGGGCTGTGCCTGCTGCTGGGCGGCAGCGGCCTTTTTCTGCTTGTTTTCCAGCACAGCCTGCTCGTCATAAGCGGCGGCTTCGCGCTCGGTAAAGGTGATGGCACCGGTGGGGCATCCGGGCAGGCAGTCGCCAAAGCCGTCGCAGTAGTCGTCCCGCATCAGCTTGGCCTTGCCGTTCACAAGGCCGATGGCACCCTCGTGGCAGGCGGTGACGCAGGCACCGCAGCCGTTGCATTTTTCTTCGTCTATATGAATGATTTTGCGGATCATGGAAAAATCCTCCTTGCTTTGATGTTCTGAGTATACTATAATCAGACCGTGCTTTCGGTTGTTATAACCACAGAAAGAGGATTTTTATGAAAAAGATCGCGTCGCCCCTGTTTCAGGATCTTTCAGAAGCCGAGCTGGATACCCTTGCCGCTGCCGGGCACCTGCGCACCCGGCAGTTTGCAAAGCACGAGGTCATCTTCCGCGCCGGAAGCTGCGTGCGGGAGATCGGCATTGTGCTGCGTGGTTCCGTGCACATTGAAAATCTGGATCTCTGGGGCACCAAAAGCATCCTGAGCAGCGTAGGCGCCGGGCAGGCCTTTGCCGAGACCTACGCCTTTTGCGGCGAGGCCTTGATGGTGGATGCTGTTGCGGCCGAACATTGCGAAATACTGTTCCTGCACACTGCCGCCCTTACCGATGCGCGGATCGAGCCAGCGCTGCAGGACAAGCTGCTGCGCCGCCTGCTGGCGGTGTCCATGCGCAAGAACCTCAGCCTTTCGCAGCGCATCTTCTGCACAACGCCCAAGACTGTGCGCGGACGGCTGCTGACCTATTTTTCCGCACAGGCAGCACGCTGCGGCAGGATGGCGTTCGAGGTGCCCTTCAACCGCCAGCAGATGGCCGACTACCTCAATCTGGACCGCAGCGCCCTCTCCAAAGAGCTGTGCAAAATGCGGGACGAAGGTTTGCTGGAATTTGATAAAAACCGCTTTGTTTTAAAGCAGCTTCCAGAATAACCAAAAGCGCCCGCCGGGCAGGGCTGGACCTCCGGCGGGCGCTTTCATTTTAACAGGTCAACAGAACGAGATCAGACCGTCTCCTTCTTCTTGCGGGGTGCGCACTTGCGCTTGGGCTTCTCCGCAGCGGGCTTTTCCTCTGCAGGTGCTTCTGCCTTTGCAGGCTCTGCTTTTTCGGCAGCCTTGGCGGCGGTCTTACGGGCAGGCTTTGCGGGCTTTTCTGCCGGTGCTGCGGTCTCTGCCTTCCCCTCTTCTGCAGCTTCTGCCTTGGCGGCAGCCGCCTTTTTGGTGGTGCGGGGCTTGCGGGCCGCAGTCTTCTTGGCCGGTGCCTTTTCTGCAGCGGGTGCAGCTTCAGCGGCAGCCTCCACAGCAGGCGCCTCGGCCTTCTTTGCGGCACGCTTTGCGCGCTCCTTCACCTCGGCAATGGTCCACAGCTGGTCGTCTGCACCGGGCACCTCCTGCCAGATCTGCAGCACAGTGCCAACCGCAGCGCCCATGCCGACCGTATCCACGCACTTGCCGCCTGCCCAGGAAGAGCGCAGGCGCACAGTTCCTTCCGGGGTGGGCTGGACCGTCCACATCTGGGAGGTGCCGCCCACATCCTCCCACAGGTGCAGCCAGGTGCCGTTGGCGGTGCCGGTCATGGTCAGGTCCAGCAGCTTGCCGGATGCGCGGTTGCGGATGCGGTAAACGCCGTCACCCACGCGGATAAAGCTCCACTCCTGCTCAGGCTTATGCTCGTACTTGCCCAGACGGACGGTACCGGCTTCCTTGGTGCCCTCCACGGCCTGAATGACGTTGCCGGTGTGCGCGGCAATGGTGTAAAAGTGATCGGCTTCGATCACGGTCTGTGCAACAGTTTTCATGGTTTGTTCCTCCTATGGATCGCAGCCGCCCGGCTCTGCCTGCGGCTGCCGCTTATATTTTGTATGCAGCCTGTACAGATGCACAGGCTCTTTTGTTTCCCTTATGGTAAATGATACCACATATCGTGATTTTCTACAAGCAATTCGACCAGCCTTTAGCAAAACAGACAAAAACAGTCAAGCTTTCCGTCCGTTTTTCTCCCGCTCCATGGGCATTTCAGGCACCATTCTGTACCGGTTCGGCTCTCGACTTTTTGCCGCAGCTGCGTTATACTATGGAACGTGCATCCCGTGCACACATTCAAATTATCCGCCGCTCTGCTGCTGGGCGGCTTTTCTTGACCTATTCCTTATGATAAAAGGAGGTTCTTTCATGTCAGCAGACGAACTCAACATTCAGCAATACAAAAAAATGACCGAGACACCCATTCCAAAGCTGATCCTCGGTCTTGCCGTCCCTACCATTTTAAGTATGCTCATCACCAGCATCTACAACTTGGCCGATACCTTTTTTGTGGGCCAGATCTCCACCAGCGCTTCCGGTGCGGTGGGCATTGTTTCCAGCCTGATGGCCATTATTCAGGCGCTTGGCTTTACACTGGGCCACGGCTCCGGCACCATCATCAGCCGCAGCCTTGGCAGCCGGAACACTGAGGCCGCCACCCGTTTTGCTTCCACCAGCTTTTTTACTGCTCTGGCCGTTGGCGTGGTGCTGGCCGTTGTGGGCCTTGCCACTCTGCCCAGCTTCATGATGCTGCTGGGCAGCACCGAGACCATTCTGCCCCACGCCTGCGCTTATGCACGGCCCATCCTCATTGCAGCCCCGCTTATGATCTCCAGCCTTGTGATGAACAACATCCTGCGCTATGAGGGCAAGGCGAACTTTGCCATGATCGGCCTTGTGACCGGCGGCGTGCTGAACATTGTGCTGGACCCCATCTTTATGTTCGGCTTGGGCCTTGGCACCGCCGGTGCAGGCATTGCTACGGCTCTCAGCCAAAGCATCAGCTTCTGTATCCTGCTGTCCATGTTCCTGCGGGGCAAAACCGTCAGTCAGTTCCGTATTGCTGCCGTCACCCGTGAAGCGCGGGAGTTCGGCATGATCCTGGTGGGCGGCGCGCCCAGCTTTGGCCGTCAGGGCCTGCAGAGCATCGGCGGCATGCTGCTGAACATTGCCGCCCGCAGCTACGGCGATGCCGCTGTGGCCGGCATGAGCATCGTTTCCCGCATTTTCATGTTCATCATCTCGGTAGCCATTGGCGTTGGGCAGGGCCTGCAGCCGGTGGCCGCGTTCAACTACGGTGCGCGCAAATTCCGCCGGGTGCAAAAAGCTGCAGTTTTTACCATGGGTGCAGCCTTTTGTATGCTGGTGGTGCTGGTGAGCCTGTGCTGGGTCAACAGCGATGCCCTCATCCGCCTGTTCCGCGACGACCCGGAAGTTACCGCCGTGGCGCTGCCCGCCTTCCACTCTCAGTGCCTTGCCATTCTGCTGCAGCCGGTCATTGTGGTGGCAAACATGACCTTCCAGAGCGTGGGCAAAGCCGGGCGCGCCACCTTTCTGGCCTGTTGCCGTCAGGGCGTGTTCTTCATTCCGCTCATCCTCATTCTGCCCCGCACTTTCGGCCTTGTAGGCGTAGAGATCTGCCAGCCCATTGCGGATGCGCTCACCTTTATTGTTTCCCTGCCGTTCCTGCTGGCCTTCCTCAAGCAGCTGGACCGGATGGACGATGCTGAAAAAGCCAAAGCACAGTCCTGAACGTCTGTCATAAAATTGTAATCAACAGCCGTGTTTTCCTGCAATGGAATGCGCGGCTGTTTCGTATTATAATTGAACTGGAAAACCTTTCCGGCTTTCTTTTAAACTTTGTTCCTTTCCATACTGTAAGGAGTGATCTTTATGAAGCGTAACGTTTGCCGCATAGGCAGCGCTGCTGTATGCGCTGCCCTGTGCCTTACCCTTGGCTGCAGCTGCAGCGTGCTGCCGCCCGCTTCCGGCAAGCCTGCGGCTCCTGCTTCCTCAGTGCCCACCGATGCACACGGGGATCCGCTCTACGACAGCTCCCGGCTGGACGACGGAAAGCTGCGGATATTTTACGGTTACGACAATTCCGGCAGTGTCTGCACCGTTCTGTGCGGCAGCAAGGTGCTGTACCAGTCCTTCCGCAGCGAGAACGTGAACCTTCTGCAGGACACCGTGACCGGTGAGACCAACTACTGGTTCCGCACCTGGGCCGACCCGGACGCTTATTGCGGACGGCGCAGCGGCCTGTTTGACAAAGACGGCAATGAAGTCATGACCTTTGAGGGGGAGCAGAACGCCTCCATGCAGAACGGTCTGCTGGTGCTGCAGGAAGCCCACGCCGTGAACGGCAGCTACGAAAACGGCTACGACGATTACGGCACCTGTCAGGTGATCGACCTTTCCACCGGCGAACGTCTGCCCGTGCCGGATGGCGCATACCGCTGCATCGTGTGCGGGGACAGGCTGGTGTTCACCTGCTATGCCCGCCCAGCAGACCTTGCCGAGGACGCATGGGACGATGAACCCGCCCTGCACAGCTGGGTCATTATACAGACGAAGGACGGTACACAGACTTACGGCGCAGATGCCACTACTGCCCTGAGCCTTTCCTATGCACCGGACGTTCTGACCGACTGGGTGGAGCTGGACACCTGCCACGCCAGCGGCGAGCCAACGGACGAAACGCTCTATAACCCCGCCACCGGCGAAGGCTTCACCGGCTTCCGACAGGTATGCGGCAGCGGCACCGCCTGCTTCGAGACCAGCGATGGCCGCTACGAGCTGCGGGATCTCGCCACCGTGGACCGCACCCTCATTGGCACCTTCGACGACCAGCCCAGCAGCTATTTCCCGGGCTATGTGGTCACATGGCGCACGAGCGGCGACTTCGGCTATGATCTGCACGACCTTGTTACCGGTGAGGTGACACCGCTGTACGCTTCCAGCGTCATGAGCGACACCATCGCCCTTTACTATGAGGACGGACGGTTGAAGGTGTTCAACACCGAAACCGGCGATTTGATCACCGATACCACCGTGGAGCCAGTGGAGGGCCAGCAAAGCGTGATGATGGATAACAAGGGTGACGGCTACGTCTGGCTGGAGCTGCGGGATAACGATAACTTTGAGACCACCGCCACCCGCGTGTACGGCCCCGAGGGCCTTGTCTCCGACCTGACCCATCTGCAGGACAAGTATTATGCCCTGAACTATCTCATCACCACACCGGAGGGCAGGCCGCTGTACTGTGGCAACGCCAATGCGCCCAGCAGCAACGGCTCAATGTGTGACGTGCTGGATGAAAACGGCAACATTGTGTTCTATGGCCTTGGCAGCTGCTACAGCTACTACGACAACAGCCTGAACCAGCTGCCAGAACACGTGTTCGTTGCAAAACGCGGTTTTTACTACGGCTGGATGGATACGAACGGCAAATGGCTTTACTGCCAAAGCATCTTCTCTTCCATCAACGCCGACGATGAAATGGGCTACTGACCCAATAGGAGGAACGCCTTATGAAAAATGCTAAAATTTCCCGCCGCAGCTTTCTGCTTGGCCTTGCCGCCTGCTCTGCCGCAGGCATTCTCACTGCCTGCAAGGGGGATGACACCCCCGCCAGCAGCGCTTCCACCTCGCCGGAAGCACCCGCTTCTTCCGTGAGCGAACTTGAACCCATCGGGCTGTTTACCGTGGAAGATTTTCCCAAGCTGGATGGCAGCACTGCCTGCATCCCGCTGATGGCCCAGATGATGGCCGATACCACCGGCATCGATCTGGAAGTAGCCCAGAGCGGCATTTCGGTCAGCACCACGGCCTATGCGTGGGAAAACTTCGGCCTGTACCCGGATGAGGAGTACACTGCCAGGATGCTGGTGGTCTACGAAGCGCCGGACTACGTAAAGGAAGAGCTGAAAGAAGCAAACGCCCAGCTGGAACAGAAACCCATTGGCCGGGACGCACTGGTGTTCATCGTGAACGAGAACAATCCGGTCAAGAGCCTGACCCGGCAGCAGCTGAAGGATATCTATGCCGGTAAGATCACCAACTGGAAAGAAGTGGGCGGCGAGGATCTTGCCATCGTGCCCTTCCAGCGGGGCGAAGACTCCGGCAGCCAGACCCTGTTCCGCAAGCTGCTCATTCAGGGCGGCGAACTGATGGACCCGCCCACCGAGCTGGCTCCCGCTGCCATGGGTGAGCTGGTGGATAGCATCGCCGCCTACAACAACAGCGCCAATGCCATCGGCTTCTCGGTCTACTACTACATCGACCAGATGTACTCCCAGCCCGGCCTGCGTCTGCTGGCCGTGGACGGCGTGACCCCTTCCAACGACACCATCGCCAGCGAAAGCTACCCGCTGTGCAACGAGTTCTATGCCGTTCTCCATGCGGACGCTGCCGCCGACAGCCCGGAACGCCAGCTTTACGACTGGCTGGATACCGCCGCCGGACAGGACTGCATCAAAAAATCCGGCTATGTAGCGGTGGCACCCGCCACCGGAACCACGGTGGATTGATCCTGCTGAATTGACACCTTTCTGCGTTTCTGCTACAATAAAGAAAAACTTCTGTCAAAAGTTTTGCAGCAGTTTACCGAAAGGAAGACCATTGTATGGAACACCCTGCAGAGCACTCTTCTACCGTAAACCATGTGGAAAGCCACTGGCGCACCCAGCTGCGCAACCGCATCATTCAGGCATCCAGCCTGCTGGAGATCCTGCTGTCCGGCCTTGTACTCATTGGTCTGCTGTTCAGCGCCGTGCCGCTCATCAAATGGATGCCGGGCCTTTTGTTCTACGGCAACGAGGTGGAGATCCGCAGCTTTCTGGAACGCAGCCTTGATATCGTGATCGGCATTGAGTTCATCAAAATGCTGGCCAAGCACAGCCCCGGCAGCAGTCTGGAGGTTTTGCTGTATGCCATTGCCCGCCATCTGGTAGTGGGCCACGACTCCGCACTGGAAAACCTGCTCAGCGTGGGAGCCATCGCCCTGATCTTTATTGTGCGCAAGTTCTTCTTTGTGCCGGCCTTTGGTGCCCACCTGCCGGACGGCCATCCGGCACCGGATCTTTCTCCAAAGCAGAGCGGCATCCCGGCAGAGGAGTTTATCTCCCGTCTGAAAGACCGCGCCAAGGCCGAGGCGGCCGAGGCCATTCCTTCCGAAGAAGAGACTTTTGACGAGTACGATTTTGAGCAGGCCGCCCCGGAACCAAAATAACATAAACAAAAATGCCCCGCAGCACTGCCGGAAAACCAGCAGGCTGCGGGGCATTTTATAATGCTTTTATTTTTTATTGTGCTTTCCGAAGCGGTACTCTTTGCCCTCACGGATGCGCTGGATATTGGCGCGGTGCATATAGATCACCATGCCGGACATAAAGCCGGAGCCAATGGCGCACACCAGCATATCACCGGCGGCATAGCCCTGCAGGGAACCGTAAATGATGGTCAGCACCGGGTAGAGTGCTGCCATGGCCACGCTGCCCAGCGACACCATGCCGGTGGGGATCAGGCACACCAGAAAGATAATGGCCAGAAACGGCAGCAGCACCGGCTGGATGGCCAGAATGGCACCAGCTGCCACCAGCACGCCCTTGCCGCCTTTGAACCCGAAGTACAGCGGGTACAGATGGCCCAGCACTGCAAAGATGGCGGCCAGATAGACACCCAGATACGGCGAAACGCCGGCATCGGCGGGCAGCATGTGGAACAGCCACCGGCCGATGCACACGGCCAGCACGCCCTTGAGCACATCGCCTGTCGCGGTCATGGCGGCAGCCTTCTTGCCAAAGGTGCGCAGCATGTTGGTCATGCCGGCCGCACCGCTGCCATGATTGCGCACGTCGTCATGATATACGAATTTGCTGACGAGGATGCCGGTATCCACACTGCCCAGCAGGTACGCCTGCAGGATGGTGGCTGCGGCAATCAGGATCGCTTTCATCATAGAAACGGATGCCTCCTTTGCGGGCGCTTACACGTCCTTTGCGCCCACTTCGCCGGAGCCGCGCTCGCGGATCACCAGACGGATGGGAGTGTGTTCCAGACCAAAGTTCTCGCGGATCTGGTTGATCAGATACCGCTGGTAGCTGAAATGGAACAGCTGCTTCGAATTCACAAAGGCCACGAACGTGGGCGGGCGGGTGGATGCCTGCGTCAGATAGAAGATCTTCAGGCGGCGGCCCTTGTCGCTGGGCGGCTGCATCCGGGCTGTGGCGCGGGCCAGCATCTCGTTCAGCACGCCGGTGGGCACGCGGGCACCGTTCTGGCTGTCCACATCGCGGATCAGCTGCATGAGCTTGTTCACGTTGTAGCCGGTCTGAGCCGAGATGAAGATGATAGGAGCATAGCCCATAAAGCTGAAGCACTCGGCATAATCGCGGCGCTGCAGCTCCATGGTGTTGGTCTCCTTGCCTTCCACCGCGTCCCACTTGTTGACGACGATGATGCACGCCTTGCCCTGATCGTGGGCATAACCGGCCACCTTGCTGTCCTGCTCGGTAAAGCCAACGGTGGCATCCACAAGGATCAGCGCCACGCGGCTGCGCTCCACAGCGGCCAGTGCGCGCACTACCATATAACGCTCCAGACCGTCGGTGATGTTGCTGCGCTTGCGCAGACCGGCGGTATCGGTAAAGATGAACTTGCCGTAAGCGTTGTCCACCGGGGTGTCAATGGCATCACGGGTGGTGCCCGCCTCGTTTGCCACGATCATGCGGTTCTCGCCCAGAATGCGGTTGGTCAGGCTGGACTTGCCCACGTTGGGGCGGCCGATGATGGCCACCGGGATGCGGTCCTCTTCCACCACCGTCTCGCTGAAGTCCAGATGGGCGCACACAGCGTCCAGCAGGTCGCCGGTGCCGTGGCCGTGCACGGACGAAATGGGCATCACCTCGTCAAAGCCGAGGTTGTAGAACTCGTACATCTCCATGGGGGCATCGCCCACCTTGTCGCACTTGTTCACGGCCAGAATGATGGGCTTGTGGCTGCGGCGCAGCATGTGGGCCACATCCTCGTCCGCGGCGGTCAGTCCGTCGCGCACGTCCACCACCATGATGATGCAGTCTGCAGTGTCAATGGCGATCTGGGCCTGCTCCCGCATGTGGGCCAGAATGCCCTCGGTAGCCTTGGGCTCAATACCGCCGGTGTCCACCAGCAGGAAGTCATGGCCGTTCCACTCGCAGTTGGCAAAAATGCGGTCACGGGTAATGCCCGGCGTGTCCTCCACAATGGCAAGGCGCTGACCGCACAGCTTGTTGAACAGGGTGGATTTGCCCACGTTAGGGCGGCCCACCACTGCTACGATCGGTTTGCTCATAGGGGTTCCTCCTTTCTTACAACCCTCTCAGGCACAGCTTACGCCGCGCCAGCTCCCCCGAAAGGGGGAGCTTTTATCACTTCTGCCGAAAGATGCATAAGACCTCGCCCTTCGGGAGAGGTGGCATCGCGCAGCGATGACGGAGAGGGTTTTCTTTTATGCTCTTCTTCTCCTTGCAATGTGCAGGCCGCTGCGCAGCAAGGCGCGGGCTTCGTCGCCGCCAGAGGTCGGCAGCACCTCCACCTTCACGCCAAGGCGCTGGGCCAGCTGGTCAGTGGTGATGTCGTCCAGAAAGGTGTCTTTTTCCTCCCGCAGCATCACGGCGGGCACGCCCAGCGTGCCGCTGGTCAACTTGCCCTCGCACTGGGCAATGATATCGGTCGCCGTTACAAGCCCGGCCACACCCACATTGCCGCCGAAGAATTTGTTCTTGATGGTGTGCACCGTCACCTCGACCATGGGGTACTGGCGGTGCAGCTCAGCCATCATCTGGTGGATGAGCGGCGAAGCCATTTCGCCCGTGACCACGTCCATCTTTTTGGTGCCGTAGATGCGGTGGGGCTTTTCCAGCTCCGCCAGAAATTCCGAGGCATACAGGCGCATCATGCCCACGCCGTTTTCCAGCTGGTCAAAGTCCTCGTAGAACTCTTCCGGCGGGATGGGCCTGCCTGCCTTGAGGTACCATTCATCACTGGGATAAATGATGCGCTTGCCGTGGCGGCGCTTGCACTCATCGCCGAATTCTTCCATGATGTCGATGACTTCGGCGCTGGTCTTTGCATCATACGGTGTCTGCTTGAACAGCTTCTCGCGGTAGTCCGTCACACCGCAGGGCACCGCAGCGATGCTCTGCACCATAGGGGTCAGCTCCAAAAGGTCGGAGAGGGTACGGCGCAGCTCGTCGCCGTCGTTGATGCCGCGGCACAGCACCAGCTGACAGTTGACGGCGATGCCGCCCTCCACCAGACGGGGCAGATACTTGAGCACCTCGCCGCCGCGCTTGTTGGCCAGCATCCGCACACGGAGCTGCGGGTTCGTGGTGTGCACTGAAATGTTGATGGGCGAAATGTGCATCTTGATGATGCGGTCGATCTCGTGGTCCTGCATGTTCGTCATGGTGATATAGTTGCCGAACAAAAAGGAAAGCCGCTCGTCATCGTCCTTGAAGTAAAGGCTCTCGCGCATACCGGGAGGCAGCTGGTCGATGAAGCAGAACATGCAGTGGTTGGAGCAGGAGTGCTTCTGATCGCCCAGATAGGTCTGGAAATCGCAGCCAAAGGGTCCGCGCTCCGTGCGCTGCACATCCCACTCGCGGATGCCGTCTGTCACCCTTGCTTTCAGGTGGAAGCTTTTGCTGTCGGTGTAGAAATCGTAGTCCAGACTGTCGTTCAGCTCGTTTTCGTCCACGCTCAAAAGCTCGTCACCCGGGCCAAGGCCCAGCACTTCCGCTTCGCTGCCGGGTTCCACCCGTGCGATCTTCATTGCCACCGCATCCACCTCCTTTCAGACAGAACAAGAAGGGGAAGGCATGCGCCCTCCCCTTCTGTACATAACACCATTATGCCACCAATTACGCGCAAATTAG
>ERZ773218.1645-NODE-1645-length-20362-cov-3.214803_pt1 | contig 20362 bp, 9 predicted proteins | sample MGYA00580527_ERZ773218 | MGnify/ENA primary metagenome ERZ773218 (study PRJEB29015, sample SAMEA2737763) | human gut metagenome | biome: human gut; feature: human-associated habitat; material: faeces | place: China | collected 2012 ...
AGGCGTTTGTATCTTTCCACGAGTTTGTCAGGATCCCATTTTTCTGCTTTGAAGAGTGGAAGAATATCCTTGAATCCTACCTCTGATGGATGGCCATAATGTTCTTTATGATAATTGTAAGCGTATGTGCCTTCTTTATACATATTGCGTGCCATCCAGTCGCCTGAACCTTCCACACACTGCGGTCCCCAATGAGCCCAGATGCCGAATTTGGCATCGCGGAACCATTCCGGGGTCTTGTGTTTTCTGAGTGATTCCCACTGCGGCTTATACTGTCCCTCAACCATCTGCTCTTTCTCATTAGTTACAGGTACCTTGTATTCCTGCGCCCATGCTCCCGCTGCGCAAACAGCAAAAAACAAAACAATCAAATAAGTCTTCATTTTTTTATATATAAAAGATTCTTTTTTGTATTCAAACCTGTCGAAGTCGGCATAAATTAAAATGTTTTATTGGGATTTATTCTCAATCATTTTATATTGTCTTACTGCTAACAAAGATAGAATACGTAAGATTAGATCAGATTAACAGATATACTTAATTCATCATTTTTTATAACCACGCCTACATTTATGTACTATATTCATTCATTTTTGTCACATTACTCAATACCAACAGCAAACTATCTCTTTTCTTTTAAGATAGGAAGAGCTGTCTGTGTTCTAAAAGAAAAAGATAAATGAGTAATATTAGAAAGTGTGTGTTCTTCAAATAATGTTACCTGTTTCTATTTGATTGGGCATATTCCATAGGAGAAAGGCCATACACTTTCTTAAAGGCGCTTGAAAAATGTGTCTGACTGGTAAATCCTACCGCATAAGCTATTTGGGTTATTGAAAGATCTTTATTTTCTAATAACACGGTAGCTTGTTGAAGGCGTAGATTGCGAATAAAATCGCTAGGAGCGGTTCCTGTCATTTCCTTCATACGTCGGTGCAAATGAGTGCGACTGATCCCGACTTCTTGCGTAAGCATCTCTACATTAAGATTAGGGTTGCTCAAGTTCTCATTTATAATGCTCATAATACGTTCCATCAATGCCTCATCGTTTCCTTGTAATTCGACCGGGACTATTTTCCCTTCCTGAGTCTGACTACCCGAATACTTTCCTTTTAGCCGCACACGATTAGCTATCAGATTGGTTATAAGCACCATCAATTCTTCCATATTAAAAGGCTTGCATAAATACCCGTCCGCTCCTTGTACCAAGCCTTCAATCCGGTTGGAAAATTCAACTTGAGAAGTCAGCAAGATAATGGGGATATGACTAGTATTAGCATTCTTTTTCAATTCTTTCAGCAGTTGGATGCCATCCATATTGGGCATGATAACATCTGAAATGATTATGTCCGGTTGTTGAGTAATCGCTTTTTTCCGTCCTTCCACTCCATCTATAGCCACATCTACATGATAATATGCAGCCAGGTTATCTTTTAAAAAGCTCCGTAGTTCATCATCATCATCAATTACAAGAACACTATAATTGGTCTTTCTATATTTTACTTTTTCCCGGGATGGATGGTAAGGAATATATTGGTCTGCCATTACGCCATGTGGAACCAAACCGGTTTCCACCTTTACCATTTCTTCCTTTTTCAAATGTTTGCACCCCAAAGGGAGGTGTATCACAAAACGGCAACCTTGAGTATCCGTCCTATTTTCAGCAAAAATGATACCATGATGTAATTTCACAAGCAGTTGACATAGGTTTAATCCGATGCCGAAACCCAAGGAGTGCATAGTATGGCTACCATCGCCTTGATAAAAACGATTGAAGATTTTTTTCAGTTCTTTTTCGTTCACTCCCTTGCCCGTATCTGAGATAGAAATCTCCATATACTTTTGCAAAAGGCCGGAGCTTTTCGGATTACTGCCGGTTTTTACTTCTATGCAGATGACACCATTTTCAGGCGTATATTTAAAAGCATTTGAAAGCAGATTGACCAGCACCTTATCAAAATTATTCGGATCAATCCACACCGTTGGAAGTTTTTCCGGAAATTTTGTTTCCAAACTGATTTTTTTCAGGCGTGCCTGCTCTGTAAATACAAGAAGCAGTTCATTGACAAACGACCGAATATCAACCTCCTCACAAAGAATAGGCATCTGGCCTTTATCAATCTTCCGTACATCAAGCAACTGATTAATAAGGTTTAAAATACGGCCGGTATTATACTTGATCGTTAACAGCATTTTATTAACATCCGGCTCACGCTGCATTCTCTGCAACTTCTCCAGCGGACCGAGGATAAGAGTAAGCGGTGAACGTATCTCGTGTGCAATATTGATAAAAAACTGCAACTTCATTTCACTAATTTCCTCCTGTTTTTTCCGTCTGTAAACTGTATATAACAAATAGCTGGCACAGATAACCAACAAAATATAAACAATTTTGGCACCAGTACTCAGATACCAAGGCGGGATAACATGAATCCGTACGGATCTTATCGGTGAATGAAATCCATTTTCGCAAGCACGTATTTGGAGGGTATAATTCCCAGGAGCCAAATGGTGGTATTGTATCCGGTTTTCGCCAGGCTGTGTCTTATTCCAGTTTTCATTGAATTCCTCAAGCCGATATTCATAAAGGACATTTCCAGCATCACGAAAGTCCATTGTTGAGACCATGAATACGAATGTATTATCCATATAAGAAAGATTGAAACAATCAGCATGGACCAATTCTGTATCAACGACCCGTTTATTTCCCGAGCGTGTCTCCATAGTCACTTTCTGATCCCGAATATACATATCGGTAATGATAGGTGGAGTGTCCGGTTTTATTAACTGAATATCATCAGGATTAAAGCTAGTAATTCCCCTATTTCCTCCGAAATAAATTTTTCCTTTTTTACTTTGAGTATAACGTCCTTCTAAATATACTTTTTCTTGCAGTCCATTCCCTGTATAATAGTTAATAACTTGTTTTCCGTCTACAAGGATATGGCAAATTCCCTGTATGGTGCTACACCATAAATTACCATGTTTATCCTGCACCAGTCCACAGATAACATTATCTGGGAGTCCCTGTTCAGTAGTGATAACCGAATATTGATTGTTTTGGGGATTATAATGAACTAACCCATTCTTAGTACCCATCCAAATCGTATGGTCCTTTCCTTCAATAATTGTATAGAAAGAACTGGACTTTATTTCTGGTTCAAAAGGTAAGTCTAGAAATCTTTCGTTCCGGGTATCATAACAGCTTATATTTCCAAAATGTCCGAACCAGATTCTATCTTCAGAATCGCATAAAATAGAAATGATCCAATAATTTGTAATATTATTTTCTCCTTTAATAGGATTCTTCCTTGAAAGTAGTTGATACTTTCCTGTAGGCAAATGATATTGCAAAATACCCTCTCCTAAAATAGCTGCATACAAATTTTTATGCTTATCTTCTGTAATACATCTTATGCTGAAATCCCCCTGTAATGGATATTCCAATTCCAACTTTCCTTTTTTTCGATTAAACGAATACAGTCCTTTTCCATTGATTCCCACCCAAAACACACCGTCACTATCTTCAAACATTGAAAAGACAACCCCATCCGTATAAATATGGCGGGAGATATTACCATTACAATCCAGTTGATAAATACCATTATCTTCAACAGAACACCACATAGTATCTGTTTTATCGCAATAGAGCGCATTGAGCCATCCCGGCATATCGGAAAGCATGATGGGCTGGTTCCAAAAAGAAAAAGGCAATGGTTTATGAGGCAGCATCAGAAAGCCCTGGTATAAACATCCAATCCATAAGTTCTGCTGTTTATCTTCGAAAAGGCTACTAACCTTAGCCTGATTGATATTTATAAATGAGCTTTGAATGCCATCTGCATCTGTAATTTTCTTGTCTCCACGCTTTATGCAAGTGATTCCCTGTCCATAAGTACCCAGCATAATGTCTCCATTAGCAGTGATTACAACAGAATGGAAACGGATATTCTTCTTTTTTCCGGAATAAGGAAACGGCACAAGCTTGTCGTTTTCTTGATCCCACAAGAAAACAGTTTGTGCGGTAACCATAAAAACCCTCCGGTCATAATCTTCGAGTATATTACGCACAGCCATATTATTTAGCGGATATATTTTTTCTTCCTGGCCGGTGGAATCGATACGGACTATGCCTTGCCGGTCAGTTCCCAGCCAGAGTTGTCGCCGGCTGTCTTCAAAGAGGCAAGTTACAAAAGGCGGATGAAAAAGTTTACTTTCAGTTATAACAGGATGTGCCACCATTGTTTGAATGTCCACGGAAAAAATGCCCACATCAGATACATTACATAAAATTTCACCCGTATTCCGTTGAAAGATACCGGTAATTCGCCCTTTTGCCTTTATAGTATGGAGAGTGACTGTCTGGAAACTGTCTTTTTCCGGAAGGTAACGTTGCAAGCCGTTGGCTGTGCCTATCCAAAGATTATTTTCATCATCAATATATAAGGAGTGAATTTCATTATCGGCCAATGAAGTGGAATCTTGTTTTGCATGATAATAAGACACAAACTGCGAACCGTCAAATCTGCGAAGTCCGTTTCTTGTACCAATCCATAAATAATTGTTTTGATCCTGACATAATACATTTATACATTGGCTGCCTATTGTTGCTTTATCGTAAAAGATTGCATTTTGTGCAAATACTGATTGTGTAATACAAAGCAATAAAAATATCAGTTGCTTTTTTATCATAGTTTATAGATTTTTTCTCACGACAAAGTTATGTCTTTTAAAAAACAAACTGCCTTCCTATACCTAAAAAAAAGGATAAATTGCTATTTTTTTTGAATAATGTGACAAAAATGAATGAATATAGTACATAGATGTATGCATGGTTATAAAAGCTGACGAATTAGACACATCTGTTAATCCATCTTAATTTCACGTTCTCTATCTTTGTAATACAATAAAACACCAAGCAAACAGAAATTAAAGATGTAAGTATTTCTTAGTGAGAATAAAAATAACGAGTTAATTAATCAACTATAACATTTTAAACATGAGACAGACATAATTTTCACACATTCATTAGATGATTACGTGATACAGAATCTCTGCCATACGAGATTTTGTTTGTTCTTTAACAATATTGTTAATTTATTTATATTTACACCAAAATTCACCTATAAAAAGTTTAACAATATTATTTCCTCTATTTCCTTGATGAAGCATATTTTATCATGGAAATTATGTAACATTTTATAGTGACAAAAATGTTACATAATATATATTTTTATATTAACTAAGTTTTTTTAATTAACGATGAAAAACACTATTTTTTATTTTAAACAATTGATATTGTCATTTTTGCTTTGTTTTGTAGCAATATGGGCAAATGCGCAAAATCAAGTTGTAAAAGGTACAGTAAAAGATGTTTTAGGAGAAGCTGTGATTGGTGCCAACGTAACTGAAGTTGGTACTACTAATGGTACTATTACAGACATTAACGGTGATTTTTCTTTGAATGTTTCTCCCAAAGGAAAACTTCGAATTTCTTTCATTGGTTATCAAGTACAAACCGTAGATGTTGCCGGACGAAAAAGTTTGGAAATAGTATTAAAAGAAGATACTGAAACTTTGGATGAAGTGGTAGTGGTAGGTTATGGTACTGCCAAAAAACGTGATCTTACAGGAGCTATCACTCAAGTGAAAGCCGAAAATTTGATGGCTACTGCACCTACTAATATACAAGAAGCTTTACGAGGTAAGGCTGCGGGTGTTATGGTAGCTGGTGGAGGACTGAATGATACACCTATGATTCGAATTCGTGGAAACCGTTCTATTTCAGCCAGCAATGAACCTTTGTTTGTTATAGATGGTGTACCTGTAAATGGGGGCTCTGATGTATTAAATCCCTCAGATGTTGCATCCATTGAAATTTTAAAAGATGCTTCAGCTACAGCAATTTATGGAGCACGCGGTGCCAATGGTGTTATTTTGGTCACTACTAAAAAAGGTGAAGTTGGAAAAGTTAATGTTGAGTACAATGGATACCTTTCCATAGGTAAGGTGGACGAGTATCGTCGTGTACGCAATGGAGCAGAATATTTGGAATATTTACGTGAAGCAGACCGTAATTATATATATGATGGCGAAGGCGGTTATTCTATAGATCCTAGTTGCACTTATCCTTCTATGACTCCTAATTGGGAATATGATCAAAGATTGGAATATGTAGGTTCACGCGATATTTCTGGGTATGTTTTGGAGTCTGTAAAACGTGCATGGGAAGGTGGAACATATGATCCGTCAAAACTACGTACTTTTGACTGGCAAGGTGCTGGTATGCGTGATGAAACAATTTCGCAGAACCATAATATTAGTATTCGTGGTGGAAACGAAAACACCAAAGTCTTCATTTCAGGTTCCTTTATGGACAATAAGGGTATCACGCCGCGCTCTTATCGTAAGCGCTATACGCTACGTATGAATTTGGACCAAAATTTAGGCAAATATATTACCATGGGAGCTACAACCAATTTTGCTTATTGGGAATATTTCAATGGTACCGGAGTTGGAGGTAATTGGAATCCTCTTGGCACCCCGTACTATTCTCCAGGTGGTAGTGGTGATTATGGTGTAGGGGGTGATATTACTCAAGATGGTGACCCTGCATTGGGATTAGTACCTCATCCAACTGGTGAAGGAATGCTATGGAATCCTTTTTATGATTTTACGGGAACAGAAGGTAAGACTAAAAGAAACCGTATTGATGCTACTCTTTATGCCATGATTAAACTGAATAATGGTTTATCTTATCGTGTTAATTTTGGTACTGATTATTATAGTGGACAAGAACAAATGTTCTATGCTAAAGCATCAACTTCACAAGGATTTGGTAATGCTAAGGCCGAGCAAAAAGCAGTTTTTGATAGAGGTTGGACTTTGGAACATATTCTTTCATATGCCAAAACCTTTGGACAACATAGTCTGAATCTAACAGCAGTACAATCAGCCCAAAAATTTACACAGGAACCTCTTACCGCCAGTGGTGTAGGTATTCCTTTGGAATCACAGTTATATTATAATCTAGGTAGCGCTACGACACAAGGCGTTACCAGTAATTTTACCCAATGGACCTTGATGTCATGGATGGGGCGTGCAATTTATGGTTTTAAAGATAATAGATATATGGTAACGGCTTCTTTACGTTATGATGGTTCTTCTCGGTTAGCCGATGGGCATAAATGGGTAGCTTTTCCATCAGTAGCCGTTGCATGGCGTATTTCTGATGAATCATTTATTAAAGATAATATTAGTAATATTAGCAATTTAAAACTTCGTTTTGGTTATGGTAAGACTGGTAACTCTGCTGTTAATCCTTATGAAACAGTTGGAAAAATCAGTAGCAGTCGTTATACGTGGGGGAACATAGGAGCTTTAGGTTATGCACCAAGTTCGCTTTCTAATAAAGTATTAGGTTGGGAAACAACCGGACAGTATAATGTAGGTCTAGATTTTGGATTTTTCAATGGGCGTATTTCTGGTAGCATTGAGTGGTATAAACAAAATACGTATGACTTGTTGATGCCACGTGCTCTTCCAGAAGTCTCAGGCTTTGGCAGTATTACAGAAAATGTTGGAGAGACTGAAAATAAAGGTCTTGAAGTTACATTAGAAACAGTAAATTTCCAAACAAAAGATTTTGCTTGGACTACTTCACTGCAATTTGCGACCAATAAAGAAAAGATTGTAAAATTAGCTAGTGGATTAAAAGAAGATGTTGCCAATATGTGGTTTGTTGGTCATCCTGTAGATACTTTTTATGATTATGTAAATACGAAATACGTGTGGGGATATTCTAAAGAGGATATGACAGAGATGGCAAAATTCAATGCTAATGGACATTCGTATAAACCTGGTGATTTACGTTTTGTTGATTTAGATGGTAATTATAAAATTGATGCTTATGACCGAACTTTTCGTGGACAGAAAATGCCTAAATGGACAGCTGGTATGGGAAACACATTCCGTTATAAAGACTTTGACCTCTATATCTTCATGTACGGTATGTTTGGGCATACTATTTATTGTGATCCGGGAGTAGGTCACGACGGTCGTATGAATACTCGTTATGCAGATTATTGGACGCCAGAGAATACTCAAACCCAATTCAGGAAACCTTCTAAGGGGGATGCTGATCAACCTAATAGAGAGGCTTATTGGTATAATAAAGGAGATTTTGTTCGTATTTCAGACATAACTTTGGGTTATAGTCTTCCGAAAAGTATCATTAAATATGCAGGATTGGAAAGGGCACGTTTCTATGTACAGTTACAAAATCCTTTTACTATAACAGGTTATCCTAATAATGACCCGGAAGGTTCTGTTAAGGCAGGACGCACATGGGATCGTAAACAAGAAGCATATAGTGATCCAATAACGATGAGAAATTATATATTTGGTATTAATCTAACTTTTTAATCAATAAATAATAAATATGAAAACTCATTTCAAGCATATACTCATTGTAGGCCTGTTAGGATTTAGCCTAACTTCGTGTTCGGATTTCCTAGATGAGAAAGGTTATAATGCAGACTACAGTCATTATGAGACAGCGGCAGGTGTAGAGTCTCTTGTTGCATCATGTTATCAGAATGGACGTAGTATGTTCTCTACATCTAACACCCCTTCAGGTATCATTTTCCAAGAGATAGGTACGGATATGTATACTATTGGTGGTGATGGAGGTACAGATTTTGCTCTCTATACCTCTACGATGAATCCCTCGAATGAAACTTTCTCAGCTTTTTGGACCAGTTGTTATAATGGGGTAGCACGTGTCAATTTAGGATTACAATATCTTGCTTCAAATACAGAAATGAAAGAAGATATAAAAAATATTCGTGAAGGAGAATTAAAATTTTTACGTGCATATTACTATTCAGTATTAGCGATTCATTATGGCGATTGCCCACTAGTGTTAGAACCAGTAGATCAACCGACATTTAATTTTACACGTGCACCTCAAAAAGATGTTTGGAAGCAAATTATAGACGATGCTACTGATGCTTATAATTTGTTACCTTGGGCAGATGCCGAAGGTAAGGTAACCGGAGATTATGGACGTGCAAGTAAGGGTGCAGCTGGTCATCTGTTAGCAAAAGCTTATATGTTTCGTTATAGTCAGAAATGGGCAGGTAGCCAGTCCGATACTCATATGAATGAAGAACGAGGGGGCGAGAATACAGATCTTGACAAGGCGATTGAATATGCAAGTGCTGTATGCCATTTCGGTGCTGAAGCTGGAAGTGGAAGTTTACATAACTTAGCTCCAGATTATTCTGACTTATGGCGTTTTGACCCTAAGACAGGTGGTCCTACTCCTGATGACTATGCAGGTTCTGAAGTATTATTCAATATTCAATTCTCTACTGATCATTTTTATAATAATCAATTAGCTACGGATGTGAATACAGGAGGAAACTGGCTTCATATGATGTTTACTAGCCAGGCAGAAGGTATGCCTCTGAACACTGTAAACGGAAATGGCTCTGAAACAGTAAAATGGGGCATAAGCAATGGTATTGGACGAGATCTTATAACAGGACGTCCTTGGAGAAGAGCTTCACCTACTCCCTTTCTATACGAGGATAATGGATTGTATGGTCCTCAATATTATAAGAGTAATAAACATGGAAAACTAATAGATGCACGCTTATATAAATCACATATTTGGGTATATTATTGTAATTCTGAACCGAATGTTCCTTGGGAGAGTTTTTCTAATGCAGTTGGTAATTTTGATCCTATTAATATTGGAAAAATAAAAGGTGAAAATCGTTATACTATAGGGGATACTGCAATTGTATTTTCTATGGAAGACGTAAATAAGCGTTTTTCAACAGGAACAAGATCTGAAAAATTAGCTTATGCACGCGCTATAGAACCATATTGGTATATACCGATGCAATCAATTAATAGGCCAGGATTGAATGAAAGAGGGGATCGTGATGGTATTAGAAATACTTATCCTTCATTGATTAAATATTTAGATAGTCGACGCACATCGGCTAATGATCAAAGTGGTTATCGCGATTATTTCTGTTATCGTTTAGCTGAAACATATATCATATTGGCGGAGGCGTTTGCCTTGAAAGGAGATTATGCCAATTCAGCTGCTGCTTTGAATATAGTACGTGAACGTGCAGCATGGAAAGAGGGTGAAATGAAAACGCCTAATTTTTATAAATATGATGGTGGAGATCCTGCAGACATTAGCAAATCTACTATTGAGGATATGAAAGTATCGGCTGATTTTATAAGCCAAATGGATGAAGAAGAAAAACTTATATTTTTCTTAGATGAATATGGACGTGAAATGGAAGGCGAATTGCATCGTTTTGAACAATTAGTTCGTAATGGCGCAGATTTCTTTGTGAAAAGAATAAAAGAACGTAATGAACTTGCTAGAGAAAACATAAAACCTTTCCACCGTTTCCGCCCTATTCCACAAAAACATATAGATCGTTTGGAACCAGCTGATCCAAATCCACAAAACTATGGTTATTAACAGTACAGGTATAAAGATCATATCTCAGGGGTAACACTTCGACATGCCGTTCTCGTATTCTGAGAACGGCATCTTGAAGTTTTTAAATGACATATAGTAATTTACAAACGCTCCAATTATGGCCATAAAAAGGTAAAAGCAAATGACACCTATTCATAATATATATTCAAAAGCTCTTGAAGAAAAGCTCTAATATTAAAGTACCCATCAGAATGATGGATAGGATAGTCTTAAATTAGAGGTAAAGAAAAATACCATCAAGAAATATGGAATTATGCATTATAGGAGTCTTTTGCATATTTATCATAGCATAATATTTTTTTAACATAATTACTATTCAAATAAACGACCTTATTAATTTTTACAGATACCTAGATTATGAAAGATGCATTGATTAACAGGCGAGAGTTTTTGAGAAACTTAGGAGTTATAGGTGCGGGTACCCTATTGTCCATAAGTTCATGGCTTTCTGTTTTTTCAGAAGTTGTAGAGACATCGAGTGAAAAATGCCATTTGGCGATTATAGGTACGGGGTCAAGGGGACGTTTCCTGATGAGTTTTTTGTTGCAGAATCCTAAGGTGGAGATTGTTGCATTGTGCGACATATATCAACCTTCTATGGAAAAAGCATTGAATCTGGTTCGGGAAGCCAAGGTATATACAGATTATAGGAAAGTCTTGGAAAATAAGACTGTTGATGCGGTATTGGTGGCCACTCCTCTTAATCTCCACTGTCAGATAGTGCTGGATGCTTTCGATGCGGGGAAGCATGTTTTTTGTGAGAAATCGATAGGCTTCACTATGGAGGAATGTTTTCGCATCTATAAGAAGCATATCAGTACAGGCAAAGTGTTTTTCACAGGACAACAGCGGCTGTTCGATCCACGCTATATCAAAGCAATGGAGATGATTCATGCAGGCACTTTCGGTGAGATAAATGCGATCCGTACATTCTGGTACCGGAATGGAGATTGGCGAAGAGAAGTACCTTCATCAGATCTGGAGCGTCTGATCAATTGGCGTTTATATCGTGAATATTCTAAAGGACTGATGACAGAACTGGCCTGTCATCAGCTGCAGATCGGGAGCTGGGCGTTGCAAGAGTTACCGGTTAAGGTAATGGGACATGGGGCAATAACTTATTGGAAGGACGGCCGGGAAGTATATGATAATGTAAGTTGCATATATGTGTTTGAGAATGGAAAAAAAATGACATTCGACTCTGTTATCTCTAATAAGTTTTATGGTTTGGAGGAACAAATCATGGGCAGCCTGGGAACAATAGAGCTTGAAAAGGGTAAATACTATTTTGAGAATGTCCCTCCTGCACCCGGTTTTTTGCAGATGATCAATGAATGGGAAAATAAGGTGTTTGATTCCCTGTCTTTTGCCGGAACTAGCTGGGCTCCCGAAACAGCAAATGGGAACAATGGGGAATTCATCTTAGGTGAAAGGCCTAAGTCGGATGGTACATCCTTGCTGCTGGAAGCTTTTGTAGAGGCAGTTATTACCCGAAAACAACCCAAGCGTATAGCCGAAGAAGGCTACTATGCAAGTATGCTCTGTTTACTGGGTGACCGGGCCTTGCAAGAACAACGCACCCTTAGCTTTCCTGATGAATATAAAATAGATTACTTAAATCATCATTCTAAAGCAGATAAACAAATATGAAAGACACACTCATCACTGCACACCGGAAAAAGGTGGAACTGCTGACTTGGTTGGTATGTTTCGTTATGGCCAACTTATTGAATCTGTATGCAATTATTGCTTATAAGACTTCTTTTCTGGAGGTGCTAACATCCTTTTTTTACGTCATTATGTTTTCGTGCGTGCTTTATGTAATATGGAGTGTATTACGTCTCGTCATTTACGGAGTGCGGACCTTTCTTGTATTCCTCAAAAATAGAACATACAATAAATAACTTAATAAATACTGGAAAAATATGACAACACGAAGAGACTTTCTAAAAACAATGACAATGGCTTCTGCAGGACTGGCACTGGGAACGGGAGATCTGTTGGGAGCTCCTATTTCTGTATCGCAAAGAAAAGCTGCAGCAGATAAGGTGAAGATCGCTTATGTGGGTATTGGAAATCGCGGTGAGCAAATTATTGGTGACTTTGCCCGTACGGGTATGGTAGAAGTAGTAGCTTTATGTGATGTTGATATGGGTGCCCCCCATACTCAAAAAGTGATGAACATGTATCCGAAGGCGAAGCGTTTCCGCGATTTTCGTCAGATGTTTGATAAGGCTGGCAATGACTTTGACGCTGTGGCTATAGCCACCCCCGACCACTCCCACTTTCCTATCACCATGCTGGCTTTGGCATCCGGTAAGCATGTCTATGTGGAAAAGCCTCTGGCGCGTACATTCTATGAGGCGGAACTGCTTATGCAGGCTGCATTGAAACGTCCTAATCTGGTAACTCAGGTAGGAAATCAAGGGCATTCGGAAGCCAATTATTTCCAGTTTAAGGCTTGGATGGATGCGGGTATAATCAAAGATGTGACTGCTGTGACTGCACACATGAATAACCCGCGCCGTTGGCATGGCTGGGATTCCGGTATTTATAAACTTCCATCAGGGCAGCAGCTACCCAATGATATGGACTGGGACACATGGTTGGGAGTTGTCCCATACCACGAATATAATAAGGATTATCATTTGGGACAGTGGCGTTGCTGGTATGATTTTGGCATGGGATGCTTAGGTGACTGGGGAGCGCATATTCTGGATACGGTTCATGAGTTCTTAGAGCTGGGCCTGCCATATGAAGTATCAATGCAATATGCTAACGGGCATAACGACTATTTTCTACCATTCTCTTCCGTTTTCCACAGCGTAAAGGAATGCCGCCGGTAGATATCACCTGGTATGATGGTTTGGATAATTTACCTCCCATTCCGGAAGGCTATGGGGTGTCAGGCCTTGATCCCAATATTCCCAAAACAAATCAGGGAGACACACCGGCTGCCAAATTAAACCCGGGAAAGATTATTTATACAAAAGACCTGGTTTTTAAAGGAGGAAGCCATGGCAGTACTCTTTCTATTATACCGGAAGAAAAAGCAAAAGAAATGGCAGGCATACTTCCTGAAATACCAAAAAGTCCATCAAATCATTTCGAAAACTTTTTATTGGCATGCATGGGACAGGAGAAAACTCGTTCTCCATTTGAAATTAACGGAGTGCTGAGCCAGGTCTTCTCATTGGGAGTAATAGCACAGCGTTTGAACACCAGACTGTTCTTTGATTCACGTATGAAACAGATTACAAATAATGAATTTGCCAATGCGATGCTGATTGGAACACCTCCTCGTAAGGGTTGGGATGAATTTTATAAATTATAATGTTACTTATTTAATAAATATACTGGTATGAAAAGAGTTTACTTATTGCTTTTGTGCTTGTTTTCTGTTTTGGTTATGCAGGCTCAAAACTGGGAATATATTTTTAATGGCAAGAACCTGAAAGGTTGGAAAAAACTGAATGGGAAAGCTGAATATAAAGTTATGGATGGTACGATTGTGGGGATCTCAAAGCTGGGCACGCCTAACACTTTCTTGGCTACTCAGAAGCAGTATGGTGATTTTATCTTGGAATTTGATTTTAAGATTGATGAAGGGTTGAACTCCGGTGTACAATTGCGTAGTGAAAGCAAGAAGGATTATCAAAAAGGCCGAGTGCATGGCTATCAATTTGAGATTGATCCTTCCGAACGCGCCTGGTCGGGAGGTATTTACGATGAGGCCCGTCGTAATTGGCTTTATCCGCTGACTTGGAATCCGCAGGCCAAAACAGCCTTTAAAAGTAAGGAATGGAACAAAGCACGTGTTGAAGCGTTTGGCAACTCCATTGCCACGTGGATAAACGGAGTTCCATGTGCCAATATTTGGGATGACATGACTCTTTCAGGCTTCATAGCCTTGCAGGTACATGCTATTGCCAGTGCAGCTGATGAAGGGAAAACTGTCCGTTGGAAGAATATACGTATTTGTACTACCAATGTAGAACGCTATTTGACTCCAGTCAAAGCACCGGTGATTTCTAACACTCTTTCTCCAGATGAAGTAAAAAATGGTTGGACACTTCTTTGGGATGGTAAAACCTCGGAAGGTTGGCGGGGTGCAAGAATTGATGCCTTCCCTAAGAAAGGTTGGGTCATGGAAAATGGTATTCTGAAAGTCCTAAAAAGTGGCGGTGCGGAATCAGCAAATGGTGGTGATATAGTGACAGAGCAAGAATATAAGAACTTTATTCTTAAAGTAGATTTTAAGATCACTGAAGGAGCTAACAGCGGTATAAAGTATTTTGTTAATCCGGGCATGAATAGGGGAGCCGGATCGGCTATCGGATGCGAATTTCAGATATTGGACGACAAACACCCTGATGCAAAATTGGGAGTGAAAGGAAATCGACAATTAGGTTCACTTTATGATCTGATTCCAGCTCCGGCAAATAAGCCTTTCAATAAGAAAGATTTTAACACAGCTATGATTATTGTGAGAGATAATCATGTGGAGCATTGGCTGAATGGAGTGAAGCTAATAGAATATACCCGTCAGAATGAAATGTGGAATGCTTTGGTAGCATACAGTAAGTATAAAAACTGGGAGAATTTTGGTAATTCGGAATATGGGAATATTTTGCTGCAAGACCATGGAGATGAAGTATGGTTTAAAAATATTAAAATTAAAGTGTTGTAGTTAATTTTATATACATAGAAAAAGGTAAGTTATTAATTGGGGTAACTTACCTTTTCACTATAGAATAAGAATGTCTGACTGTTTCAAGTAATAACTCTTTAGAACAAAAGCACATTACTAACCCTTATTTTGGTAAATTAGTTGAAAGGAAGTGATCTATCGCAGCAGTTACGGATAGTGAACTACGGCTCGTTCATCATAAGCTATTCCAACCTAATTATCAACACATTACAACTACTCTAACTAGCCAGCAAATACAGAAACACAAGCTAAAAATCCTTTTACTACCCGGATTAAAAAGTAATACAGATATAAAAAATCCCTAATAATCTACTGATTATCAAGGATTTTTTGTGACCCCGGTGCGATTCAAACGCACGACCTTCAGAACCGGAATCTGACGCTCTATTCACTAAGCTACGGAGCCTTAATTCGAGTGCAAAAGTAGAAAAAATCTCGGCATATTCCTAATGTTCATCACTTTTTCTATCTAGCAACATTCACTTTCTATATTATTATTTTGAGAGCACTACACGAGCACATATATACATTTTGTTATTTTTTCGTCCAAAACGGCATCAATCATCAATATTATTTCTATCTTTGCCGAACAAATTAACAAATGATATATAAATAAAACCTATGAGTTACCTGATAAAACCCGAAGGATATAAACCTTTATTAGACTTAAAACAAACTGAATTAGGCATCAAACAGATTAAGGAGTTCTTCCAGTTGAACCTTTCATCCGAACTTCGTCTGCGTCGCGTCACCGCCCCTCTTTTTGTACTGAAAGGCATGGGTATCAACGACGACCTGAACGGAGTAGAGCGTGCCGTTTCCTTTCCTATCAAAGACTTAGGCGATGCACAAGCCGAAGTAGTGCATTCACTTGCCAAATGGAAACGCCTGACGCTTGCCGAATACCATATAGAATCAGGATACGGAATCTATACCGACATGAATGCCATCCGCGCAGACGAAGAATTAGGCAATTTGCACTCTCTATATGTAGACCAATGGGACTGGGAACGTGTAATTACCGACCAAGACCGTAACGTTGATTTCCTAAAAGAGATTGTCACCCGCATTTATGCTGCAATGGTCCGTACAGAATACATGGTATACGAAATGTACCCACAAATCAAGCCCTGTCTGCCACAGAAATTACATTTCATCCATGCGGAAGAACTCCGCCAGATGTACCCCAACTTAGAACCGAAATGTCGTGAGCACGCCATTGCCAAGAAGTTTGGTGCTGTATTTATCATCGGCATCGGCTGCAAACTGGGCGACGGCAAAAAGCACGACGGGCGTGCTCCGGATTACGATGATTACACAACCTCTGGACTGAACGGACTCCCCGGACTAAACGGCGATCTACTGTTATGGGACGATGTCCTGCAACGCAGCGTTGAATTATCATCAATGGGTATTCGCGTAGACAAGGAAGCACTTCTACGCCAGCTCAAACAGGAAGGTGAAGAGAAGCGTATGGGGCTTTATTTCCACAAGCGCTTAATGGAAGACGCACTGCCACTTTCCATCGGTGGAGGCATAGGACAATCCCGGTTATGTATGTTCTACTTACGTAAAGAACACATCGGAGAAATACAAGCCAGCATCTGGCCCGAAGACATGCGCCGGGAATGTAAGGCACACAACATACATCTCATTTAAATATTTCACCACAGAGTATACAAAGTACCGCAGAGTTTTTTAATACACTTGACAAAACTCTGCGGTACTTTGTATACTCTGTGGTGAAATATTTGTATCTTAGCACCCTAAATCACCAACACTTCCAATTATGAATGTTCAAATAGAAGATAGCTGGAAAACACATTTGCAGCCTGAATTTGATAAGGATTACTTTTATAAGTTAACGAATTTTGTCCGCGAAGAATACGGCAAGAATACTATATACCCACCGGGTAAATTAATATTCAACGCATTCAATCTATGTCCTTTCGATAAGGTAAAAGTAGTGATTATAGGCCAGGACCCGTATCATGGCCCCGGACAGGCGCATGGACTTTGTTTTTCCGTAAATGACGGTGTTCCTTTCCCTCCCTCTTTAGTAAATATCTTTAAAGAAATCAAAGCTGATACCGGAGCAGCGCCACCTACCGGTAATCTGACACGTTGGGCGGAACAAGGTGTGCTATTGCTCAATGCCACCCTCACTGTACGCGCCCATCAAGCCGGTTCTCACCAAAATCATGGTTGGGAAACATTCACAGATGCCGCCATCCGTATCCTTGCCGAAGAGCGGGAGCACTTGGTATTCATTCTATGGGGAGCTTATGCACAACGGAAAGGCGCGTTTATCGACCGCAACAAGCATCTGGTATTGACATCAGCACATCCTTCTCCCCTTTCCGCTTACAACGGCTTTTTCGGCAACAAACATTTCAGTAAGGCCAATGACTATTTGAGGGCACATGGCGAAGAAGAGATCAAATGGTAAAATAATAAATCAGTACCACTGAATATTACTCTGGGTCTGGCTTCTTTGTTCCCATTTTAAGTCTTGCAAAATACTTGCATTGGCACGAATGGTAAAATTGTAGTATTTCCACTGCCCAAAAGGAGAAAGGCTGGCCGACATGCTGAAACAGTGAAGATCGCGCGTTATATTAAAGGTGGTCTGCACAATCTTCTTAGCTTCAAAATCATAACCGGAATTAAAACTTACCGCCCATTTATTAGACAGTTTTATATTACCGGAAGCACTCAAGTTGTGAGTATAACGATAGGGATAGCGCATTTTCTTACGGTTGATAGGCTTACTACGATCTTCAGAGATATTAAAGCTGTAATTGAAGTTCAGAGACCATGGCATCTTGAATACTTGATACCCGTCGGCATCAACGGCCGCCTTTTCCACTTTCTTTTTAGGAATACCGTTTCCATCAGTATCAGTTTCCGCACCCTCCTCATCCGAAGCAGCTTCCTCTTCTTTCTTCTTATCGGAGTCTCTAGTACCGCTTAACTTCTCTTTCCATTTTTTCCACGTATCATTATTAAACGTATAACTGAAAGAAGAGCCATAACCTTGGAATATACCGAAACGCCCGTAAGACCATTCCGTACGGTCATTATCAACAACGTTACCATTCTCATCGAATTTATAACCGTATGTCTTGAACGAAGAACTCATGCTGAATGTATAGTTCTTACTCAGTTTCAGACGAAGATTCAATCCAAGATCACTCCAGGGGCGCGTTGCAGCAGCCATATTATAACTGATATTGGCCCCCAGTTCATCAATCAGACTAACCTTCTTTACCGTATCCTTCTTACTGCTATAATATTTCATCTCCAGATTATTGGAGATGCTGAAGGTTATGTTTCCTTGCTTACCTCTTCCCGGAACATCAAATGCTTGTCCCGAATACGGAGAATAAATGACCGTATCGCGTCTGCCGTCCGCATAATTCTTAATGTAAGAATCATAATAGCCGTAACGTGAAGAACCAAAATCCGGAGCGGCGCTTATGCTTACCGATGGAGTTATGACATGACGGATCTGTATCTTCTTTTTAGGAAAGAAAATCGGATTATACATACCGTATATCTTCGTATTGATACCCAGACTGGCATTATAATTATACACACGATGAAAACCGTAAATCGTATCAGTAGCCACTTCCCTACCGTTCGTACCATAGTTCGGGTCCCAGTCTTTCATCACCTTACGCGTGTACCAACGTTCTGTATAGCTGACGGAGGGAGTTACATTAAAATACTTGAACAAAGTAAAGGTAGCGCTGACCGGTATTTCATGCTTCATACCATTCTTCCAGTCCTTTATCAGGTTGGATTTAAACAGCAGATTATCTTTTGTCTGGATGCTATTAGTCAAACGGCCCGTATACCGTACTGAAATCTTCTCATACCATCTCTCCTCGCCTGCCGCTTTTTTACGCTTGAAGGGATAGATCGTAGATAAAGAAATATTCAAATCAGGCAAAGTAACATTAACCGAAGAGTCCCTCATAGTCTGAGCGATATTAGTAGTTGCCGCTACCGTCAGCTTTCTATCAAAAAAATAACGGGAATAACTGATACTTGAAGTTTTCGTATTCTGCGACATAGCATTCGAGTTGTACATGTTTCCAATATTAGTACGCTCGTAACTGCTGGTCGCAAAATTCACACTGGCAGAAAATGTTTGATTCGGATTGGCCTTCGCATCCTGCCTGTGAGACCAGACAATCTTGAAATCTTTGGCGACAGAGTAGTCCGGCAGCCCCTTATCACCGGTCTTGGTCACCTGATAACTCGCCTGGAACAAACCGGAGTATTTATACCGTTTAATATAATTGGATTCAGCATTCAATGCCCATGAGCCTTTCGTAAAAATGTCGGCCCTCAACTTTAAGTCCATCTTATCACTGATAGCAAAATAATATCCGCCGTCCGTCAGACCGAAACCACGACTGGAGTCATCCATGTATGTAGGCATAAGGAAACCGGATGAATAACTGCTCGAAAACGGGAAAAAGAAGAACGGCACAGCAAGCGGCAAAGGAACATCCTCCACCACCAGATAGGCAGGTCCCGTTACAACATTCTTTTTAGGACGTACTTTCGCATAAGTCATCTGCATATAGAAGTGAGGGTGCTCATGGTGGTCGCAGGTTGTGTACCGCCCGCTTTTCATATACAGTTCGTCATTAGCCCCCTTCTTTGCATTGTTTCCGGTAACATATCCTTCTCCTTGCTGACTGACCACATTACTGATCACCCCCTTTTTGCTCTTGAAGTTATAACGGATTGTATTGGTCTCATACGGAGTTTCGCCATCTTTGAAAACCGGAGTTCCCGTCTTCACGCCTAAAGAATCTTCCACTCCATGAGCATATACTGTACTGCTGTCCATATTCATGGTGATAACATCAGCAGCCAGCTCTATCTGTTGATAATTTACTTTTCCCTGTCCGTACAAATGCGCATACCCGCCTTGGGCAAACACGATAGAGTCATTTGCCTCATAGGTGACCGGTGCGTCCAAAGGCTGTTTCTTCTTCCCGGTAACAGCCAATGTATCTACTTGCAAAGAATCTCTCCGCAAAGAGTCCGTTTGCAGTCTTTCAGGCGGCACAACACCTCTCCGACGACGTTGCGAAGCA
>ERZ773218.1666-NODE-1666-length-20157-cov-4.340961_pt1 | contig 20157 bp, 9 predicted proteins | sample MGYA00580527_ERZ773218 | MGnify/ENA primary metagenome ERZ773218 (study PRJEB29015, sample SAMEA2737763) | human gut metagenome | biome: human gut; feature: human-associated habitat; material: faeces | place: China | collected 2012 ...
GAAGAAGTTCATGTTGGGCGGCGTGATGCTGAGTATCTTGATATTCTTGTTCCCCCCGCTATATGGTGAGGGCTATGATACGATCGGCTCGTTGCTGAACGGGCAGTTCTCGCATATCATGGACAAGAGTTTGTTTTACGATCTGAACGATACGTATTTCGGGGTCTTGATCTTCTTGACCTTGATCTTGCTTACGAAGGTATTCGCTTCCAGCGCCACGAATGCCGGAGGGGGTTGCGGTGGTATCTTCGCTCCTAGTTTGTATCTGGGCTGTATCGCCGGTTTTATCTTTGCGCATACGTCTAATTATTTCCCGTTCACGATGTATATCTCAGAGAAGAATTTCGCTTTGCTGGGTATGGCGGGCATTATGTCCGGAGTGAATCCCGCTCCTTTGACCGGGGTTTTCTTGATTGCCGAGCTGACGGGTGGGTATGATTTGTTCCTCCCCTTGATGATCGTCTCGATCAGTTCCTATATCACGATCCTTATGTTCGAGCCTCATAGCATCTACTCCATGCGTTTGGCGCAGAAAGGCGAGTTGCTGACGCACCATAAGGATAGGGCGGTGCTTACCTTGCTACGGGCGGATAGCGTGATCGAGAAAGATTTCCAGATGGTGTCTCCGGAGATGACGTTGGGCGATATGGTAAAGGTCATTTCCCGAAGCGGACGTAACACCTTTCCTGTCGTGGACGAGCGGGGCGTGTTGCTGGGTATCGTCTTGCTGGATAATATCCGGAATATCATGTTCCGTCCGGAGTTGTATAATCGTTTCCATGTATCGAAGTTCATGGTTTCCGCCCCGGCCAAGATCGTAATCAACACACCGATGGATCAGATCATGCAGACGTTTGATGATACGAAAGCGTGGAATCTTCCGGTGGTCGATGAGAATGGCCATTATATCGGCTTTATGTCGAAATCGAAGATATTTAATTCCTATCGGGAGGTATTGGTCGATAACTTTTCCGGGGACTAACTTGTTAAAAACAGATCCAATTTATTGTATATGAAGAAAGAGGATTTACGAATCGTATATATGGGCACTCCCGATTTCGCCGTGGAGAGCCTGCGTGCCTTGGTAGAAGGTGGATATAATGTGGTAGGTGTCATTACGATGCCGGATAAGCCAATGGGGCGTCATGGTAGCGTGCTTCAGCCGAGCGCTGTGAAGCAATATGCCGTATCGGTGGGTCTTCCGGTCTTGCAGCCAGAGAAATTGAAGGACGAGGCATTTTTAGAGGAACTGCGTGCCTTGCGGGCGGATTTGCAGATCGTGGTGGCGTTTCGTATGCTGCCGGAGGTGGTCTGGAATATGCCCCGTCTGGGAACTTTTAATCTGCATGCCTCCTTGCTTCCGCAATACCGGGGCGCCGCTCCGATCAACTGGGCGGTTATCAATGGTGATACGGAAACAGGAATTACTACTTTCTTTTTGAAACACGAGATAGACACCGGAGAAGTCATTCAGCAAGTACATGTACCTATTGCAGATACGGATAATGTGGAAGTGGTACATGATAAGTTGATGGTACTGGGAGGAAAACTGGTTCTTGAAACGGTAGACGCTATATTGAATGGAACGGTAAAACCGATTCCTCAAGAAGAAATGGCGGTTGTCGGTGAACTTCGTCCTGCTCCGAAGATCTTTAAAGAAACCTGTCGGATTGACTGGAATCAGCCGGTGAAGAAGATATATGATTTTATCCGTGGATTATCACCTTATCCTGCTGCCTGGAGTGAACTGATTACTTCTGAAGAAGGAGCAGCAGTGGTCGTGAAGATATTTGAAAGCGAGAAGATTTATGAATCACATCAATTAGCTACAGGAACAATTGTGACCGATGGAAAAAAATTCATGAAAGTAGCTGTACCGGATGGATTTGTATCTATTCTTTCTTTACAGCTTCCCGGTAAAAAACGTCTGAAAATAGATGAATTGCTTCGTGGATATCACCTGGAAGATGGTTGTCTGATGAAGTAATTAATCGGATGAGCAGAATAAAACGAGCAAGCCATTAGATTATAAATAGAATAAAACGTCCCGAATAAGAGACGGCTAGAACCTAAAATAAAAGAATTATGAAACCGATTATCGCTCCTTCCATTCTTTCTGCCGATTTTGGATATTTGGCAAAGGACATTGAAATGGTAAACCGCAGTGAAGCGGAGTGGGTACATATTGATATTATGGACGGAGTATTTGTTCCGAACATTTCATTTGGCTTTCCGGTACTGAAATATGTGGCGAAGTTAAGCCAGAAACCGCTGGATGTGCATTTGATGATTGTGAATCCGGAAAAGTTTATTCCGGAGGTAAAAGCGTTGGGCGCTCATACGATGAATGTACATTATGAAGCTTGCCCGCATCTGCATCGGGTGATTCAACAAATCAGAGAAGCTGGGATGCAGCCTGCTGTAACTATCAATCCAGCCACTCCTGTAGCTCTTTTACAAGATATTATCCGGGATGTATATATGGTGCTTATCATGAGCGTGAATCCGGGATTTGGCGGACAGAAGTTTATCGAACATTCAGTAGAAAAAGTTCGTGAGCTGCGTGCCCTGATTGAACGGACAGGTTCGAAAGCGCTCATTGAAGTAGACGGTGGGGTGAATCTGGAAACAGGTGCCCGCTTGGTTGAGGCGGGAGCCGATGCGCTGGTGGCTGGAAATGCTGTCTTTGCGGCACCCGATCCGGAAGCGATGATTAGTCAGTTGCACGAACTGTAACTCATCAGTTGAGTACTTTTTACATCCATCGATATCCCTATATACGCCTGATTATCCCTTGGATAACAGGCGTTTTTTGTGGAGATCATTTTTTTGACCGTTCATGGGAACTTTTTTGGAGTATTCTAGCCCTTGGACTTTGTATTGCTTTATTATTTGTGCTTTATTTCCTGAAACGCCATTCTTTGCGATGGTGTTTTGGATTAGCAGTCTCTATCCTTTGTTTTATAGGAGGATGGCTTGGAATAACTTGGCAATTACAACACGCTGTCTACTCTTTTCCGGAAGAAGAAACAGTGTATCGGGTTTTAATAACGGATGCACCTCAAGCGAAAGAACATACCTACCTCTGCCAGACATTATTAAAGGAACGTCGTGATACTGCCGGCACATATCCGATAGAACGTACTGCAATCCTTTATCTACAGCAAGATTCGGCCGTCACCCGGTTGAAAAGTGGAGATGAACTGCTGATTTCTGCCCGTATTTCTCCCCCTCTCAACAATCGCAACTTTGATGAATTTGATTATGCCCGCTTCCTGATGCGGAAAGGAATCAGTGGAACAGGATATGTTGCATCCGGGAAATGGACAAAACAGGACGGAATGAATAACCTTGATCTCAAAAGTATAGCCAGCTCTTGCCGAAGAAAGATGATTTCACTTTATCAGAAACTAGGGTTTTCCGGCGATGAACTGGCTGTACTTTCAGCACTGACCATAGGAGACAAAACGGAATTAAGTGATTCGGTTCGTGAAAGTTATTCGGTGGCCGGTGCAAGTCATATTCTAGCTCTATCCGGTTTGCATATCGGGCTTTTATATACATTGCTTTTTTTCATACTGAAACCTATTGCCCGAAGAGGAAATATAGGTAGAGTTATACGTTCTGTTCTTCTTCTTATCCTATTATGGGCTTTTGCCTTTTTCACAGGACTTTCTCCTTCGGTAGTACGCTCGGTCAGTATGTTTTCGATTTTAGCAATGGCAGATATGGTTGGTCGCCAACCGCTATCTTTAAATACATTGGCGGCAGCTGCATGGTTGATGTTATTCTGCAATCCGGCATGGTTGTTTGATGTTGGTTTCCAGCTCTCTTTCCTTGCTGTTGCTTCCATCCTATTGATTCAAAAGCCAATCTATCACCTGATTACGGTGAAAGGTAGAATAGGAAAATATATTTGGGGACTGATAAGTGTGTCTGTTGCTGCACAAATAGGAACAGCTCCGCTTGTCATGTTTTATTTCTCCCGGTTTTCTGTACATTTTCTATTGACGAACTTGGTTGTTATTCCTTTCATTACGATTATCCTGTATGCTGCTGTCATTATGCTTCTTCTGACTCCTCTTTCGTGGCTTCAGATCGTAGTGGCCGAAGGTGTTAAGAAACTATTGGAAGGACTTAATTTCTTCGTCCGATGGGTGGAACAGCTTCCTTACGCTTCTATAGATGGAATCTGGCTTTATCAGTCAGAAATATTGGGTATCTATATCGTTGGCTTTTTGTTAACCTATTATTTCATGAACCGTCGATACCGGAATTTATTGATTTGTCTTTTTACTATCTTATTACTAGGGACTTATCATGCAACATTATATTGGCTAGATCGTCCCCGGACAAGTCTGGTCTTCTATAACGTGCGCGGTTGCCCTGCAGTACATTGCATTGAGAGCGATGGACGTTCCTGGATAAACTATGTAGATACTATCCCCAATGAAAAACGTCTGAAACGCATGACTGCTAACTATTGGAAGCATCATCACCTTCTGCCTCCCAAAGAAATAACTGGCGATTGCCGGTATATGGTACTTAATCGTCAGCAGCAGATTATATCCTATCATGGCTGTCATATTTGTGTAATAAATGATAACCATTGGCGGAACAAAACCACCGTTTCTCCGTTATATATTCAGTATCTTTACTTATGCAAAGGATATGACGGACATCTGGAAGAGCTCACCCGAATCTTTTCTTTCTCTTACGTCATATTGGACGCATCTCTCTCGGAATACCGCAGACACCTCCTTGAAAGCGAATGCAAGCAATCCGGTCTGCGGTTTATCTCGCTATCCGACGAAGGTTCTGTCCGCTTTTTGCTCTAAGTACAAAGATTTATCGTACATTTGCACCTTGATAAAGTATAAGAGTATGTTGACGAAAGTAATTGAACAAGCCAAAATAGACCATTTTACCAAATGGTTTGAACGAGCTGACAAAATAGTAATTGTATCTCATGTTTCTCCTGACGGCGATGCTATCGGTTCTTCATTGGGATTATATCATTTTTTAGATTCACAAGAGAAAACAGTAAACGTAATTGTGCCGAATGCTTTTCCCGATTTTCTGCGGTGGATGCCGGGCAGTAAGGATATCCTGTTGTATGACCGTTACAAAGACTTTGCAGATAAATTGATCGCCGAAGCAGACGTCATCTGTTGCCTCGATTTCAATGCACTGAAGCGTATCGACGATATGGCAGATGCTGTGGCCGCTTCTCCGGCACGTAAAATAATGATCGATCATCATTTATATCCCGAAGATTTCTGTAAGATAGTAATGTCCTATCCCAAAATATCTTCTACTTCCGAACTGATATTCCGTCTCATCTGCCGTATGGGATATTTCAGTGATATCTCTAAGGAAGGCGCAGAATGTATCTACACAGGGATGATGACAGATACCGGTGGGTTCACCTATAACTCGAACAACCGGGAGATTTATTTTATCATTAGCGAACTCCTTTCTAAAGGAATCGATAAAGATGATATTTATCGTAAGGTGTACAACACCTATTCGGAGAGCCGTTTACGTTTGATGGGATATGTATTATCGAACATGACTGTGTATTCGGATTATAATTCGGCTTTAATCACCCTGACAAAAGCAGAGCAAAGTAAATTCAACTATATAAAAGGCGATAGCGAAGGCTTTGTTAATATTCCTCTTTCCATTAAAAATGTCTGTTTCTCTTGCTTTTTGAGGGAAGATACCGAGAAACCGATGATTAAAATATCCCTTCGTTCAGTAGGAACCTTCCCATGCAATCAGTTAGCTGCCGAATTCTTCCATGGAGGAGGTCACTTGAATGCTTCAGGCGGTGAATTTTTCGGAACGATGGAAGAGGCAAAAGCGGTCTTTGAAAAGGCGCTTGAGAAATATAAACCTTTACTAACAGCGAAAAGCTAAAGATGGAAGGTTAAAAGTGAATATGGAAAGGTTAAAAGATACGAACTTTCAACTTCCCCCTTTCAACTTTTAATGATTTTGAGATACATTTGTGCGGAATATAGCTAAATAACAGATAATGAAAAAACTTGTATTTTTATTTCTCTCTTTGTTAACCGCCGGAAGTCTGTTCCAGGCATGCGACAATTCGAAGACTTATGCAGAAATGCTGGAAGACGAGAAAAATGCGGTGAATAAGTTCATCAAAGATAATGATATTCGTGTCATTTCATTGGAAGAGTTTGAACGGGATACGATTACAGCTTCTAAAGAAGCGGGGAATGGATATGACGAATACGTTGCTTTCTCCAATGGCGTATATATGCAGATCGTAGATCGTGGAGGAAAAGAGGATAAGAATGGAGTTGAAGTTATTAATGAGGTAGATACTTTTGCTAACAATAATGTCATTTGTACCCGCTATGTAGAACAGGATATGATGACAGGAGATACTACATGTTTCAATGTTCCTTTGGAAAGATGGATGGATGTTCCTGATTATTATAAGTTTCCATTAACATTCCGTTATGTGCAAAACACGTCTACTGTTTATGGAATCGTTTTATCCGGTAGTTTGGATTACGATTTATTATGGAATAGTAAAGGTTATGGAACTGCAATTCCATCCGGATGGCTGATTGCCTTACCTTATTTGCGTAATAATGCGCATGTACGCCTGATTGTGCCTTCTAAGATGGGACATACAACTGCACAACAATATGTCAATCCTTATTTCTATGATATCCGGAAGTTCGAGAAAGCAAAAAGCTAAAGCACTAACATTAGATAAATCAAATCTTTAACTAAAGAACCTATGACTCTAATCAAATCTATCTCTGGAATCCGCGGAACTATCGGCGGAGGAGCGGGAGAAGGACTGAACCCGCTTGACATTGTAAAATTCACCTCGGCTTATGCTACTTTGATTCGTAGAACCTGCAAGGCAAAGAGTAATAAGATTGTTGTGGGACGTGATGCCCGCATTTCCGGTGAAATGGTAAAAAACGTAGTAGTCGGCACATTGATGGGAATGGGCTGGGATGTAGTAGACATTGATCTTGCTTCTACCCCGACCACAGAACTTGCTGTAACAATGGAAGGCGCCTGTGGCGGTATTATCCTGACAGCTTCTCATAACCCGAAACAGTGGAACGCACTGAAATTGCTGAATGAACATGGTGAATTTCTGAATGCAGCCGAAGGCAACGAAGTACTTCGTATTGCTGAAGCTGAAGAATTTGACTATGCCGATGTCGACCATCTGGGATCTTACCGCAAAGACCTGACTTATAATCAGAAACATATCGACAGTGTATTGGCTCTCGACCTGGTAGATGTAGAAGCTATCAAGAAAGCCAATTTCCGTGTAGCGATTGACTGTGTGAACTCTGTAGGCGGTATCATTCTCCCTGAACTTCTTGAACGTTTGGGTGTGAAACATGTAGAAAAACTCTACTGTGAACCTACCGGCAATTTCCAACACAACCCCGAACCGCTTGAAAAGAACCTCGGTGACATCATGAACTTAATGAAAGGTGGAAAGGCCGATGTAGCTTTTGTTGTAGACCCCGATGTTGACCGTCTGGCAATGATCTGCGAGAATGGCGTAATGTACGGTGAAGAATATACACTGGTTACTGTTGCCGACTATGTACTGAAACATACCCCCGGTAACACTGTTTCTAATTTGAGCTCTACTCGTGCTTTGCGTGATGTAACTCGCAAGTATGGAATGGAATACAGCGCTTCTGCCGTAGGCGAAGTAAATGTTGTAACGAAGATGAAAGCAACCAATGCCGTTATCGGCGGTGAGGGAAATGGTGGAGTAATTTATCCTGCTAGTCACTACGGACGTGATGCATTGGTAGGCATCGCATTATTCCTTAGCCATCTGGCTCACGAAGGAAAAAAGGTTAGCGAGCTCCGTGCTACTTATCCTCCTTACTTCATTGCTAAAAACCGTGTAGACTTGACTCCGGAAATCGATGTAGATGCTATCCTTGCCAAAGTGAAGGAAATCTATAAGAACGAAGAAATCAACGATATCGACGGTGTGAAAATAGACTTTGCCGACAAATGGGTGCATTTGCGCAAGAGTAATACAGAACCGATCATCCGTGTGTATAGTGAAGCTTCTACTATGGAAGCTGCCGAGGAAATCGGTCAGAAGATAATGGATGTGATTAATGAATTAGCAAAATAATATCCTGTAAAATAGGATTTTATTTATAACATTTGAGTCTCGTATATCATAAAGATAACTGAATAAGTTGTCTCATTGATATACGAGACTTTTTATTAGGATGATATCCACTGAATAATGATAGTTACTCTTCTCCTTGAGTATTAACAATAAAGTTTCTTTTGATTAAGTCTAAACTTCCTTTCGTCCAATAGTAAACTTCTCTTTTGTTATTTACAAACTTAAAATGCAAGCTTCATTTTTATAAATGCAAGTTTTGTTTTTAAAAACGGAACCTTTGTTTTTATAAATGAAGCTTGCATTTATAGATTGGAAGGGATGAAAAGCAACTTTACTGTTAATAAAAAGAAAGTTTGGACTTAATCAAGAGCAACTTTTCTATTAATAGATTACATGAGAAGTAAGCAGTATTGAGAGGAAACTAATCTATATAGCTTACTTCTCTACTTCGTTAGAATAGATACGCCACAAGAATATCAATTGATATACAAAACTTTATAGGTCTTATATCAATGATAAACACATGGCTTAATTATACAGAATTGATATATGAAAAGCACAATTGAGGGAAAATTGTAGTATATTTGTACTGTTCTTTGAGGCGTCTTTATTATTAAGGAAGCGTTTAGTGCTTTTTCTCAAGTGCGAATCTGGACAATTCGAGCTGTGTTGAGGAAATAAACAAAACGTTCTTCCTTTGGTTTGTATGTTGCATCTAGGTACTGATATACAGTCAAGGGCGTGAGCTGTTTTTGCTTGTATCCAACACAGAGGTAGTTCAGAACCTGCACTTGGATATAAGTTTAGCGGTCTCGCGCTTCTTTTGTGTATACACTTCTGTTGAGACTAGGAAGGAACTAATAAATTGAAAAACATACAAACAGTACAAGTGTTGCCAGTAATGTTGCTAATGTCCGTAACAGTATCAGCAAGAGACCTAACAGGTTTTGAACAGCTTATTGATAAACGTACGACATGAAAATAAAACTGATTGCATTATTTATAATGATGGGATCGTTGGCTGCCGTAGCTGATAATGATACTTATTTCTTTTCAAAAGTAGATTATGGTTCAGTGTTCGTTGTTCAAACAGCCGATGGATTCTTGTATCAGATAATTTTAATTGGCAGGATTTTTTTCCGGTGTGGGGTGGTGAGACGGAGGCAAAGATTGGCTGTTTCGCGGATGGGAATTGGCAAGAATGAAAGAGGCGGAATCCTTGGATTGTGCGAATTAGTAGTGAAGTAGTTGCTGAAAAATAGAGGTACTTGATAAAATAGAGTTGCATTTTCCGTATAAAAACGTATCTTTGTGTAAAGAGAATTAAAGACATCGATTATTAATGGCTATTTTCTTTCGCACTACGAAACAGAACATATAAGCGATTGCCTGATATTTAATAGATGATATTAATGATTAACACAATGAAAATACGCTTGATTTTGTCTTTTGTTTTATTGATTTATTCATTGGTCTGTCAAGCAGATGGCGGTAAAGATTCATATATCTTCCGGAAAGTAGATTATCAGCAAGGATTATCCAATAGCGCTGTGCTTTGTCTTTTTCAAGACAATACAGGGTTGATGTGGTTCGGTACTTACGATGGCGTCAATTGTTATGACGGCAGAAGCATGGAAGTTTTCCGTTCCGATTTTTCAGCTCCCAAGGCTTTGAGTAACAACGTAATCCATTCTATTCAGCAGGCGGATAATAATTGTTTGTGGATTTCTACTCATTTGGGGATTAATCGTCTTTCACAGGATTCACGGCAAGTTGTCGGATATTATGACTTTACAGATGATTATTATCTACATTCCAATTCTAAAGGAAACACATGGGTGGTGAGTCATGGTGGAATTTTCTACTATAATACATCTTATAAACGATTTGTACAGATTAAGAATCTGAAAGTACCCGTAGAGGATATGGATAAACGGGCGTTCGTAACGGATGATGGTGTTTTGTGGATTTTCACCCAACAAACAGGGGAGCTGTTACAGGTTTCGCAGGATGCTTTTGATTGTGACACATTATCAATTCATTCAACTGTTTCATCTACTAATTTTCATGCGAAACCTATTGAAGATGTCTTTTATCAGAATGGCGTTCTTTGTTTTATCGATAGTGAGCATGATCTTTATGTTTATGATATTTCCCGACAATCTAAAATTTATATTCGTAACCTTTCTTCATTAGTGCAGAAGAATGGAACTATTGCAGGAATAGCCCTTTTCTATGAAGATATTATTATTGGTTTTCGAACGAATGGGTTAGTCCGTCTCCGTACTTCACAAAAATATAAAGAAGAAGTGGTCGACCGGAATGTACGTATATATAGTATTTATCGAGATCCTCATCAGAATGTCTTATGGGTTGCTTCGGACGGACAAGGAACGATTATGTATGCTAAGAAATATTCTATTGCCACCAATTTGATGCTCAATCAACTGTCATCTAACTTAAGCAGGCAGGTACGTTCTGTTATGACAGACGATAGTGGTGGACTATGGTTCGGGACGAAAGGTGATGGACTGCTGCATATACCGGATTATCGTGAGAATGAGGAGGTTTCTGCCGTTACAGTTTACTCTCCTGAAGGTAAGCAAAATGTTGTGTCTTATATACGATGGAATAAAGAATTTCCTGTTTATAAATTGGTTCAAAGCCGTTATATGGATGGCTTTTGGATAGGATCTGGAGATCCGGGACTATTTTACTATTCTTTTGAAGACAAAGCTTTGCATTCTGTGGAGAATCTGCCGGCACAACCCACCGAGATACATGGCATTTATGAGGAAAATGATAGTGTACTTTATGTGGTGACAGCCGGTTCCGGTTTTCATAAATTAATACTTGAGAAGCAGGCAGGTACCATTCGTTTCAAGTCGCAGAAAAGTTATCATTTTTTTCACGGTCAGCGAGAAATTACGATGTTCTATCCAATGTTGCCCGAAGGGGATTCTATTTTGTGGCTTGGCAGTCGGGAGAAAGGACTCGTACGGTTTGATAAGCGGACTGAAGAATATAAAGTGATTTCTTTGAAAGAAATGCTTCATAAGTCGGTAGACGATGTGCTCAGCCTGTATCGGACCAAAGAAGGGTTGTTATATGTAGGGACAACATCAGGATTGGTATGTTTGAATTCTAATGGCAAACAGATGAAAGCTACCTATATCGGACGGGAGCAAGGTTTGCTCAATGATATGATTCATGGTGTACTTGAAGATGAGAACGGACTCTTATGGCTTGGTACGAATCGGGGGCTGATTAAATATAATCCGATAAATGGCTCATCACATGCCTACTTTTACAGTGCAGGTGTTCAAATCGGTGAGTTTAGTGATGATGCTTATTACATGTGTCCATATACACAGGAGCTTTTTTTCGGTGGGATTGACGGGTTGCTTTATTTGGATAAAGAGGTGCAGGCTGCTCCGGAATTTTATCCGGATATTTTGTTACGTAAGTTGACTGTTGGACATACGCAAGTGGTTCAGGGGGATGGAGATTACTATACAGACGATGGTAAGGCATTACAGTTGAAGGGGACGGAGGTTTCATTTGCACTTTCTTTTGTTGTTCCGGATTTTTTATCAGGAGAAGATATAGAATATTCTTACCAGTTGGAAGGATATGATAAGGATTGGACCTCTTTTAGTAGTATTAATGAAGCCTCATATACAGGAGTGCCGGCAGGTGATTATATCTTTAAGGTACGCTATAAGAGGGATGTATTTGATACAGAATATCGGCATTTTTCTATTCCGGTATATATCCTTTCTCCCTGGTATCGATCGGTGGCGGCTTATTTTGTTTATTTGATCATTTTTTTGTTGTTGTTAGGGTACGTGATATATTTGCTACGTAAAAACTACCTTCAGGAACGGATGATGAAAACACTGATGGGGACAGAAAGTTGCCGGAAATCCGAGACTGTATATACAAACCGTAGGATGCTTGAAGATTTTACTCTTATTTATAATTATTGTGACCAATTGCGTGCAGAGAATCTTTCTTATGAGCAATGTCTTGAGAAAGTGTCACTGATACGCGAAACTGTGATGAGCGCACTTCTTAATCCTGACGCTCTGTTTTTGGAAGAACTTAAACAATTCTTTCCGGATCGGTTTATTGTTTCTGCGCGTATGAGTATACAGGGAGTTTCTCAAGAGGTGTTGCGTACGTTGGAAGAACAAGGGATTGATCATTCTTCTATATCGTCAATGATTCCGGAACACTTAACATTTCCAGTTTACAAGAATGCGTTATACAGTATTCTTTATTGCTGCTATCTCCGGATTACTGAAATGAAGGGTACTCATGGCGTAATAGTAGAAATGTCAGAACAGGATGGTAAGATGCAGCTACATTTTTCTTCTAAAGATGCTACTGCGAAAGCGTTGTATGAATATCTTTCAGATAAAGCTTCTTCAGTGACGGAGAAAGATTCCGATCATGTGTTTGTTGTGCATTTACTTTTAGGTTTTGTACGGTCAGCTTTGGAACGTATTCATGCCGTTCTTCGTTATGATGATGATGAGAGTGGTAGTCGGTTGACGATTATCTTTGAACCGGCGGTCTTGACAGTAGCAGGTGAACAAGGGAAAAAAACTGTGCTTTTGTTGGAAGACAGAGATGAAATGACTTGGTTGATTAGTAATTTCCTGGCTGATGAATACGTGGTTCATCAAGTAAAGAGTGTGCAGCTTGCTTTTGACGAAATTCGTCGGTCGGCTCCGGCTCTATTATTAGTGGATATGACAATGTATGCCAATGCTGAAAGTACTTTTATGGAGTATGTTAGCCGGAATCGTACTCTGCTTTCAAAGACAGCTTTTATTCCATTGTTAACCTGGAAAGTTGGTTCGGCCATTCAGCGGGAACTGATCTTGTGGTCTGATTCTTATATTGTACTTCCTTATGATATATTATTCTTGCGGGAAGTTGTCCATAATGCTATTTATGGAAAGCGGGAAGCGAAGCAGATATATATGGAGGAACTGGGAGATTTGGCGGGACAGATTGTCTGTACAACTACCGAACAAGCTGATTTTATTCGTAAATTGTTAAAGGTGATTGAAGAAAACCTGGACAAGGAAGAACTGGGCTCAACGTTGATCGCTGATCGTATGGCAATGAGTTCCCGTCAGTTCTATCGTAAATTCAAGGAAATTTCCAATACTGCTCCCGGTGATTTAATAAAGAGTTACCGTATGGAAAAGGCAGCCCGCCTGTTACTTGATGAAGAACTTTCTATTCAAGATGTTATTATGGAGGTCGGTATTTCCAGCCGGTCTTATTTTTATAAAGAGTTTACCCGTCGGTTCGGGATGACACCGAAAGATTATCGGGAACAGCGAAAGGTATGCTGATTGTCAGGTTAAATTCTTTCGTATAGGTGATTAGTTGGGAAACATTATTATTTATTTGTTTGTCACAACCTTGTGCTCTAAATTCCTTTTGTCGATTTTATTGTATTGATTATTAGTGTGTTAATCTGTGCTCTAATTTACCATTCTGTGCTTTAGATATGTGTCTTTATTTTGCCGTTTTTTTGGCAAGGTAGAGCATTGGACTTTTATTCGAATAGCCTTTATTTGCAACAATCTTTTTAAAGGGAATTAACCTTATTACTAATCAAATTTAAAGGAATTATGAATGAAAAACTAAAGTATCTTACCTTATTTGTAATAGGTATGATGTTGAGTTTGGGCATGAATGCTCAATCTGTAAAATCAATCTCCGGTACGGTAACCGATGATCAGGGAGAGGCGGTTATCAGTGGTACGGTGAAAGTTAAAAACGGTAGTACAGGAACAATCACTGACATTAACGGTAAATACACTCTCTCTGTTCCTTCCAATGCCACCTTGGTGTTTTCGTATATTGGTTATATCACACAAGAATTTAAAGTCTCGGAATTAAAGAGTAATGTTCTGAACGTAGTTCTGCAATCGGATACGAAAGCACTGGACGAAGTAGTCGTTGTAGGTTATGGTACCATGCGCAAATCAGACTTGACGGGTTCCATTTCCACAGCCAAAGGTAAAGACATGCTGAAAGCACAATCATTCAATGCGCTTGACGGATTGAAGGGTAAAGTGGCCGGTGTGAATATCTTCTCTAATACCGGTCAGCCGGGTGGAGAATCACGTGTCATCATTCGTGGTATTTCTACTATCAACGCATCGGCATCACCGCTGTACGTAGTCGATGGAGTGGTGATGTCAAACTTCGAATTGCTTAATCCGAATGATATCGAATCTATCGAAGTATTGAAAGATGCTTCCTCTGCTGCCATCTATGGTGCCCGTGGTGCTAATGGTGTTATCATGGTGACTACCAAGCGCGGTAATGCAGGAAAAGGAGTCCATGTTTCCTATGATGGTTCATTGTCTATCGGTAAGATGGCTAGAAAAATAGACGTAATGGATGCTAACGAATGGATGTCTACCTTCAAGCAGGGATTGGAAAATGCCAACGAATTTCAAGGCAAGAACTTCACAACTGATCTGTCACAGATATTCACAGACGAACGTTTGTTCAATGCAGACGGTTCTCCGAAATATAATACCAACTGGCAGGATGAAGCATCCCGCACTGCCATCTCTCATAACCATCAGATCAGTATCCAACGTACAGGAGAAGGATCTTCTATCGGAGCATTCATCAATTATACCGATCAACAGGGTATTTTGTTGAATTCTTACTTCAAACGTATCAATGCAAAATTGGCATATGATGACAAACCGACTGATTGGCTGTCTACTTCCGTTAATTTATTAGTAAATCATACTTGGGGTAATAGAACTTCTGATAACCCTTACGGACAAGGCGCATTGCGTACAATGATCGAACAGTTGCCTTTCTTACCGGTTAAGCTGGATGGTGAATATACGCAGACGAACATTATTAATACAAGCTCTATTCTCAATAATCAGACTGATCCTAATAGCGGAAAACAAGGATTCAGCCCGGAAGGTGTAGGTAATCCCGTTGAGTTGCTCGAACGGATGCAGGCTATGCAATATCGTACGCAGATTTTTGGTAATGCTGCTTTGACTTTCCATCTCATGAAAGGATTGGATCTGAAGACCCAGTTCGGTATCGACTATCACAATAATCGTGATGCTAACTATACGCCGTTCACTCCGCGTCCGATGATTAATCAAAGTTCCGAGGGAGCAGCTTCTGCAAATAACTCCAACTCTTTGTATTGGCAGGAAGAAACCTATTTGACTTATGTGAAAGATATAAACAAACATCACATTAATGCAATGGCGGGTATGTCTTGGCAAGAGTATAATTATACCAAATTCGAAGCTTCCGACAGTAAGTATATTGATGACTTCTACGGATATTATAATTTAGGTTCCGGAACGAACCGTCCTTCTGTAGGCAATGATTACGACAAGTGGGCGATGAACTCTTATTTCTTGCGTCTGGCATATTCTTATGACAACAAGTATATGGCTACCGTAACCGGTCGTTATGATGGCTCTTCCAAATTCGGACAGAACAATAAATATGCATTTTTCCCGTCAGTCGGCTTGGGTTGGATGATTTCTAATGAAGACTTTTTGAAAGATAACTCATTGATCAGCAAGCTGAAATTACATACTTCTTACGGTCTGACAGGTAATTCGGAAATTGGTACATATAAATCATTGGCTACGGTGAGCCAGTCGAATACGATCATTGGTGATGCTCTGCATGTAGTGTCTTATCTGGACAATATGCCTAATCCGGACCTGAAATGGGAAAAGACAGGACAGTGGGACTTAGGATTCGAGTTGGGTTTATTCAATAACAGACTGAATTTCGATATTTCCTATTATTATAAGTATACTTCGGATTTGTTGCTCGACCGTCCGGTTCCTGAATCAACAGGTTACTCTTCCATTATGGATAATATTGGAGCCGTTTCCAATCGTGGTGTAGATATTCTGGTTACAGCATATCCTATTCAGACACATGATTTCCAGTGGACTTCCACTCTTAATTTAGGTTTCAACAAAAACCGTGTAGAGAAGTTGGATGAAAGTGCATCTGTTGATCCTGTCACCGGTAAGCGTCAGATTACGACCGACGGTTTTGTGGGTTACGATATGTTGATTCGTGAAGGTGAAGAGCTTTCCTCTTTCTATGGTTATAAGCGTGCCGGTATTTACGATGGTATTCCGTCTAACTGGGATCCGGAGACAATGAACATACCTTCCACTATTGGTGAAAAGGTAACTTATAAGAAACGCGAAATTATCGGTAACGGATTACCTGACTGGATGGGCTCATTCATCAATACCTTCAATTATAAAGGATTTGATTTGACTTTAGACTTCCAGTTTACATGGGGGGTGGACGTGATGCAAGAATATTATCACTCTACTGTAGCCCGTTTCCTAACTAACGGTATAGACCGTCTTTATAAGGAAGCATGGCATCCAACTCTCAATCCGTCGGGTAAAGAACAGGCAATTCGTCTGAATAACTTTGGTCAGGGAGCTAATAACCAGGCAGATGATGACTGGGTTTGCAATGGTTCTTATTTGCGTTGTAACATGATTCAGCTCGGATATACCTTCAATCCGACACTGATTAAGAAGATCGGTCTGTCTTCATTGCGTTTGTATGCGAATGTGAATAACGCATTCCTGATTACTTCTAAGGACTATAACGGATATGATCCGGATAACTCATCTCGTTTAGGTGACAACAAATGGGGGGCTAACCGCCAATTCTTCACCTATCCGCGTCCGAGAACGTTTACGTTCGGTCTTAATGTAGCATTTTAATTCACCGTTATAAAAACTATAAGAATTATGAAACTATTAAAAGTATATATATCTGCATTTTGTATGTGTTCACTTTCTGTGTTGCTGAATTCATGCGACGATTTCCTGAAAGAAGAACCATTGGATATGAAGTCATCTGACCAATTCTGGAAGACGAAAGCTGATGCGGAGTCGGGTGTGAACGCATTGTATTTCGGTGGTGTACCTTATTTACACAACACTGATGTAGGCGGTGGCTGGACTCCTAAAGCGACAATGTGGGGTGGTATTGTGTCCGGATTATACGTTGATAAGCGTAAGGATAGAACATTTACTACGGCATCCGAAGGGTGTAATTTCAATATTGAATCTTTTGATGATATTGCAATGAAATACTGGCATGAGTTTTATAAAGGTATTTCACGTGCCAACTTTGTTATTGCCAATATTCCGACAATGACCGGTGTGCTGGATGAAGCTACTATTAATAATTATGTGGCTCAAGGTAAATTCTTCCGTGCATATGGATATTTCTGGCTGGTCAAAGAATTTGGTGGTGTTCCTTATATTTCAGAACCTTACACATCTACAGAAGGTATGTACAAAGAACGTCTTTCTGCTGAAGAGGTTTATAAGAAAATTGAAGCCGACTTGCTGGATATTGTCAACGGGGATGCATTGCCGAATAAAACGTTTTATGATAATGGCTGTTATGTCACTAGGGCAATGGCGCAGACTTTGCTGGCACAAGTTTATTTGCAATGGGCTGGTGCACCGTTAAACGGTGGAACAGACTATTATGGAAAAGCAGCGCAGATGGCTTTGAAAGTGATCAATGATAGTCCTCACGAACTTATTCATCCAAATGGAACGACTGATGATTTGAGCTCGGCATATAATGTAATCAAGACTACGAAAAGTTCTGCAGAAATCATTTATGCTAAAGAATATAATTATAGTGATTATAGTGTAGGTAACTCTTATGCTTGTCGTTCTATTGGTACAGATGCTTTCCAATGGGGAGTGTTCCATCCGGGAGGAGACGTGCTGTATAATGCATACCTTCCCTGTGATATGTTGCTTAACAGCTATGCCTCTAATGATATTCGAGGACATGAGAAACAGTTCTTCTTTAAGAAATATACCGATGCTGCAGGAAAGACTTATACTTTGAACAATGCAGGCAACTGGGCGTGGTTTGATGAAAATGCTTTGATTAGCGGTCACGACGGTGATTATAATATGCCGGTATTCCGTTTTGCGGAAGTCTTGCTGATTGCGGCCGAAGGTCTGGCACGTACAAATCATGAAGATAATGCTGTCGGTGGAGCTAAATATTATCTCAATCAAGTGCGTAAACGTGCTGGATTGGCAGATGAGACGGCTACAGGAAATGATTTAATACAATCGATTTTGACTGAACGTTTACATGAGTTACCGTTGGAATTTAAGATTTGGGACGACATTCGCCGTACTCGTTTGTATCCGGAAGCATCTACAGAATCAGGAAAATTGAAATGGACTGCTCTTGCATCGGCTCAAATCCAAAACAAGCCAGATGGAAGCACAAGAGCCGGTGCCATTCCTGAATATGCTTTGTTATGGCCTATCCCGTTAGATGAAATTCAGGCTAATCCTGCGTTGGAAGGACATCAGAACCCGGGATGGAATTAATTAGGTAATAATAAATATTTGTTTCTGATAGAATTGGAGAGAGGGTAAAGGCTAATTATCCTCTCTCTATTGCTTAAACGGTTAGTCTTTCGGTTGTACTCTCATTGTATACACATAAATATTATGTTTTGATTCTCAGTTGTTTAACTTGTACTCTCGTTGACACTCGTTTCCTTTGGTTGACTATACTGCTATTTTTTCTTATTTTGGCGTATCAGAGGACTGATAATTGCTGAAAGATGCTTTAATTTGTAACATAAATAAAAAAGACTTGATAATCTAGTATTAATAGTTTAATTCGTAGACCATGAACAAAAAGAAACTACTATCTTTCGCAATAGCCCTGCTATTGGGAGTTTCCTCTACCTTTGCACAAAAGCAACCGGTAGACTATGTGAATCCTTTAATGGGGACTGATTCGAAAATATCACTATCCAATGGAAATACATATCCCGCCATTGCGTTGCCTTGGGGAATGAATTTTTGGATGCCACAAACCGGAAAGATGGGTGACGGTTGGGCTTACACTTATGCATCCGACAAAATCAGAGGTTTCAAGCAAACCCATCAGCCCAGTCCGTGGATCAATGACTACGGTCAGTTTTCAATCATGCCGATGACTAAACAGTTGAAGATTGATCAGGATAGTCGTGCTTCCTGGTTCTCTCACAAAGCAGAGAAAGCCACTCCTTATTATTATAGTGTTTATTTGTCAGAGTATGACATGACAACTGAAATAGCTCCGACAGAACGTTGTGCACATTTTCGTTTCACTTTCCCTGAAACCTCCGATGCCTATGTGGTAATAGATGCTTTCGATCGTGGTTCGTATGTGAAGGTGATTCCCGAAGAAAATAAAATAGTTGGTTATACGACACGCAATAGTGGCGGTGTTCCTCAAAACTTTAAAAATTACTTTGTGATAGAGTTCGACAAGCCTTTTACTTTCAATAAAGTATGGGCAGACTATCATTTGGTTGAAACACATCTCGAACTACAATCCAATCACGTGGGTGCTGCTATCGGATTTTCGACGAAAAAAGGAGAACAAGTGCATGCAAAAGTGGCATCCTCATTCATCAGCCCCGAACAGGCGGAACTGAACTTGAAGGAAATTGGTAATAAGACTTTTGAACAGACAAAAGAGGCCGGTCGTAAGGCATGGAACAATGTCTTGGGGCGTATCAAGGTTGAAGACAGCGATGAGAACCGTATGCGTACGTTCTACTCTTGCTTGTATCGTTCGGTGTTGTTTCCCCGTATGTTTTACGAGGTAAACGGTAAGGGAGAAACTGTGCATTACAGCCCCTATAATGGTGAAATCCGTTCGGGATATATGTTTACCGACACTGGATTCTGGGATACTTTCCGTTGCTTGTTTCCATTTGTTAATTTGATATATCCTTCAATGGGTGAGAAGATGCAGGAAGGCCTGTTGAATACCTATCTTGAAAGTGGATTCTTTCCTGAATGGGCAAGCCCGGGCCATCGTGGTTGTATGGTTGGGAACAATTCAGCTTCTGTAGTGGCGGATGCCTTCATGAAGAA
>ERZ773218.1678-NODE-1678-length-20083-cov-6.015578_pt1 | contig 20083 bp, 16 predicted proteins | sample MGYA00580527_ERZ773218 | MGnify/ENA primary metagenome ERZ773218 (study PRJEB29015, sample SAMEA2737763) | human gut metagenome | biome: human gut; feature: human-associated habitat; material: faeces | place: China | collected 2012 ...
GGGAACGCCGAAAAGCGTTCCCCGTTTGCTCTTTTTGCGGCTGCTAGCAGGCTTCGATCTCCTTGATGGTGTACTCGTTGCCGCTGAGCAGATAGGTATGCTCGCTCTTGCAGTGCGGGCATATCTTGGCGTATTTGACCGTTGGATATGTCTGTTTGCAGTCCTCGCAGTAGGTCACGGCAGGGAGCGTCTCGATCTTCAGCTCCGCGCCCTTGAGATACTGCGATTTTTCCACCGCCCACTTCCAGCAGTCGGTCAGGTAATACGGGATGATGCCGCTGACCTCGCCGACCTCCAGCGTGACGCTGGCGACCTGGGTCAGGTGGTTTTCCTCGACAACCTTTTCGACCTCCTGGATGACATAGAACACGGTTCCCAGTTCGTGCATCGCGTTTTCCTCCGGTCGGCTTACTTCGCGCGCTTGCCCTTGATGTCCTTGATGGTGAGCTTGGCTGCGCGCTTGACCATGTGCGGCAGAATGGCCTTCATCTTGTCCTCGGTACGGTACATACGGCTGGCCTCCGGCATATCGCGCTGCAGGTGGATCGCATCAAACTCGCAGCGGGTGGTGCACAGGCCGCAGCCGATGCACTTGTTCTGGTCGACGACGGACACGCCGCAGCCGAGGCAGCGGGACGCCTCCGCCTTGACCTGCGCCTCGGTGAAGGTGATGCGGTCGTTCGAGAACGTCTTGGCCTTGCTCGCGTCGTGGGCGACGGTCTGGCGCGCCGGGGCGTCAAAGCAGTCGATGGGCACGACGGCCTGCTTCTTGTCGAGCTCGAAGAACTCGCGCGGGTCACGCGCCAGCGTCAGGCTCTGGCCCTCATGCACGTAGCGGTGCAGGGAGATAGCGCCCTCGCGGCCGGCCGCGATCGCGTCGATGGCAAACTTCGGACCGGTGACCACGTCGCCGCCGGCGAAGATGTCGGGCTGCGCGGTCTGATACGTCACGCCGTCGGCCTGGACGGTGCCGTTGCGGTTGAAGACCATGGCCTCCGGTGCGATATGGCCGAGGTCAACGCGCTGACCGATGGCGCCGATAACGGACGTGACCTCGATGGTCTCGAACTTGCCGGTGCCGACAGGCTTGCGGCGGCCCTTCGCGTCGGGCTCGCCCAGCTCCATGATCTCGACCTTGAGGGCCTTGACCTTGCCGTTTTCGCCGAGGATCTCGGCCGGTGCGCTCAGGAAGCGGAACTGCACGCCCTCTTCCATGGCTTCCGCGACTTCCTCCGCGTCCGCCGGCATCTCGGCCTGGCTGCGGCGGTAGATGATGTAAGTATCCTTCGCGCCGAGGCGGATGGCCGTGCGGCAGACGTCCATGGCGACATTGCCGCCGCCGATGACGGCGCACTTTTTGCCGATGCGCGGCTTCTTGCCGAGGTTGACCCTGCGCAGGAAGTCCACGCCGCCGTACACGCCGGAGAGGTCCTCGCCGGGCACGCCGATGGGTGCGCTCTTCTGCGCGCCGATGGCCAGATAGAAGCCCTTGTAGCCCTGCTCACGCAGCTGGTCGATGGTGAGATCCTTGCCGATCTCGACGCCGCACTGGAAGTGCACGCCCATCTCACGGAGCACCTCGATCTCGGCGTTGACAACATCCTTCTCGAGGCGGAAGCTCGGAATGCCGAGGGTCAGCATGCCGCCGGGCACTTCGTTTTTATCAAACACGGTAACGTTTTCGTAGCCCATGTTCGCCAGATAATAGGCGCACGACAGGCCGGCCGGGCCGGCGCCGATGATGGCGATCTTCTCCGGGTAGGGATCGGCGATGCCGCGGTGGGTGATGACCTTCGGGATGTAGCGCTTGTCGGCCTGGAGCTCCTGCTCGGCGACAAACTTCTTGATCTCGTCGATGGCAACGGCGCGGTCGACATCGCCGCGGGTGCAGGCTTCCTCGCAGCGGCGGTTGCAGATGCTGCCGCAGACGGCCGGGAACGGGTTATCCTGCTTGATGAGCTTGAGCGCGTCCAGATAGCGGCCCTGCGCGGCCAGATTGATGTAGCCCTGCACGGCGATGTGCGCCGGGCAGGCGGTCTTGCAGGGGGCGGTGCCGGACTCGTGGCACTGCTTCTGGTTGTCGTCCTTATAGTTCGGGCTCCACATGTGCTCGCCCCAGTGGTTGTCGTCCGGCAGCGGCTGCTTCGGATAGACCACGGGGCCGGTCTTGGTGCACAGCTTCTGGCCGAGCTTGGCGGCGCCGGCCGGGCAGACCTCGGCGCATTTGCCGCAGGCGACGCACTTCTCGGCGTCGACATGGGCGCGGTAAGCGGAGGCGGACATGTTCGGCGTGTTGAACAGCTGGCTCGTTCTCAGCGCGAAGCAGGAGCCGAGCGCGCAGTTGCAGATGGCGAAGATCTTATCCTCGCCGTCGATGTTTGTGATCTGGTGGACATAGCCGTTGTCCTCGGCGCGCTGGATGATCTCCATCGCCTCTTCATAGGTAATGTCGCGGCCCTTGCCGGTCTCGCGGCAGTAGTCGGCAAACTGGCCGACGGCAATGCACAGCTCGTCCTGCAGCTCGCCGCAGCCCTCGCCCTGAATGCGCATGGCGTTGCGGCAGGAGCAGTAGCCGACGCCGATGTGCCCCTCATACTTCTTCAGCCAGTGGGAGATGTGCTCCACATCAACCGACTCGTTCGTGGCCGGAATGGCCTTCTCGACCGGGATGACGTGCATGCCGACGCCGGCGCCTCCGGGAGGCACCATGCAGGTGATCTTCGTCAGCGGCAGAAACGCCATGCGCTCGAAAAACTGCCCGATCTCCGGGTGCGTCTCCACCTGCTGGAGGTTCATGTTCATCAGCTCCGCAGAACCGGGCACGAAGATCGGCAGCGTCCACTGCTTGTGATGGTCGGCGTTCTCCCAGTTGTACTCGAGCAGACCGATCATGGACATCTGGTCAAAGAGCTGCTCGATGTAGACCGGATCCTTGCCCGTCTTTTTGCTCATCTCGGCCGGTGTGGTCGGGACACGGACCTTCATCGCGAGCGCAAGCTCCGCCATTTCGTCGGTGACGACGCTGGCCAGGCCGTAATACTCGGGCGAATTCTCGTCGAGCTTGGTCATGCCGAGCTTCACGTCCACGCGGTCCGTGATCTTTTTGCCCAGCTTCAGGATCAGTTCTCTTGCCATGTTTCAGGCTCCTTTCTTCCCCTTAAAATGTTTTGTTTTCATTCCCTGGTTTGTGAATAGATGCGCAATCTATTGTAGCACATCTCACGCATACAATTCAATACGCAAATGCACAGCACATTGTTGAAGATTGCAAAATCCCGGTCGTTTTCCCCGCCTGTCTTGACATTCTGCACAGGCGGTGCTATGCTTTTTCGTAACCATTTGGTCAATATCGCGTACATTCACGAGGAGGGAACGGCCATGGCTCAGATCCGGATCCATGTTCTGCACTGCGGGAAGATCGGCGTGGCGCCGAACCTGCCGGCGAGCGCCCAGTGGCGCTGGCCGGCAAAAGCGGACGCGCGGCGGCTCAAGAGCGGCGCGCGCATCTGGCTGCCGGTGTCGGCGTATCTGGTGGAGCACCCGAAGGGCCTGTTTCTGGTGGACGCCGGTCTGCCGCGCACCGTGAGCCCGACCGGCATCGAGGACCGCGCGGCGCAGCTGCGGATGTTCGGCCGCGGGTGGTACACGCTCGTGCACAGCGTCGTGGAGCCGGAGCAGTCGATCGGCGAGCAGCTGGCCGCGCGCGGCATCCGGCCGCAGGATCTGGACTATGTGCTCTTTTCCCACCTCGACCCGGATCATATCGCGGGCATCAGCGAGGTGCGGGGCGCAAAGCGTCTGCTGGTGGCGGAGGAGGAATACTTCTGGTCGTGCCGCGTGAACCTGCGCTACACCTCGCGCAAGCTGTGGATGGACGAGCCGCCGGAGCGGTTCTGGTACCGCGTGAACCACATCGGGCCGGAGAGCCGCTCGTACGACCTGTTCGGGGACGACTCGGTGCATCTCGTGCACATCGCCGGGCACACGGAGGGCATGTTCGCCACGCTCATCCGCAATGGCGGCCGGTACGTACTGCTCAACGCCGACGGCGCGGCAAGTCCCCGCTCCTGGGCGGAGGGCACCGTGCCCGGCATCTGTGAAAACAGCGTGCGCGCGAAAAAGGCGCTCGACTGGATCGGCGAGATGAGCCGGGACGGCGCCTGCGCGGCGTCTCTGTGCAGCCACGACCCGGACGTAACGCCGCAAACGATCGAATTTTAGAATCGATAGATTTGCTTTTTCTAATGCATATTTCATACTACTTTTGTGGATTTTGGGGTTGACAAGCGCAGAAAACTGCGTTATACTGCGCTCGTTTCCACCGGAAACCGTGATTTTTAACGAAAGGAGACGCGTCGTATTATGAAGTTTGCTCAGACGAACAACATGATGATGGCTATGATGATGTACATGCCCGGCTGCATGTGCATGTCTCGTCGTGCTCAGAAATATGACTCGTCTTGTGTTCGCTTCCAATAACGGCTGATCCAGAATTCCAAGCCGTATCCGCAGAGGCCGGAAGACAACGAGTCTTCCGGCCTCTGTTTTTTGTACCGAAAAATTATTCTGCGAGGGAGAATCCACTATGATCGAAATCGAACATCTCAACAAGACTTACCCCTCACCGGGCGGCGACATCCACGCACTGCGGGACGTCAACCTCCGCATCGAGGACGGGGAGATCTTCGGCATCATCGGCCTGAGCGGCGCCGGCAAGAGCACGCTCGTGCGCTGTATCAACCTCCTCGAGCGGCCGACCTCCGGCACGGTGCGCATCGACGGGCGCGACATGACGCAGCTCAGCCGCCGCGACCTGCTCAAGGCCCGGCAGGACATCGGCATGATCTTCCAGAGCTTCAACCTGCTCGAGCAGCGCACGGTGCTGCGCAACATCTGCTTCCCGCTCGAGATCGCCGGCGTCAAGCGCGACGAGGCTCAGGCCCGCGCCGCCGAGCTGCTCGAACTCGTCGGATTGTCCGACCGCGCGAAAAACTATCCCTCGCAGCTTTCCGGCGGCCAGAAGCAGCGCGTGGCCATCGCCCGCGCCCTCGCCACGCGGCCGAAATACCTCCTGTGCGACGAGGCCACCAGCGCCCTCGACCCGAACACCACGCAGTCGATTCTCCACCTGCTCAAGGAGATCAACCAGACGCTCGGCGTGACGATCGTCGTCATCACGCACGAGATGCGCGTCATCGAGCAGATCTGCCAGCGCGTGGCCGTCATCGACCAGAGCTGCATCGCCGAGATCGGCAACGTCAGCGACGTGTTCACGCACCCGAAGTCCGACATCGCCAAGGCGCTCATTCTTCCGAAGAGCCCGGCCGAAAACCTCCCGCCGTGCACGGGCAAGCGCCTGCGCCTCGTCTTTGACGGCAGCTGCTCCAACGAACCGGTCATCTCGCGCATCACGCTCGAGTGCCACGTGCCGGTGAACATTCTCTTCGCCGACACCCGCATCGTCGAGGGCAGCATCTACGGCCACATGGTCATCGACCTGCCCGACGACCCGCAGCAGTTCCACGATGTGCTGCGCTGGCTCGACCATAACCACATCTCTTATCTACAGGAGGATGGAAGTCATGTCTGATCTGCTCATCAAACTCTGGCAAAACGGCATCCTGCAGCTCGGTATCTGGGAGACCATTTACATGACGCTCATCTCCACGTTCTTTGCCTATCTCATCGGCCTGCCAGTCGGCCTCATCCTGCGCATGACCGACCGCGACGGCATCCACCCCATCGGCTGGCTCAACCGCACGCTCGGCATCATCGTCAACGCCCTGCGCAGCATCCCGTTCATCATCCTCATGGTCGCCATGCTGCCGGTGGCAAAGGCCATCGTCGGCACCAGCCTCGGCAACCGCGCCGTGATCGTGACGCTCGTCATCGCCGCCGCCCCGTATGTGGCGCGCATGGTCGAGTCCGCCGCCAAGGAAGTGGACGCCGGCGTCATCGAGGCCGCGCTGTCCATGGGCGCGTCCACGCTGCGCATCATCTGGAAGGTTATCATCCCGGAGGCCAAGCCCTCGCTCATCACCGGCGCCGTCATCTCCACCGTGACCATCCTCGGCTACTCCGCCATGGCCGGCACGATCGGCGGCGGCGGCCTCGGCCAGATTGCCATCACCTACGGCTACCAGAAGTACGACGATCAGATCGTCTGGCTGTGCGTAGCGCTGACGATCATCATCGTGCAGATCCTGCAGGAGTTCGGCATGTACATCGCCCGCCGCACCGACCGGCGCTCCCGCACCTGACAGGAGGCAGCCCATGCGTTTACACTATCCCGCGCTGCTGCGCGTGAACATCCGGCGCGGACGAATGTGCCGCCCTGAACTGCACATCCTAACATCCGAAACCACACAAATTCCAAAATGAAAATATAAAGGAGAAACGAAAATGAAAAAGATCACGTCCCTCATCCTCGCCCTCGTGCTGACGTTCTCGCTCGTCGCGCTGAGCGCCTGCGGCGACAAGATCACTGATGACAAGAGCACTGCCGCTTCCGATGACAAAGTCATCACCGTCGGCGCCAGCGCCACCCCGCACGCCGAGATCCTCGAGCAGATCAAGCAGGCCCTCGCCGACGAAGGCTACGAGCTCAAGATCGTCACCTATGACGACTATGTCCTGCCGAACCAGGCCCTGGCCGACGGCACACTCGACGCCAACTACTTCCAGCATAAGCCCTACCTCGACAGCTTCAACGCCAAGAACGGCACCAACCTCGTCTCCGTCGGCACCATCCACTATGAGCCGTTCGGCATCTACGGCAACGGCGTCACCGACCTGAAGGATCTCGCCAAGGGCGCGACCATCATCATCCCGGCCGACGACAGCAACGAGACCCGCGCCCTGTTCCTGCTCCAGCAGGAGGGCCTGATCAAGCTCCCCGATGACGCGGACGCCGCCAAGGGCGTGAGCACGCTCGACATCGTCGACGACGGCGGCTACAACATCGTCACCGTGCAGGCCGACACCGTCCCGGCGCAGCTCAAGAACGCCGCTACTGGCTCCATCGCCGTCATCAACGGCAACTACGCCCTGGCCGCCGGCCTGAAGATCAGCGACGCGCTCGCCTCCGAGGACGCCAACGGCGCTGCCGCCCAGACCTACGCCAACATCATTGCTGTGCGCGCCGGCGACGAGAACAGCCCGAAGACCCAGGCCCTGCTCAAAGCCCTCAAGACCGACGCCGTGAAGCAGTACATCGCCGACACCTACAACGGCGCTGTCGTTGCGAGCTTCTAAGCACCCCCCTCTTTTGAAAAACGCACGAATCCCCCGGCTGCTGCCGGGGGATTTTGCGTGTCAGCAAAGCCTCGCAGAGTTTGCCGCCCGCAGGCGAGAAAATCAGGAGGCGTTGTGCGCATAGCTGTTGTCGACAAGGCGGTCAAAATCCACCCAGTCGGCGTGATCGAGCACGCCGGCCGTCTCCATGACGGTCTCGAGCCGCTCGAGGGACGAGCGCGTCATGACCGGCGTGGCGTTCCAGGCGTCGATGTCCTTGTAGCGCTGCACGACCTGCGTGAGCACAGGCACGCTCGTGTCCGGAAACTGCGGGGCGATGATCTCGGCGGTCTGCGCCGCGTCGTGCTCCGCGATCCATTTCTGCGCGCGGGCGATGGCATTCGTAAAGCGCTGCACGATGTCCGCATGGTCATGGATATACGCCTGCGAGGCGAAATAGGCCGTGTACGGGATCTCGCCGCTCTCCTGGCCGATGGACGCAAGGATGTAGCCCTTGCCCGCCTGCGCAACCTCGGTGGCCGTCGGCTCGAAGAGCGTGACAAAGTCGCCGTTGCCGCCGGTGAAAGCCCCGGCCATCATGTTGAACTGCACGGTCGTGTCCACAGCGGCATCCGTGCCGGGGACAACGCCGTTTTGCCGCATGACGTATTCGAGCGTCATCTCCGGCACGCCGCCCGCGCGGCCGCCGATAACAGTCTTGCCGCGCAGCAGCTCCCAGCTGAAGGGCACATCCGCACGCCCGACGAGGAACGACCCGTCGCGCTTCGTGAGCTGGCCGAACACGACCGGGTAATCGTCCTTGCCCTGATTGTACACATAGATGCACGCCTCCGGCCCGGCGAGCCCGATGTCTGCCTGCCCGGTGAGCACCGCCGTCATGACCTTGTCGGCGCCGCCGCCGTTGGTCAGCTCGATATTGAGCCCCTCATCGGCGAAAAAGCCCTGCTCCAGCGCCACATACTGCGGCGCGTAGAACACCGAATGCGTCACTTCACTCAGGCGGACGGTGGCCGTCTCCTGCTTGCCGCAGGCGCACAAGACCACCAGCATCAGCGCCGCCAGAACCCCACAAAGAAACCGTTTCATTGCGTCACTCCCAACCGATTTTTGAAAAATTTCTCCAGCCACAGCACCAGCTGATACATCACGACGGCCGCCACCGCAAGCACGAGGACGGTCGCCATCACGAGGTCCATGTTGAACACCTGCGACCCGTAGACGATCAGATAGCCGAGACCGGCTTTGGAGACCAGAAATTCGCCCATGATGACGCCGACCCACGACAGGCCGACGTTCACGCGCAGCGTATTGAAGAGCGTGGCGTAGTTGGCCGGGATGACCAGCCGCCACAGGATCTGATGCCGGGTCGCGCCGAGCGTCTGCATCAGGCGGATCTTCTCCCGGTCCGTAGACAGGAAGCCGACATGCATATTCAGGATCGTGACAAAGATCGAGATCGCGATCGTCATGGCGATGATCGACTCGGTACCCGCGCCGATCCAGACGATGAACACCGGGCCGAGCGCCGTTTTCGGCAGCGCGTTGAGCACGACCAGATACGGGTCGAGCACGCGCGAGAGCAGCTCGCTCCACCACAGGCCGATGGCGATGAGCGTGCCGAGCAGCGTCCCGAGCACGAAGCCGACCACGACCTCGAGGCACGACGTGCCGATGTGCAGCCACAGCTCCCCGGAAGCCTGCAGGCCCACGAGCGTGTGCACCACGCGCGACGGGCTGCTGACGATGAAGGCATCCACCCAGCCGAGCCGGGCCGAGAGCTCCCACAGGCCGAGAAACGCGGCCAGCAGCAGGATCTGCAGCGCCAGCACGAGCCGGCGACGGCGGCGCTGCGCGCGCAGATAGACCGCGCGCTGCGGGGAGGGCGATCGTTCAGACATTGACATCCAGCTCCTCCCATATTTGATTGAACAGCGTCTGAAACTCCGGCCGGCTGCGCCGCTCGAGCGGCGGCACAGTGCGCAGCGCGCCGAGGTCGTGGATGGCCTTGACGGTCGCGGGCCGGTGCGACAGGACGACGATGCGGTCCGAGAGGCTGATGGCCTCGGAAATATCGTGCGTGACGAGCAGGGCCGTCTTATGCTCGCGGCGGATGATCTGCGAAATGTCGCCCGAGACGGCCAGCCGCGTCTGATAATCCAGCGCGGAAAAAGGCTCGTCGAGCAGCAGCACATCCGGCGATGTGGCCAGCGTGCGGATGAGCGCACAGCGCTGGCGCATGCCGCCGGAGAGCTGATTGGGCAGCTTGCGCGCAAAGCCCGCGAGCTGATACTGCTCGAGCAGATCGTGCACGCCGCCGCGGTGCTCCGGCGTGTTCTCGTGCCGGACCTCCAGCCCGAGTGTCACGTTGCCCCAGATCGTGCGCCAGTCAAAGAGCTGGTCGCGCTGGGGCATGAGCCCTGCCTTGCCCGTCGGGGCGCGCACAGGCTCGCCATCGACGAGCACCTCCCCGCCCGACGGATGCTCGATGCCGGCGATGAGCGCCAGCAGCGTGGATTTTCCGCAGCCGGACGGCCCGACGATGCTCACAAACTCCCCGTCGGCCACGCCGAAGGTCACATCCCGCAGCGCCGCCACTTCCCCGTCCGGCGCCTGATAGGTCATGGCGGCCCGTCGCAGCTCGATTTTCATGGCGTCTCCCCCCTTTGCTTGCGCCAAATCGCTTTCTCCTCAGTGTATGCCCAAGGCGCATGGTGCGTGCAAAGCACGAAAAAGCACGCATCCGCAAGATGCGTGCCCTTTCTGTCTTCTGTTTTCATCCGCTCACGCCGTCGCCTTCAGCGCGCGCCGGAGCACGGACTGCAGCGACTGATTGTGCGACCGGCAGATGCGTCCGAGCCGGTAGAGGCAGTCCGGATCGCGCGTGATGTGGTTCACGCCCCAGTCGCACGTCAGCGTCGCCTGAAAGCCCATGTCGCGCAGGACGGTGTCCGTCAGGTCGCCGTACTTGCCGTAGGGATAGGCAAACGTGTCCGGCGTGCGGCCGGTGTGCTCGGCGAGCTCATCCTGCAGGCGCTGCAAGTCCGCGCGCAGCAGCTGCGTATAGGCCGCGTCCGACTCACCCGGATTCTGCATGCAGCCGTGCCGCTCGGATGTGTAAGCGTGCAGATTATACGAGTGGTTCTGCACCTCAACGAGGCCGGTATCGAGCATTTCGTTGAGCTGATCCCACGTGACGTGCGCGTAGTCGATGCTCTCACTTGGCCACTCGGTGAAATCGTCCGTGTTGCGCCCGAGGAGCGAGAGGACGATGCGCGCCGAATACTGCTGCAGCAGCGGCAGGACATAGACGTAATTATTATAGTATCCATCGTCAAAGCTGAGGATGATGGGCTTTTCCGGCAGCGGCGTGCCGTCGCGGACATAGGCGATGAGGTCGGCCATGACGATCGTCGTGTAGCCGTTGTCGGCCAGCCATTTGAGGTCTGCCTCGAACTCCCACGGCTGGATGGCGTCCTTGCCGGATTTGTTGGGCTTCACTTCGTGATACATGATGATCGGCAGCAGCACGGGATCGGCCGCAGGGGCGCTCTCCCCGGCGGCATAGGCCGCGAACGGGCAGAACACAAACAGCACGGACAGCACCACGGCCATCACGCGCTGGGGAATCGGCAGCGCCTGGCGCACAGCACCCATCTCCTCTCGTTGGAATCGGGGTTAGTGTGCGCCGGCGCGGCAGAAATCATGCGCGCCCCGCGCGCTTTCCACCGCGCGCTGCACACACTTGACGAGCTCCACGACCGGGATGACCAAAACCGCAAGCCCCATGGCCACGGCGTACTCGGCGGCGGAGATGGCCGTGAAATCAAACGCATCGGCCAGAAACGGCACATAGATGCACAGCGTCGTGAGCGCAAGGCTCGCCGCGGCCGCGCCGACGAGCGTCCAGTTGGGCGTGCGCAGCGTGAAGATGCTCGCCCGGTGTGCGCGCATATTGAAGCTGTGGAAAATTTCCGCCATGCTCAGGGTCAGAAATGCCATGGTCGTGCCGTCGGGCGAGTTCGTGAGCGTCCAGACGCCATACTCCATGTGGTGGCCGATGAAAAACGCCGCCAGTGTCAGCACCGCGCACATCACGCCCTGATACACACAGTCGAAACCGACGCCATGGGCAAAAATACTCTCGCGCGCGCTGCGCGGCGGGCGGGACATGACGTTCGGCTCCGCGCGCTCCATGCCGAGCGCGAGCGCCGGGAAGCAGTCGGTCAGGAGATTGATCCACAGCAGGTGCACCGGCTCAAGGATCGTGAAGCCGAGCATCGTCGCGGTGAAAATGCTCAGCACCTCGCTCATGTTCGAGCCGAGCAGGAACTTGATCGCACGCTGGATGTTGTCGTAAATGCGGCGGCCCTCTTCGACCGCGCCGACGATGGTGGCAAAATTGTCGTCGGCGAGCACCATGTCGGCCACGTTTTTCGTCACGTCCGTGCCGGTGATGCCCATGCCGATGCCGATGTCCGCCGCGCGGATGCTCGGCGCGTCGTTGACGCCGTCGCCGGTCATGGCGGTGACAAAGCCGGCATCCCGCCAGGCCCGGACGATGTGGGTCTTGTGCTCGGGCTGCACGCGGGCGTAGACGCTGATGTGCCGCAGGCGGCTGGAAAATGTCTCATCGTCCATGGCGCTCAGCTCCGTGCCGGTGACGGCCTCGTCGCCCGGGCCGAGCAGGCCGAGCTCCCTGGCAATCGCCTTGGCGGTGTCCACGTGGTCGCCGGTGATCATGACGGGCCGGATGCCGGCGCTGCGGCAGGCACGGATGGCGTCCACGACCTCGGGGCGCACCGGGTCGATCATGCCCGTGAGGCCGAGAAAGCACAGGTGCTGCTCGAGCGCCGCGGGCGACGTGTCGCCCGGCAGCGCGTCATACGTGCGCATGGCCGCCGCCAGCACGCGCAGGGCACTGCCGGTCATGGCGTGATTGCGCGCCGCGATCTCGGCGCGGTGCGCGTCCGTCATAGGCTCGGCGCGGCCGTCGATCCAGATCCGGTCGCACAGCGGCAGCAGCACGTCGGGCGCGCCCTTGGTATACTGCACGACGGAACTGCCATCGGCGTGCAGGGTGCTCATCATCTTTCGTTCGCTGTCAAACGGCGCCTCGGCCACGCGCGGATACTGCGCGCGCAGCGCGCTCGGCGACAGGCCCTGCGCGACCGCCCAGCGCACGAGCGCGGCCTCGGTCGGCTCACCGGTCACGGTGTCCGTCTCCGGGTCATGCACCGCGTCCACGCACAGGGCCATGGCCGTGGCGAGCAGGTGTTCGTCGCTGCCCGCGCACTCCGTCACAGTCATGCGGTTTTGCGTGAGCGTGCCGGTCTTATCCGAACAGATGACCTGCGCGCAGCCGAGCGTCTCCACGGCCGTGAGCCGGCGGATGACCGCGCCGCGGCGGCTCATGTTCGTCACGCCGATGGACAGCACGATCGTCACGACCGCGGCCAGCCCCTCCGGAATGGCCGCGACCGCGAGACTGACGGCGATCAGGAACGTGTCGAGCACGACGCGGCCGTTGATCGTTCCGGTGCGCAGCACGCCGACCGCGAACACGACTGCGCAGATGCCCAGCACGAGCCACGTCAGGATGCGGCTCAGCTGCGTCAGGCGTAGCTGCAGGGGCGTCTTATTCTCCTTTGTCTGCGTGAGCGCGTCGGCGATGTGGCCCATCTGCGTCTGCATGCCGGTCTCTGTGACGACGGCGCGGCCGCGTCCGTAGACGATGCTGCTGCCGAGATAGAGCATGTTGCTGCGGTCGCCGAGACCGATGTCACCGGCGGCCGTGAGCGCGTCGGGCGATTTTGTCACCGGCACGCTCTCGCCGGTCAGGGCGGCCTCCTCGGCGCGCAGGCTCGCGCTCTCGAGCACGCGCGCATCGGCCGGCACGGCGTCGCCCGCCTCAAGCACGAGCACGTCGCCGACGACCAGTTCCTCGCTGGGGACGGTGACGAGCTTCCCGCCGCGCAGGACGCGGCTGTGCGCGGCGCTCAGTTCCTTCAGGGCGGCAATGGCCTGCTCGGCCTTGCTCTCCTGGTACACGCCGAGCACCGCGTTGATGATGACGACGATGAGAATGATGACCACATCGGCAAAGCTCTCGTGCGCATACACGCTCGTGATGGCCGAGATCAGCGCCGCCGCAAGCAGCACGAGGATCATTGGGTCGGCCAGTTGCTGGAAAAAGCGCTTCACGAGCGATGGTTTCGGCGGTTCGGTGAGCACATTGCGCCCGTCGCGCGCAAGGCGCGCGGCGGCCTGCTCTGGTGTGAGACCGTCGGGCGTGCTGTCGAGTGCGTGCAGGGTGTCCGATGGTGGCTGCCGGTAGTATTCCATGGCTTTGTCCTCCTTCAGATTCCGATATAGTTTCCCCGGAAATGAAAAAAAGACTTATCTGCCTCTCGGCAGATAAGTCTCATCATTTCAGACCGGGCCAGATCCTACGGATCGGTTGTTGGCTGGGCCGCGCAAAGGTTCGCGCCAATTACTCCCTTATCGGTCTCCATTGTATGCGATGGCGCGCGGGAAAACAAGTGAAATCTGTATCCGGCGCCGGATTTTAGCGCGCGCTTAGCGTTTCGCGCTCCGCCGCCAGATTTTCTGCGCCTCGGCAGCCGCAATGAGCTGCTCGCGGAAATCCGGATGCGCGATGGACACGAGCGCCTCGGCGCGCTCCCACGTGCTGCGCCCGGCGAGGTTGACCACGCCGTACTCCGTGGCCAGATAATACGCCTGCGAGCGCGGGGACGTGACGATATCACCGCCGAAGTGCGGCAGGATGCGCGAGTGGCGCACGCCCTGCTTGTCCGTGAATGTGGACGTCATGCAGATGAACGCCTTGCCGCCGCGGGCCATGGCCGCACCCGTGAGAAAGTCGAGCTGGCCGCCCGTACCGCTGATCTGGCGCAGGCCGGAGCTTTCGGACGCGACCTGCCCGTAGAGATCGGCCGCGATGCAGCTATTGATGGACACCATGTTGTCCAGCTGCGCGATGGTCTCCGGCGCGTTGACATACGACAGCGGCGCCGCGATGACGCCGGGGTTATCGTCGACCCAGTCATACAGCCGCTTCGACCCGAGCACGATGCCGAGCATCCCCTGCCCGCGGTGGAGCGTGCAGCGGCGGTTCGTGAGCACGCCGGCCTCGTACAGGTCGAGGTAGGCGTCCGAGCACAGCTCCGTGTGCATACCGAGGTCGTGCAGGCCGGACCGGGCCAGCAGCTTGCCGAGCACGGTAGGCATGCCGCCGATGCCGAGTTGGACGGTCGCCCCGTCGCAGATGTGCGGCAGGAGAAGATTTGCAATGGCGGTGTCCTCTGCCGTCGCCGGGTGCGCGGGCAGGTCGGTGAACGGCGCGTGCGCCCCCTCGACGACCATGTCCACGTCGGAAATGTGGATGACCTCGTCGAACCCGCCGCGCAGGCGCGGCAGGTGCTCGTTGACCTCGAGAATGACGATGTCCGCCCGGTCGAGGATGGCGCGGGACACGCCGGTCACGGCCGAGAGGTTAAAGTACCCATGGCGGTCCATCGGCGCGACGGACGCCATGGCGACGTTGACCGTCAGAAATTCGCGGTAGTACCACGCGAGGTTGCGGAAGATCATCGGCGTGAAGTAGCACAGGCCGCGGTCGCAGAGCCTGCGCTCATACGCCGAGCAGTGCCAGGTGTGGTAGAGAAAATGCGCCTGCTCCGGGTCGCACTCGACGATCTGCACCGGGCCGGCGCAGAGGTTGCCGCGCACCTTCACATCGTGCAGCTCATCGCGCCGGGCGGCGAGCGCCGCATCGAGCAGCGGCGGGAAGCCGAGGCCCGACGTATAGTCCACCCAGTCGCCGTTTTTCACCGCGCGCACCGCCTCGGCGGGCGTGCGCAGCTTGCTGCGGTATTCTGCCTGAAAATCCATGGCGCTTCCTCCTCAATAGATCTGATCCTTCTGCACCGGCGTCCGGAACAGGCGGCAGATCTGCGCATAGTCGTCCGTCTGGCCGAGAATCCACATGAGCTTTGTGACCACGGCCTCGCTCGTCATGCTGTAGGCCTCGATGAGGCCCAGCTCGCGCTTGGCGCGGTGGCCGACCTGATACACTTCCATGTCGCTGCCCTCGTGCGGCACCTGCGTCGTCATGACGATGACGCGGCCGGACTGCACCCAGTCGCGCACGGCGTGGAAAAAGCTCTCGTCGCCGTAGCACGGCAGGCCGCCGACGCCGAAGCTCTCGATCACGAGCGCGCGGTAATGGGCCTTGAGATCGTCAAAAATGCCGGCGTCGATGCCGGGAATGAGCTTGAGCACGAACACGCCGGGGTCGAGCCGGTTGTAAAACTTCGGCGCGCCTGCGGCCTGCTCCGGGATGTAATACACGACCTGCCGGCCGCGCAGGATGGCCGTCTCGGGATAGTCGATGCTCGAAAAGGCGTTGTAGCTCTTCGTGCGCACCTTGCGTGCGCGCGTGCCGAGAATGACCTTGTGGTCAAAGACGATGTGCACGCCGCAGGCGCCGTCATCGCAGGCATAGAGAAAGGCGTCGCGCAGGTTCTCACGCGCGTCGGTGTCCTGGTTGAAGATCGACTTCTGCGAGCCGGTGATGACGACGGGCTTGGCGTTGTTCTGAATCAGGTACGACAGCGCCGCCGCCGTGTAGGCCATCGTGTCCGTGCCGTGCGTGAGGACAAAGCCGTCGTAAGCGTCATAGTGCTCGCGCACGCAGGCCGCCATCTGCAGCCAGTCGCGGCTGTTGATGTTCGTGCTGTCGCGGTTCATGAGCTGCACGGTGTCGATCCGGCACAGCTGCTCGAGCTCCGGCACCTCGGCGAGCAGTTCCTCGGACGTGAGCTGCGGCGTGAGCCCGTCGGCCGTCTCTTTGGATGCGATGGTACCGCCGGTGGCGATCATGAGAATATGCTTCATGTCAGTCTTTCACTTTCTTCCAGTAATCGAGCGACGCAAAGCCCCGTTCGAGCTGCGTCGCCGTATAATCCTCGCACACGTGCGCAAGCTGTCTGCGGCCCGCGTCACCGAGTGTGAAGGAAAAAATTTTCTTGGGGTCGGCGTTCACGATGTGCCGCATAGCGGCCAGCGTCTCCGGCAGTAGCGGCGTGACGGCCGATGAACTTGCGCCCCGGCAGTGCGCGCAGTACACAGCGCCGCCGCGCGGGGAAAACCACGGCTCGTCCGGCTCTGCTGCGCCGCACTGCGCGCAGCAGGACAGATCCGGCTCGTAGCCCGCGAGGCACATGAGCCGCAGCTCGAACACGGCCTTGATCTGCTCCGGCGGGCAGAGCGCGCGGCTGAGCGCATACAGGCTGTTGAGCCCGAGCTGCAGCACCGGCGGGTCGGGATATTCCTCGGCAGAGACGGTCTCGAGCAGCTCGGCAAAATAGCTCCCGAGCGCGAACGCGCCAAGGTCGGCGCGCAGGCCGAGAAACTCCTCGACCGTGGACGCCTCGTTGAGCGTGCGGCGGCCGCGGTTTTCAAAGATCGTCATGTCCGAATACGTCAGCAGCTGCGTCGCCGCCGTGATGCGGCTGCCCTTGCGCAGCGCGCCGCGCGCGCGGACCGTCACCTTCCCCTCGTGCTGCGTGAGCACGGTGAGGATCTTGTCCGACTCTTTATAGCGCACCTCGCGCAGGACGAGCCCGCGGGTCGTAAGAAACATCGTATGTACCTCATCAGGCCGGGCGGCGGACAGTATCATCCGCCGCAGACTCATCGGTCGTCTGCGCCAGCGCATTTTGCGCGGCGCGGTAGTAAAGGTAGCCGAGCGGATCACCGGTGTCCGCGAACAGCTGCCAGAAAAGATCGTCTTGCACAATGAACCACCTCGCTGGGCATAGTGTCTGCACAGCGGGGTGGATTTATGGCTGGTAATAAAGGGTCACTGGTCGGTAAAGCCAAAATTGCGCAGCTGGGCTGCCGAGTCGCGCCAGTTTTCCTTGACCTTGACCCACGTCTGCAGGTACACCTTCGTGCCCATGAAGCGCTCGATGTCCTGCCGCGCGAGCTCGCCGATCTTTTTGAGCATGGCGCCGCGCTTGCCGATGATGATGCCCTTGTGGCTCTCTTTTTCGCAGTAAATGGTCACGTCCATGTCGATGATGCCGTTATCGCGCTCGGAAAATTTCGTGACCTCGACGGCCGTGCCGTGCGGGATCTCCTTGTCGAGGCACAGCAGCAGCTTTTCGCGCACGAGCTCGGCGCAGATCTGCTTTTCCGGCATGTCGGAGATCATGTCGTCCGGAAACAGCTGCGGCCCCGGCACGGCAAGCTGCGCAAGCTCGTCGAAGAGCTCGGCAAGTCCGTCACCGTTCTGGGCCGACACCGGCACGATCGCGCGCCACGGCAGCGCCTCGGAATAGGCGGCGATGACGGCCAGCAGCTCCGGCTTTTCCACTGTGTCGATCTTATTGATGACGAGCACGGCCGGGGCGTTGGACGTGCGGATGCGCTCGATGAGCGCGTGCTCCTGCTCGCCGATGGAGGCAATGGGCTCGACGACGAGCATCACGCCGTCGACGTCCGCCACGCTCTCGCGCACGACCTGCACCATATAGTCGCCCAGGCGGTTGCGCGGCTTGTGAAAGCCCGGCGTGTCCATCAGGATCAGCTGCGTGTCGCCGCGGTTGACGACGGCGCTGATGCGGTTGCGCGTCGTCTGAGGCTTGTTCGAGACGATGGCGATCTTCTCGCCCACGAGGGCGTTGGTAAGCGTGGACTTGCCGACGTTCGGCCGTCCGCAGATGGTGATCATAGCGGTTTTGGTAATCATTCGTTTCTCCTTATACGTCCAGCAGACGCATGATCTCTTTTTCGCGCGCGCGCATGCGGCGCTTGTCCTCGCCCTCGTCCACATGGTCGTAGCCGAGCAGGTGCAGCACGGAGTGCACGGTCAGATAGCTGACCTCGTGCGCGAAACTGTGGCCGTAGGTCTCGGCCTGCTCGGCGCAGCGCTCCATGGAGATGACCATGTCGCCGAGCATGGCGCGGTCAGTCTCATAGTCCCACTCGCAGGCATCGGGGTCGAATGCGCCGGGCGTGAGCTCGTTCATCGGAAACGACAGCACGTCCGTCGCGCGGTCCACGCCGCGCTGCTCACGGTTGATGGTGTGGATGACGGCGTCGTCCGTGAGCGTCACGTCGAGCTCGCACGGAACGGTCACGCCCTCGGCCCTGAGCGCTGCGGCGGCCGCGCGCTTGACATAGCGCTGCGTGTCCGGAAAGCCCAGGCCGCGGCGCGTGCGGGTGATGGTGATCTTTGCCTGTGTCATGCTTTTTTCCTCACAGTCGTCTTGCGCGCGGCGGGCTTTTTGGCCGCGGCCGCGGCGCGTTTTTCTTTCTGCTTGTCGTCCTGCTCGTAGGCGGCGATGATCTTCTGCACAAGCGCGTGGCGCACGACGTCCGCGCCCGTCAGGCGGCAGATGGCGATGTCGTCGATGCCGTCGAGGATACGGATGGCCTCCTTGAGGCCGGACGGCTTGTCCGACGGCAGGTCGATCTGCGTCACGTCGCCGGTGATGACGACGTGCGATCCGAAGCCGATGCGCGTCAGGAACATTTTCATCTGCTCGCGGGAGGTGTTCTGCGCCTCGTCGAGGATGATGAAGCTGTCGTCGAGCGTGCGGCCGCGCATGTACGCCAGCGGCGCGACCTCGATGTTGCCGCGCTCGAGATATTTCGCATAGGCGTCCGCGCCGAGCATCTCAAAAAGCGCGTCATACAGCGGGCGCAGATAGGGGTCAACCTTGTTTTGCAGGTCGCCGGGCAGAAAGCCCAGCCGCTCGCCCGCCTCGACCGCCGGGCGCGTGAGGATGATGCGGTTGACGCGCTCGGCGCGAAACGCCGCGACCGCCTCCGCCACGGCAAGGTATGTTTTGCCCGTGCCGGCCGGGCCGACGCCGAGCGTGATCGTGTTCTGCTCGATGGCATCCAGATACGCGCGCTGGCCGAGCGTCTTTGCCTTGATTGGCTTGCCCTTGGCCGTGATGCACACCACGTCGCCCGCAAGTTCCTGAATCTTCTGCTCCCGGCCCTCGCGCACAAGGCGGAAGATGTAGCGCACGTTCTGCTCGCCGATCTCCTCGCCCTTGGCCGCCAGCGACAGCAGGCCGGCAATGGCCTTTTCGGCGTAGAGCACGTTTTCCGCCTCGCCGGTGATATGGATCTGCTCGTCGCGGTCGGTCACGCGCACGTTGTATTCGGTCTCGATCATCCGCAGGTTCTGGTCAAACGACCCGAACACGCTGATGACGTCCTCCATTCTGTCAACTTCCATGGTTTTTTCAATCATCTGCTGTAGTCCCTTCCCCGGCCGGCGGCCGAAGCTGTAAAAATTCCGCGTCCGGCGTCGCCTGCGCGCGGCCGATCTCCTGCTCGCACTCGGCCGTAAGCGTCACGGTCAGCACGTTGCCGGTAGTCTCCGCTGCCGTCTCATAGGAAATGATCGCGCCATCCGCGCCGATCGTCTCGCGCAGCTGCTGCAGCAGCGCCTGCTCGAGCGATGCGCGCGCCGCGTCCTCCGATACCGGCGCGTCCGCCGTCCGATACGGCTGCACGCGCTCACGCACCAGCGAAAACGGCAACGTGAACACGCCCCGGATCGCAAAAGGATATTCATAAGTGATTTTATCACATTCCGCGTCAGAAATTCCACTGTTTTGATAAAAATTGATCCGCTTTTTCCCCGCGCGCAGCGCCCAGCGCGTCCGCGCGCCGTGCGCGGGCTGCTTTTCGGTCTCCGTCAGGGCGATCTGCCCGGTCAGCACCTGCCCCAGGTAATTACCGGCAGGCATAAAGCCCACATTTGCCCCTGTCAGAAACAGTACCA
>ERZ773218.1681-NODE-1681-length-20060-cov-4.164959_pt1 | contig 20060 bp, 20 predicted proteins | sample MGYA00580527_ERZ773218 | MGnify/ENA primary metagenome ERZ773218 (study PRJEB29015, sample SAMEA2737763) | human gut metagenome | biome: human gut; feature: human-associated habitat; material: faeces | place: China | collected 2012 ...
ATATGTGTCAGCCTCTAAAATCAGCCAAAGCACTGGCTATTAAATCTATTGGCGGCGAGGATATAGACGGCTCCTTTTTCTGCAAATCTGGGGTATGCCCACAGTTCTGCTTTTCTAAGTATTCCTGCACTATTTGCTCAATCAAGGCGCGGTCCGTTTGCGGAAAAGACTTCGTTTCTGCCTTTTCATAGCATAGAATTGCATCGGTAAGGTACTGCGCCTTGCCCCTGTCACGCTGCCGTTCCAAGTATTCTACGGCACGTACATGGTCTGGATTTTCCATGTCAAAGCGAACCGTAAAGCGCCCCCGGTCCTTTTTCAGCTTCATGGTTCATCACGCTCCTGTCACCGTGCAGCGGTAAAGATACTCAAAGCCCTTGGCGTTGGCATTCACATCCTCCACAAAGACAGGGTGTGCCACCTTGCCGGATGCCTCGATTTGTCGCCGCAGCAGGCAGGCACCGCCGCCCGCAAAAATCACACGCCCCGTGCGCAGGTCAAGCTGGCGCTCGCGCAGTGCGCCCAACATATCGTTGACGAACTCCTGCGCCTGATATTCCACCAGCGCGGCAACTTCTTCCCCGTAGCTGCTCCCCTGCCCCTGCAAGAGAATGGCATCCACATCGGTTTCCTCCAACAAAATGTCCAAATCGGAGCTGGCTTTAGAGCGGATGCGGTTATACAGCAAAATCACGCCATTTTCCAGTGAATCACAGGTAGACAGGTCGGCGCGGCCATTCTTCAGCAGCAGATAGTCTGCCGTGAAGCCACCCACATCCAGAATCAGCGCGCGCGGTACGGTTGCCAGCTCGCCCAGCATCATGGCTGCCGCTGCAAATGCCTGCGGATAGCACTGCACATTGCGGATCAGGATGCTGTACAGCTTGTCACGGTAGGAGAAGTAGATGGGTTCCTTGCGCTTGAAGTAGCGCACGAACGCTTTGTTCTGCGCGCCGAAATGTGCGGGCGGCAGGCCGATGGCAAGGTCAATGGGCATCAGCCCGGAAGTATAAGCGTTCTGTGCTTCGATTTCCTCCGCAATGGCAAATAGCGACAGGATAAAGAACCGCTCGTCTGTGGTTTTGTCCTTCTGGTACGGGATACGCTGCGCTGACAGCGTATAGTAACTGCCGCCGTATTTCAGTATATCCCTGCCGTAAGGTCTGGTTTTGCTTTTTTGTACACCGGAAACAATGGCGTTTCCATGGACGGTTTTGACCTGTTTGTTGCCGTGGTCGATAGCAATAAGCATAACATCAACTCCCTTCGATGCTTATATTTACCTTATACGTTTTGAATACGTCATTTCCCAACAAATTTACGCATTATTTTTTCTTATACGCAATAATACGCATTATTTATTTGTTTGCATTTCCCCGGCGGGTGCGCTATAATGGGCAAAGTAAGTAAAAACACAGGAGTCCGCCATGAACAAAACGCTTGAAATCAGTGCTATGCAGTATGATTTTCATATATTGACTAATACTAACCAAAAGTAGCGCTCAATTTTCGCAACGGCACCTGCTACGCTTATTTTGAGGTGAGAAGTTTGGAAAATATCTATCTTGAAATCGGCAAACGCATCCGGCAACAGCGAAAAGCCCACGGCCTGACGCGAGAAGAGTTCGCAGAAAATTTAAGTACAACCATGCAATATATCAGTCGTTTGGAACGGGCAAAAAACAAGGTATCAATCGAATATCTGTACAGAATCGCCGATGCATTGGACTGTTCAATTTACACCCTGCTGCCAGCCACGCAGTTACCCCAAAGAAAATTCTTTTCGGAGGAGCTGATGTATCAACTGGATCACTGTTCGCTCAAGCAAAAGCAGTTCATTGCCAATTATGTCACTTGGTTCTTGCAGCAGGACATCGGCGGGGAAAGCGACACATAAAACAGGAGCAACTTATATCCTGATGTAACAAATCAACAGTCTTCTAGTTCTTATTCCTCGGGCAAATATTACATCAATTCTTCGGTCGTATATTCCACCTGTGACTATTTTGCGGCTTGAAATGTAGCGCGTCAAAAAGGAACTCTACTATGAACCATGATAGGTTATTCCATAAAGGGACGGGTACAGTGCAATCAAAAAAATTATATTTTGTTCTATCTATAGTCATTGTTTTAGGTGTCACAATTTGTTTTTTCTGGCGAGTTTGGCATACTTCTGATCGATTGGTGACGATCCACGGCGAAATTATTACATCGCAAGCTGTAGATATGTACAGTCAGATTGATACAATAGGCAGAACAGACTTAAAGGTGATCGGCTTCTTGGACAATAACATTATTTCTTGTTATTGGATACAAAATGCGCGTACACTTTCAAATGCGGCCCAAGAGGAAGAGTTTGAAGAGCTTTTGGTCACAGCCGATTACAAAAGCGGCGACACAAGGCTCATCAGAAGAACGAATACCTCTCCCATTTCCTCTGTGGATCCGTTTTTGTTTGATTGCCAAACATTGTATTCGTTCCCTTTCCGTAATGGAACCGTGAGCATTATTATGACAGATCTTGTCACAGGTACAACGGAAACGCTTTTAAGAGATGCCGCTGCGGCAACGTCATTGGTTGGATTTGCTAAAGTTGATCAGGACACAGCAGCATTTCTGGTAACAGCCGATTCACAATTGCAAATGGTCCTGCTGTGGAACAGATCCACAGAGAGGCTACTTGAAATTTTTAACACCGCCAATCTATCGTTAGAAAGGCCTCCACAAATTACCGCCATTGCCTCAGATGGAACCTATTTATACTATTTAATGAAAGAAATGGACGGAAGCAATTGGTTGCAGTGCAATTCAATAAACGGGTCGGTTTTGTGGAGGAAGAATCTAGCATTGCCGGAATATGAAGACGCGCAATATACGGCGGACCAACTCTATATTCAAGATCAAACCTTTTTTATAAAGTGGTACAATTGCGGGAGTGCACCCTATTTTACCGTTTTACAAAAGGAAGACACAGAATTTTCGCGGCTACCCATTCCACAGTGCACCCCCTGTTATTTGTTGACCCCACATCCGATTGCCGAGGAATGGCTTCTGTTTAGCACATTTCCCGAGCAGCAGGCATATTTGAAAAAGGATTTTGCTCATCTTGTTTTGTATAACCTAAAAACAGCCACATGGCAATCCGTCCGATTGGATATGGGCACGGAAACAAACTACCGTCTTTTTGCAAACGAAACAGGAAACGTCATTGCTCAGATTTATGCTGAAAACGGGGACAACACAAAGCTTATCCAGTATCCGTGTGCAAATCTGATAAAATGAACCGAGTTGCACATAATGAATGAAGCCTTGCTTGTTTGAAGAGCAATAAGTTTTGGATGGCGCCGATATACGCGCAGGTAAGTACTGACCTGCATAGCCTCCTTCGTAGGTTCATAGAACTGCCGGAGTGCGCAATACTGCCACGGTGTTCCCTGCAAGGCTCTTTTCAGTGATGGCAGGTAAACCGCCCCAGTATCATCAGCTTCATAACTGCTTGTATAGGGAGAAAATCTCGGTCGGTTTCCTCTACGCCAGTGCGTTGCGCTATCGTAACTGCTGTCATAATAGTACGCATCTGTGGCGGTGCCTTCTTGCCCTACGGCGCGGATGAACAGCCTTGCGTTCTCATAGATTTCTTTCACAGGTGTGTTGGTTTTTGACTTATACGCCCAGCGCGCTTTGAAGATCCGTATCAGCAATTCTTCATCGCTGATTTTTTGAATAACCTGGCAGGTTTCCCTGTCCTCATGGTAGGCGGCTCTTCTCCCCTGCGCTTTGGCGATTGCCTTTTGTTTGCATTGCGGGCAGACAAAGATTTTTCCGGTTTTCGGCTTTTTTATCACAGAAAACTTCTCGCAATAGGTACAAAAGACCTGCGTTTCCGGCTGGTTTCTGTCATACGAATAAAACAGATAGTGCGGCATGACATTTCGGTCAATCCAGCGTGCCAGATTTGACGGCGCAGCTGGGATCTTTTTCATTTTCTCGACTATGCCCATATCACGTTTGCAGCGGCGCTTTTTTGCCTGCTTGTTGCGAATACCATACTGATAGACCTGCAACGCCTCCAATATCGTGATGCCACTTGCACTTTGATGGATAAAGTCCGAAATCGTAACTCCATCCGTCCCTTTATAGAAAACGCAGGATTCCCTAAATTTATAGAAACTTTCATCCACAAGATTTTCCAGCATTGAATCCCGCCATTTGACGTTTCCTGCGGCATCGCGTTCCAGCGTGGCAAAGTCATCCTTGCCCTGAAACACGACCCACTTCGGCATACGGTCGTTTGCTTTCAGCCGTTCGCATTCATAGAAGTAAACTGTCAGCACCCTATGCCCGCCGAGCAGCTTGACGGCGGCGGTGACAAGGTATTTCACCCGTTCCGTATACAGCACACCCGCATTCAGGCTGATGTGCAGCGGAACATTGGCTGCATGGCGGCAGGCTCGTTTGTCCAGTTTCATCCTGCCGCCTCCTCTGTACCGAAGTCACCGAAAGTAAGCTGTTCTTCATCTGCGGATTTCGGGGCAGGCTTGGGTGTTGCTTTCTTGGGCTTATCCTTTTTGCCTTTGCCGGCCTTGGGCGCTTTCCCATTGTAGGTCTTGGGGACAAACTTTTCTTCTGGTTCTGCGTCCTCCTTGGCATCGGCATCACGGAAATACTCCCGCGCCCACTGGTAGCAGAGTTCGTCCGGCACATCGCCGCCGAAAGCGCCGCCCACAGGCTTTTCGTCATTGTCCTTCATTTCCTGTTCCAGATACTCCCGCGCCTTGCGGTTGATGTAATGGAAACAGTTCACCATCTTTTTCTTGGGTTTCATCACAAGGCGGGCAAAGGCATGGTCGGCCAGGCACTCGGTCTGCACATCCTCCATGACGCAGAGCTTCATATTGCGGCGGGTCAGGCGCTCGGTATCCTGCGAAACGCGGTTCATGGATGCCTGCATCACATCGTCATCCGACATGGCGGCAAGGCGGTCCTGTTCCTGTTGTTCCCGCAGTTTTTTCTGTGCCTGTTTTGCCTCCCACTCGGCTTTGCGCTTAGCTTCGGCGGCATCAAATTCAGCCTTTTTGCGGGCTTCTTCTGCGTCCTCCGCTTGCGGTTCCTGCTTCGGGGGTTCTACCGGCTCAAATTCTTCGCTGAAAGAATCTACGGTTTCACTATCCGAAGATACCTCAAAAGCATCATCCTCGGCGTCGCGGTTCATCATATCAATTTCAGAGAGTATACCCATTGTTCTGTCCTTTCTAAAAAAGGCAGAGAGCTACCCGATGGTAACTCTCTGCCATAACTTTGCGCGGCATCAGGCCGCTTTTTCTTTTGCTTCTTCCTGCCGCAAAGCAAGCTGCCAGTCGTCTATGCCCTTGTAGGCAGTATTCCAGACAAGGCTTGTGCTTTGCAGCCCGGCTGTATGGGCAATTTGCTGTACCTTTTCGGCAGCTTCTGCCACATACTCATTCTCTGACTTGTCCATGTCATAGGCTTCCACGACCAGCTTGGTGCCGTTCTGTGCCATGCAGCGCAGTGCGGATTCCAAGCCGTTCAAGCTGTTCACCCCTGCCACCGCGACGAACGAACGCCCTGTCAGACAGTGGGCAATATCGGCTTTGAGCAGCCCTTCCGTCACATATACGGTCTTGGCAAACGGCTCGCCCACAAAATGTAGCGGGCTGCCGGAGGTCACGCCATGCGGCTTGCCGATAGAAGACAGCCATATATACTTCGCCCCGCTTTTGCTCGGTGGGTCATCCCTGCGGCGCAGCGGTGTGTCTAGCCGTATCTGCATACCACAGATTAAACCATCCATACCGACAGCCGGGAGCAGGATGCCCGCCGTGCGGCTGCCGAAGTTGATCGTCCATCGCCCGGCATCATCTTGATAGAAGCCCGGCACACCCTGCAAGGTGCAGCCCTGCCGCTGCAGACGCTCGGCATAACTGCGGCACAGAAACGCAGGCGGGGTCGATTTGAACCCGAACCTTGCGATCTGCTCCTCAGTCAGCCCGCGCCGCGGTGACAGCAGATGCGCTTTGTGCGTGGGTGTCAGCGGTAGCATGGAGAGCAACAGCGAGTAGGTCTGATGGATCTCCTGCGGGGTTGCGCGGACATTTTTCTCTGGCTTTACCCCGATGCAGTCATTCACCCTTGGCCGGGGTGTGTATCGCCCCAGCGCTTCACAAATTTCGCGGTAGGCATCGGCATTGCCAGTGCAGTTATAGCGGGCATACAGTGCCAGCATTCCGCCCGCCGCGCCGCAGCGGTTGCAGCGCCAGACGTTTTTGTCTGTGTTGACGTTGAGCCGCCCGCGCTGGTCCCCACAAAAGGGGCAGTTTAAGTACAGGCTCGACGGCAGACGGCGACGGACGGTAAGCCCCAGCAGTTCTACTACATCGGCAATGCCAAACGGAAACGTATCGGAAGATGAGGTCATGCAAAACGGCCTCCTTTCCGGTTATCCCGCCTGTTTCTCCTGCAAGCTGTCCCATATAATGGCGGCCGCCGCGCGGAGGATGTTGTTTTCTCCCTGATAGCCTTTCACATACCAGCGCAGGCTGGCAGGGCGGCGGTCAGCCACCTGTGCCAACGTCCAGCCCTTGCAGGTGCCACAGTCCACGATGACGTTTTGCGCCTGCTCGTAGGTCATCTGGCGGCGGATCTCCTCCACTGGGCTGCTTTGGGTATACGCAGCGGCGGGCAGTTCCTGCTCCAGCACGATGACATTCTGCGGTTGCGCTGCCGGGGTCTGCGCAGGCTGCACGGATTCCAGCACAACGGTCTTGGGCTTTTCTACGACTTCAGCTGTGACCTGTTCGGGAACAGGCATATCGTCCGCCATGATGGCATCAAGCGGGTCAGCCTCCTGCGAGGTGGCTTTCACGGCTTCCGGCTGCTTCTTCACAGGTTCTGCATCTTCTGTTTTCGTCTGTACAGACTTGGCTACTTCCGTTTTTACCTGAACAGGTTTTGCAATCTCTGCTTTTACTCCCACCGGCACTTCACTGCCGTACTCCTCGGATTCACTGCCCACATCGGCAAACTGGATGCCAAAGCCCGCATTGGAGAGCGCCGTATCAAGCGCTTCCTCCTGCGCGGCTTCCACATACAGCCCACCGGGCGTTGCGTCCAGCGTGCAGTTGGCAACATAACTGCTCAACGGCTCGGCATCCTCGCGGTCACGGTAGACCTTGGCTTCAAAAATGGCCATCTTCTCGGTGATGCGCAGGGCGTTGAGCTTCAGCCGCCCCGTGGGGCAAGCCAGCCGGAACCACAGCTTTTTGTACCGCAGGTCAAGGCGCATCACGTCCTCCCCGGTTTTGCGGGAAGCTGTGCGGCGCAGAAATTTCAGCGGGTCAAAGCCGGGTACATGGTTTAAGGATGCCACAGCGGCGTTGGTAGTGTACAGCATAGGTTCTTGATTCCCTTTCATGGGTGATTTCTCCCTTCAATTTTGTATTCAGCCGGCCTGTTGCAGTTCCGGCAGTGCGTTTCGTTCGGTGTGGTATGCCTTGCAGTACAGGTGGATGCGCTCGCCCAGCATGGTGTTGCGCTTGCTGATATCCGCGCGGTGAACCGCCATAAACAGAATCGTCTTATGTCCCACAAGGATGACTTTTTTCTTGGCACGGGTCACGGCTGTATACAATAAATTACGATACAGCATGATTGTGTGTGCCTTGACGATGGGGATAATGACCGTTTCAAACTCGCTGCCCATGGCCTTGTGGATTGTTGTGGCATAAGCAAGGTCAACGTGCGCCAGTTGTTCCGTCGTGTAAGTCAACTTGCGGTCGCCGCCAAAATCCATCTGCACAAGCCGTTCGCCTTTGCTGTTCGTGGTAATCCCGGTAATAAAACCGAGGTCACCGTTGGACACTTTCTCGGTGTTCTTTGTCTGCATAACGCGGTCATGGACGCGAAAAATGCGGCTGCCGATCTTCACTTCTTCCTCGGCCGAGCGGAACGGGTTGACCCGTTCCCGAATGGCACGGTTAAGCTGCTCGGAGGCTGCCTCGCCTTTCTCGCGGAACGGCGAAAGGATCTGCACGTTCTCGATGCCACGCTCGGCGGCTTCTTTGCAGTAAATGTCTTGGATGCGCCGCGCCGTCTCGATTTGCGTCGGGCTGTCCACGAACACAAAGTCATTGCCGTAGTACAGCTTGGTGCTGCCCTCGTTGATGAACTTCGCATTGTAGGCAATCAGGCCGTCTTTCGACTGGCGGAAAATCCAATCCAGTACCGTGACAGGCACCATTCCGCTGTGGATCAGCTCGTAGAACACGTTGCCGGCGCCCACGCTGGGCAGCTGGTTCGGGTCACCCACAAGAACGACCCGCGTATGCTGACCGATGCGCTTGAAAAACTGCTGTGCCAGCCACATATCCACCATAGAAAACTCGTCCACAATGACGAGGTCGGCATCCACAAAGCGAACGCGCTCGCCATCGCCTACTTCTTCCCCGGTGCCGAGGCCCAGTGCGCTGTGCAGCGTGCGGGCTTCATCCACGCCGGTGCTTTCCGCCATGCGGCGGCTGGCACGGCCCGTGGGGGCCATGAGGGCGAACTTTCCTTTTGGATGTAGGTTCTTGAACACCTCGATAATGGCCTTTAACACGGTGGTCTTGCCGGTACCGGGCGAGCCGGTGATAATCGTCAGCCCATGCTGGAACGCCGTGCGCACTGCCTGTTCCTGCTTTTGGGAAAGCGTGATGCCCAGACTTTCGCGCACCGATTCCAGCGCAGACTCGATATTCTCGGCTACGCTGATGTTGGCAAGCCGCTCGGCAATCATGCGGGCGGTGTCGTCCTCCTGCCCGAACACGCGCGGGCTGTACAGGTACTGCTTGTAGGCAACCACTGCGCCATGCAGAATCATCTGCTGCAAGGTTTCCTGCACTTCCTCGGTGCGGACGCGCTGTTCCGGGATGGGAATGGGCGCATTGAGCAGGAGCAGCGTTTCCTTTACTAAATCTTCCGATGGCAAGAATAGGTGCCCTGATTTGCTGCGGGCATCCTCCAGCGTGTAGAGCACTGCGCCTTTGATACGCTCGGTGCTGTGCAGACGATTGTCCGTCTTGCGGACGATGCCATCCACACGCTTGAAGCCGAAGCCGGAAATCTGGCATAAATCATATGGGCATTTTTTGAGGATATCTACACATGCCGGGCCGAAGTGCTGATAGATTTTCAGTGCTGTGGCGGGCGTGATCTTGAACGGCCCCAAAAGGCTCATAAGGTTGCGCAGAACGCGGCTCTCGGCGTAGGATTCCTCAATGTCCTTGAGTTTTCCCTCGGTGATGCCGCGGATTTGCAGCAGCTTTTCCGGCTCGTTGTCAAGGATATTCAGGGTGTCCGGTCCGAACGTGGCAACAATGTCCTCTGCTGTCTTGGGACCGATGCCCTTGATAAGCCCGGAACCCAAGTATGCCAGCAGACCGTCCGCTGTCTGCGGAACGATTTCCTGCCACTGCTCGACCTGCAGCTGATACCCGTACTTGCTCTCGACCCACTCACCGTCCAGTTCCAGCTCCACCGCCTTGGTGCGGGGCAGTTCGTACCCCACCGCCGTAAAGCGCAGCATACGGTCGCCGTAATAGCGGCCGTTGCAAGCCTGTAGCGGAATGCGCGGATCATTGGTTTTGACAACGATGATGGAGAATTTGTTTGCTTCGTTGTAAAAAATCGTAGATTCGTAGGTGACACGGCAGCCGGTAATGCCGCTGTGTTCCTGTTCACTGTCGTGCATAGGCACGCTCCCTTCTTTGTCAGGCGGCTTCGTCCGCCGATTTTGCCTTGATGCTGAACCGCCGCGATTCCGATACCGTGACGTACTCGTCATAAATATCCGGGTGCAGCAGCTTCAGCTTTTGGAGGTTGTCTTTCGTGATGCCTGTCCGGCTGACGGGGTTGTAGCTGATTGTGTACTGTGTACCGCCGTACTCCCCCATCGCCATGCAGCTGCCGTCCAGTTTGGCAACCATCTGACCTTTCAGCCGCTGCATTTCTGTGTCCAGCGTTTTTGCCTGCGTTTCCACTTGCTGCTTTTGCTCCTGTAAGCGGAGATACCGCAGCATGGTAGCAGACAGGTCATTGTCCAGCTGGATGGCAGGAATCGTCTTATCCGCAGCACCTAAGCGGCGGCGCAGGCTTTCGAGAATCAGACTGCCGTCCTCGGTGTAGGGCGGCGGGATGCGGGTCAAGATGTGGTCGTGCCAAAACTCGCGTTCCAGATAGACCATTTCCTGCTCATATTCCCGGTCACGGTACAGGTGGCGGATAATGACTTCGTCCTCATTGTTGCCGTAGAGACAGCAATAGAAGATTTCGTCCATGTCCATGACGGCCATGTAGTGCCGCCCCTGTGTCTCGTAGTAGACAGGAACACATTCCTCGCCGTCCTTCCACCAGTGGTCTTTTGCGTTGTAGTTGGTCGTTTTGATTTCCAGCAGCGCAATTTTTCCGTTTGGCAGGCGAACAAAGTAGTCCACATCTGCCAGCATAAAGGGATATTGCGGGTGCTGGAACATCTTCTTGATTTGGAAAACTTCCAACCCGGTTTTCTTGGTGAATATCTGGGCAACCAGTGGTTCCAGCAGATGCCCCATTTCCAGTGCCACCCAGTTGCCTGCATCATCGACAGCCAAAGCGATGTTCAGCTTGTCATCGTACAGATCGCGGGCGGTTCGGAACGGAGAAATGCCGAGGATCGCGGCGACATCGCTGCCGCCTATCCCCCGCCTGCGGTATGCCAGCCATTCCTGCTCGGTGAGGTTTTCGGTGCTGACCAGCACCTTGGGTTCCTGCCGTATGTGCTCCGGCATCTTCAGCCCCTCCTCTCGCGCCGGAGATAGGGACGCTTGGGCCGGGTGCGCACATTGTACAGCCGATACTGCAAATTGCGTGGGATGGGTCTTGCCTTGCGCGGGCGCGTGATGCGCCGTGCGATTGCCTTGGGTCTTACCTGTTCATTCATTTGGTGTTCCACCTTTCCTATATAAAATGTATTTCTCAAAGCCTGGCGGCTCTGAAACAAAATAAAAAAGCGAGAATGACTGCAGGCAATGCCTGATGTTCACGGCAAACCGCGAACCACGATCATTCTCGCTATGGTTGGGTGTTTTCACCCCGTATAAAAAGAAAAGTGCCGGCAGCGTCCGCCCGATATGGGCAGGACAGGGCTGCTGGCACGAATTACAAACTTAAACAACGTGTGCGCAAGGCACAAAAATCATTTACAGGTGGAGTATAGCACAAGAATGTCCGCCCTGTCAAGATGGTGAGATTTTGCATGATAAAAGCATGGTGCCCGCATTACATCCGCGCAGCTTTTGTATATACCATCGTTGTTTTTCCTATTAAAATTAGAATACAGCAAGATTTATTCCTTAAATCGATGCTGTCACGCGCGCGAAGAAAATCTGACACTATAAAGGCAATAGGAGGCATTTATTATGCAAGATCCCGAAAGTGTACCCATTCATCTGAAGCTGACGCTTTCCATTAAAGAAGCATCTGAATACAGCAATATCGGCATCAACAAAATTGATGCTATGCTCAAACAGCCCAACTGTCCTTTCGTGTTGTATGTAGGGTCAAAGAAATTGGTCAAGCGCAAGGAATTTGAAGCCTACATCAGCAGCAAGCTGATTATTTAAGAGAGGTAATGCCGTTGAAAATAGGGATTTCATGTGCTATAATTTCAGTATCGCGTTGGATTCCCGCTTTGGAAAGGAGTCCACTATGGGTAAAAGCCTAAAGCGAAAAGAATGCGGAAAAGGCATACGCCAAAGAAAGGACGGGTTATATTCCGCAAGATACTATACCAAAGACGGGGAACGGCGAGAAAAATATTTCAAGTCGCTGCCCGAAGCCAAGCATTGGCTTGCCGATACGAAATACGAATTGCGTCATCGCGTCATCACCTGCAACTCTGACATGTCCGTAGACAATTGGTTTGACTACTGGATCACGAACATCATCTGTAACCGTTCTCCGAACTGCATCCGCAACTACACAGAACGCTATAAGAGAAATGTTCAGCCGGTGATTGGAACCATGTGCATGGGCGACGTAAAGCCGATGCACTGCCAGATCATTCTGAACCGCATGGAAAGCACCTACGCCGGTTCTACGATCCGCCAGACTTACATTGCCATGGGTACCATGTTCAAATCTGCTGTGATGAACGATATTATCGTCAAACATCCGATGAATGGCGTGCGCTATAACAAGCCGGTCCGTGCAGTGGACGATATCCGCTACCTTTCCGTTGAGGAACAAAAGCGTTTCCTCGACGTAGCAAAAGATTCCCACAACTACCGGCAATATGCTCTGCTGTTGGAAACCGGGTTGCGCACGGGTGAATTGATTGGTTTGACTTGGGATGCCATCAACTGGAAGAAGCGTACTCTTACCGTCAATAAAAGTTTGGAGTACCGCCATCACTTCAAGTACTGGCGTGCCGGGCCGCCCAAAACGGTGAAAAGCTACCGCACTATCCCCTTGACCGATACCGCATATCGTATTTTGAAGAGCTGCTATGACGAGCGCTTGACCCGTAAAGAGTCGCCCACCATGCAGCAGATTCTGGAATACACGGACCGCCGTACCGGAAGGCAGATGTACTTCTGCATGCACGATCTGGTTTTTGTAAACTATCGCACCGGTGAACCGATTAAGAACAGTTCCTATGACACCCACCTCTATAAGCTGTGCGAAAAAGCCGGCATTGCTCCCTTTGGGATGCACGCGCTGCGCCATACGTATGCTACCCGCGCGATTGAGCGCGGCATGCAGCCCAAGGTCTTGCAGCAGTTGCTGGGGCACACCAGTATCAAGACGACGATGGACAAATACGTCCATGTTTCTGATGATTCAATGCAGAACGCCGTGCGTCTTTTTGAGGCAGCTGATATAGAGAAAAAGGGGTAAACCTCGAAAATGGGGGTAAAATGGGGGTAAAACCCCAAATCCGGTAACAAAAAACAACGATAATAAAGGAGATATAGAGAAGTATGAAATTAGGTATCGTGGGCCTTCCTAATGTAGGCAAATCCACCCTTTTTAATGCGCTGACCAGCACACAGAACGCGCAGGCGGCGAACTATCCTTTCTGCACCATTGAGCCGAACTCCGGCATTGTGCCGGTGCCCGACCCGCGGCTGGACAAGCTGGCCGAGATTTGGGAGACCGACAAAAAGACGCCTGCTATCGTGGAATTTGTCGACATTGCAGGCCTTGTCAAGGGCGCCAGCCAGGGCGCCGGCCTGGGCAACAAGTTCCTGGGCCACATCCGCGAGTGCGACGCCATCGTGCACGTGGTGCGCTGCTTTGACGACGACAATATCATCCATGTGGTCGAGGACGTGAACAAGCCCGAGAGCGTTGACCCCATCCGCGACATTGACGCCATCGACCTGGAGCTGATTTTGGCCGACCTGGAGGTCGTAAGCAACCATTTGGGCCGCCAGCAGAAAGCTGCCAAGACCGGCAATAAGGCCGCAGCCGCCGAGGCTGCTTGGCTGGCCGACCTGGCTGCCTGGCTGGAAGCCGGCAAGCCCGCCCGCAGCTTCGCCTTTGACGAGAGCGACGACGCTGTGAAGGCCACCCGCAAGGAGCTTGGCCTGCTCTCCGCCAAGCCGGTCATCTACGCCTGCAACGTGGGCGAGGACGACCTGCTGGGCGGCCTGGACGAGAACCCCTACTATCCCCTGGTCGCCGCCCGCGCCAAGGAGGAAAACGCCCAGGCTATCCCCATCTGCGCCAAGACCGAGGAGGACATCGCCGGTTCCACCCAGGAGGAAAAAATCGCGTTCCTGCAGGAAATGGGCATTGAATCCACGGGTCTGGACAAGCTTATCAAGGCCAGCTACGAGCTGCTGGGACTCATCAGTTTCTTGACCGATGGCAAGAAAGAATGCCGCGCCTGGACCATCAAGCGCGGCACCAAGGCCCCCCAGGCAGCCGGTAAGATCCACAGCGACTTCGAGCGCGGCTTCATCCGTGCGCAGGTCATCGCCTACAAGGACCTGGAGGATGCCGACTTCAACTACGCCGCCGTCAAGGCCAAGGGCCTGCAGCGCACCGAGGGCAAAGAGTACGTTGTCAACGACGGCGACGTGATCGAGTTCCTGTTCAACGTGTAAAATTGGGAGATACAACGATGATTATTGGCATTATGGGCGCTATGCCCGACGAAGTGGACCAGCTGTGTGCCCGGCTGGCCGACGTGACCAAAGAGAACTACGCCGGGGTGGAGTACCACTGCGGCACCCTGCAGGGCAAGCAGGTGGTGGTGTGTTGCGCCGGTATGGGCAAGGCCAACGCCGCCAGCACCGTGCAGGTGCTTTGCACAAAATATAACATTGATAAGTTGATTTTCAGCGGCATTGCCGGCAATATGACGAGCAAAATCGGCATCGGTGATGTCTGCGTGGGCGAGACCGTGGTCTACCACGACGCCGAGCTGAGCATGATCGCCCAGAGCGCCCCGTTCCAGACCGAGTACCACGGCGACCCCGCGCTGGTACAGGCCGCGCTGGATGCCTGCGAAGCCTGCGGCGTGAAGGCCATTGCGGGCAAGATCGCCACCGGCGACACCTTTGTAGGTGACGCAGCTACGAAGAAAACCATCGAGGAAAAGTGCCACCCCGACTGCGTGGAGATGGAAGGCGCTGCCGTGAGCCAGATCGCCGGCCGCAACGGCGTGCCCTGCGTCATCCTGCGCGCCATGAGCGACAACGCCGACGAGAGCGGGTATGAGGTGCTGGTGGTCAAGCAGTTCAGCATCACCGAGTACGTCAAGACCGCGACGGAAATTGTGACGCGGATGATTGAGAGCGTGTGATTTGATGTAAGGCGTAGTGTAGGGGCGAACATTGTTCGCCCGCTCCACGGGCGGATATGGAATCCGCCCCTACGGAATTTGCACGCCATTTTCCTTACGCTCGTAGGGGCCGATTCTATATCGGCCCGTTGTACCTGCGTTTGCCGCGCCGTTAGTGGGCGCATACTGTGCGCCCCTACATCAACAACAGCATTATGCTGCCGGTACTGTTTATGCAGTCTACCCAACAGTTGTCCTTTCCATAATGGTGGGTATCAAACATCAGTAATCAAGCAAAGTCTTAAGCAACAACGCGACTGGTTTTGAAATATAGCTTAACAATGCTGATAATATGATACAGAAAATGAAATATACGATGAATGTAAAGATTGGATGCCAAGCATATAGAATTGCACGCGGAATAATTACAATAACTAATAGTACATGGTGGATAAGAAAAATACGATAACTTTGCTTTGAAAAAAGGCGTATGAATAAGCGTATGGAATATGGAAGCTTTTTTAAGTATTGGGCAGAAACACCAGCAAATAGTATTATAAAAATGGCGGAGAAGAAAGCTATGTATTTTGTGGGTACATATAATAATGCAAGGACTCCACATATGACTCCGCAGAATACAAGTTGTTTACAATTGTACTTACGACCGAAAAGCTGTGAAAGCAACATGCCAACCCAAAACACAAAGGCTTGTCCCAATACCATGTGATTACCATCGTATGGCAAACACAAAGAAGGCCCAATAAGCCAAAATAGAAAAAGAATAGAACCACCAAAGAACGTCCTTTTGTTAGGCGAAACGAAATAACGAAAAATAGGGAACAAAAAATATAAAATGAGTAAACATCCTAAAAACCATTCGCCAATTTTATAAAACGTAGAGGTGAACTGTTGCATGTAGCCGTCAACCCCTATAATAGAAAAGATGAGTTTCCATTTTGGGACTGAGGCATTATTTCCATGCAAGACTTCTCCATAGACAAATAAAGAAAAAAATATCACCCAAAAATCCGGATAAATCGCTAAAATTCTGCCTTTTACATATTCCTTTAGATTCCACCTGTTTTGCCAACGGTGGGTTAAGCTTGCCCCAGAAAGCAAAAAGAATAAATTGACCCCAATGCTTCCCCAAAAGCTAAACATTTGGAGTATAAATGGAGAAAAATGGATATATCCAGCTGTATTTGATTCAATAATGAAATGGTACACAAGTATAAATATTGCGGCTAAATCTCTTGAGCAATCCAACTCAATAAGATAGTTTTTATCAGATGATCCTGTTCCCATAATTAACCTGCCGTTTCATAAAGCTCATAAGCAGTTTCAAGAGTAATTTGTCCAAACAATCACTTTGGAAGATTTCAGAGAAATCATCCGTTTCTTTTTTACATTTCCTACAAAACACAAAAAATCCCGCAGCTGGTTATAGCTGCGGGAATTTTTATTCTTCCTCAAACTCCAAGTACCGTTTGGGGTCCCAGTGGCAGGCGGCGGCCATGTGGTTTAACAGGGTGTCGCCGGGGGTCAGAGTATCCAGCAGCAGGTCCTCGGCAATGCGGCCATCGTGCAAAATCAACGCACGGTCGAGGAAATGGTCCACATCCTCAATATAATGCGTCGAGAGCAGCAGCGTTTCGCCGCCGGTGAGGGTGGCGCTCATCAGCTTGATGAAGTCCCGCCGTGTAAAGGGGTCCTTGCCCAAAAACGGCTCGTCCATCAGGTAGTAGGGCACCCGCTTGGCAAAGCCTGCGGCCAGCTCCACCCGGGCGCGCTGGCCGGTGGAGAGATGCCCGATGACGTCCGACCCGTGCAGGCTGAAAAACTCCAAAAACTTCGCGTACCGCGCGGGGTCAAACGCCGGGTGCAGGTCGGCCAGCAGCTGGCCGTAGGCGGCCACCGTCAGCGCGGGGTAATAGCTGCCCTCGCCGGTGATGTAGCTGATGCGCCCATACTGTTCGCCCGCCGGTCTGCCGTCCAGCAGCGCCGTGCCCTTGTGGGGCAGCAGCTCGGCAATGCAGCGCAGCATCGTGGTTTTTCCGGCGCCATTCTCCCCCAATACGCCCACGATCTGCCCGTCCGGCACGGTGAAGTCCGCCCCCAGCAGGCCCACGGTCTGGCCATGGCTGCGGTAGGTCTTTTGCAGATTTTTTACCTCGATCATAGCTGTCTCTCCCGGTCTTTCTCGTAAAGTTCGTAGTTCATATAGTGGCGCGCAGACCAGCTAAGGTAGTACTTGTTCAGCTGCCCGCCCCAATCGCGGTCGGCGCCGTTGTCCAGGCGGCCGCGGTAGCGCGGGGCGCTGCCATCCAGTGGATAGACCAGCAGCAGCGTGCCGGTCTGGTAGATGTTGTAGCTATTTTCGGCGTTGGCATCGCCCACGGTGGTGTATTCGGGCGTGGCGATGAGCAGTGCATCACCGGCGGTGTTCAGCACGGCGTCCTCGGCGTTGCGCATGTAGAGGTCAACGCTGTTCAGGTCGATGTTGCCCTCTATGGAGAGGCTTTTGTTCAAGATAAACTTGCCATCCTGCACACGCAGGGCCACAAGCGTACTGCCGTAGTCGACTTTCAGCACGGCGTCGCGGTCGGTGGTGCGGGGCAGCGCGGTCACCGAAAAATCACCGTTGTCGCCCTCGATGCCCAGGTCGACATGGTCCACCTGCTCCCCCGCCGCGTTGACGAGGTCGGCGCAGGCCTTGTTCAGCGGGTCAAGGTAGACGCAGAGTGTCAGGCCGTCGTCCATGGGCAGGCCGCAGACCACCTGTCGGGCGTTTTCGGGGCAGTAGAACGGTTCCAGCGTGCCGAACTCGGTGGTGGCGCAAAGCACGTCGCGGTCGCCGACTTTGCCGTCGGCAGGCAGGGCAGCGATATCGTCATAGCTGATGGGGGTGGCCTTGTACAGCCCGGCCTTGCGGTCGGCAACGGTGTACCGCCAGGCAAGGCCCTGGCCGTCGCCCAGCGAGAAAATTTGCCCGGCAATGTAGCGGTAATCGGTGTTGGTATCCCCCACTTCGTCGGAGAAATCGGCCGTGTAATCATAGCTGACGCTGGTGCGGTCCAGATAGGTGGTGGGCACCTCGGCGTTGGCGCTTACCGAGATGGGCGCATCCAGCACCACATCCCGCAGGGCCACGCGGAGAACATCGCTGCCCATGCTGATTTCGGCCATCACGCGGAAGTGGGACGCGGTGCTTTGCATCTGCCAGTTGTCGTCATACACCTGTACGCGCTGGGCGGCGGCGTTTACTTCGTCGCGCGTTTCCGGCGTTACAGCGTAAAAAGTCGAGTAAGATGCTCCCCACGCACTGTAGCGGTACCGGTCGTCGCTCTCGTCGGGGTCAAGGGCAAAGCTGGTGTCCAGGTAGCCGTCGTGCAGGTCCCAGTAGGTGTGGGCGGTGTCGAAGTAGCTCTGGCCGCGCATCGTGAAGCCGCGCAGGGCGGCGGGGTCGCCTGCCAGGTCGGTGAGGGTGATGTCCAGCGCGCTGCGCCAGCCCAGCAGCACCCACAGGGCACCGGCGGCGAGGATGGCCGCCGATAGGGTGACAGCAATGATAAAGTTACGCAGATAAGTAGATTTTTTGGTTTTCGTTTCTTTCATAGCAGGTCACTCCCCTTTCAGCAGGTTTCGCCTCGGCGGATGCTGCGCACTGCCCACCACACGGTGAGGACGGCCAGCACGGCGGCGAGAGCCATGGCAACGTTGCGGCTTGCAGAGGTGAACATCCACGCGGGGTGCTGCTCAACGGTCACCAGGTAGAAGCACTGCCAGGCGCACAGCAGACCGACGGCGAACACAGGCAGCTTGCGCCAGCCGCGCACGGTATCCAGCGCGGCCAGCAGCAGGGCGGACAGGGCCAGGATGCCCAGCAAGATCACCAGCTGCAAGGGGCGGCGCGGCAGCAGGCGGGAAAGCAGGTTGTTGGCGACGACCTGCTCGTACAGGTTGGCGGGCGGCAGGGCCGCGCCGTACAGCTTGCGGGCCAGGTGAACTTCCAGCGCGGTGACGGGGTAAAATTCAACGATGTACCACACAAACTGCCAGGCGGCAAAGACGACCTCGGCGGCGGCGATGGTGATGGCCTTGGCCCCGAACTTTTGCCCCGGGGTGCCGGGCAGTGTAGCCCAGGTGTACCCGCTGCGGGCGCGGCGGCTGTTGTGGGTGGCCAGCCCCGCCGCCAAACCGGTAAGCAGATAAAACCCAAGATAGGCAAAAATTTGCATGGTAACGTAATAATGGGACGCCAGCCCCATGCCGGCAGCGCCTTGCCAGCAGATGCGAAAGACCACCAGCGCCAGCTGCTGGGCGGCGAAGATGCCCCACAGCGCCAGCAGGCTGCGCCGCGCCAGGCGGAAGTTCCACGCGGCAAGGGTGAGGGTGTGTTTCATAGCGGACCTCCTTGTGTTGTGTATTATTGTTGTAATACGCTTACGGTACAAAAAAGTTTTCGTTAGTCCTCGTCGCCCCAAAGGTCGCTGACCAGGGCGATGACCTTTTTGTAGCTGAGCCGGTTGGCCTTGGCCTGGGTGACGAACTGCTCCACCAGGCCGCGGGTCAGTTCCTCGCTGATTTGTTCCCGCAGGGCGGGTGTCAGCCGGACAAAGCTGCCGCTGTTGCCATCGGTGACGACATAGCCTTCTTCGGTCATCAAGCGGTAGGCTTTTTGGGCGGTGTTGGGGTTGATGCCGGTCTGGGCGGCCAGCTCGCGGCGGCTGGGCATGGGGTCGCCGTCCTGCACGGTGCCTAGCAGGATTTGGCGTTTCAGGTACTCGGCAATTTGCTGGTACACCGGCGCGCGGTCGTCAAACCGGAGATTGCTGAGGTTGACCAAGCTGTCTCCTCCTTTCCCGGGAAATTGATGGTTTATGTGTATTATATGCGTAATACGCTTGCTTGTCAAGAGGGAGATTCTGAAAATGATTGCCACCTGAATGGCTCCCCTTGAGGGGTGTCTCCCCGCTGTGCGGGGAGATGTCGCAAAGCGACAGAGGGGCCCGGCCGCGTAAGCGGTCCCGCGCAAGGCGGTGAGGGGTGGCCCATGTGCAGAGTAATTGCATCCACACAAATGCGGTCGGCTAAAGTAGCCACCCCTCAGTCACCTTCGGTGACAGCTCCCCTCCAGGGGAGCCCTTAACGTGCAACAAATTAAAAATCCCGCCAGCCATTGAACTGCACCCCATTTGTTAGACAGTATGGTATACTGTTTAGGAAATGGGGT
>ERZ773218.1694-NODE-1694-length-19947-cov-6.076614_pt1 | contig 19947 bp, 17 predicted proteins | sample MGYA00580527_ERZ773218 | MGnify/ENA primary metagenome ERZ773218 (study PRJEB29015, sample SAMEA2737763) | human gut metagenome | biome: human gut; feature: human-associated habitat; material: faeces | place: China | collected 2012 ...
TGTTTCGCGGCTGCATCCGCGGCTGCCGCTTCTGTCAGGCGGGGTATGTCTACCGTCCCGTGCGCAACCGCTCGGAGGAGCTGCTGCGCGGCTACGCCGTTGAAGCCGTCGAGGACTCGGGCTATCAGGATATGACGCTCTCGTCGCTCTCGACGTCCGACTATCCGCACCTTGTCGAGCTGTGCGACGACTTAGAGGACTTCTGTGCCCAGCGGCATGTGACGCTTGCGCTGCCGTCGCTGCGTGCAGATAACTTCTCCATGGCGCTGATGGAGCGGCTGCAAAAGGGCAGAAAGACCGGCCTCACGTTTGCACCCGAGGCGGGCACGCAGAGACTGCGCGACGCCATCAACAAGAATCTGACGGAGGAAGATCTGCTCGAATCCTGCCGCCGCGCATTTGCGGGCGGATACAGCGCGGTCAAGCTCTACTTCATGCTCGGCCTTCCGACCGAGACGGACGAGGACGTGCTCGGCATTGCCGACATCGCGGCCCATGTCATGCACGCCTGGCGCGAAAGCGCACTCAACAAGACGCGCGGCGTGCGCATCACGGTGTCGACCTCGTGGTTTGTGCCAAAGCCGCACACGGCGTTCCAGTGGGAGCCGCAGATCCCCATTGAAGAGTACGAGCGCCGCGTCAAGCTCCTGCGCGAGGCGATGAACACCAAGTCCGTCACGTACAACTGGCACCCCTCGCCCACGAGCTTTATGGAGGCGGTCATCTCCTGCGGCGACCGCCGGCTCGGCAAGGTCATCGAGACCGCGTGGCGCAAGGGCGAAACGCTCAGCGCGTGGGAGGACTATTTTGATCTGAACCGCTGGATGGAGGCCTTTGAGGAGTGCGGTCTTGACCCGCACTTTTACGCCAACCGCCGCCGCAGCGAGGATGAAATTCTGCCGTGGAGCATGATCTCCTGCGGCGTTGCACCGGGGCATTTGAAGCGCGAGCACGCGCTGAGCTATGAGGGCGTGACGACGCCAGATTGCCGCACGCACTGCAACGCCTGCGGCGCAAACTGCCTGGTGGGAGGGAAATGCGATGTCTAAATTGCGGCTGGTTTTTGTCAAGGAGCATCAGGCGTCCTACATTTCGCATCTTGACGTGATGCGCACGTTCCAGCGTGTGTTCCCGCGCGCGGGCCTTTCTATCAAGCACTCCAACGGCTTCCACCCGCACCCCATTCTGTCCATCGTGCTGCCGCTGCCCGTGGGGCAGTCGAGCGACTGCGAGATCCTCGACTTTGAAAGCGTGGAAGACAGCACGGGCGAGGGCGTGGCCGAGGCGCTGAACACCGGCATGCCCGCGGGCCTTCACGTGCTGGACTGCTATTGCGTGACGCGCCCCGTGCGAGAGATGGTCAACCTGCGCGCACAGCTCGAAATGGAATACGACAACGGCGTGCCCGAGGGTGCGTGCGAGCGCATCCGCGAATTTTTCACACAGGAGGAGATCTTTGTCGAAAAGCGCACGAAGCACAAGGGCATGACCGAGCTCAACATTGCGCCGCTCATCCGCTCGCTCACGCTGACGGAGGGGGAGGGCGTGATCCTCGCCGATGCGGTCGTCGCCGCGCAGGACCCGGGCCTCAACCCCGCGCTGATCGGCGCGGCGGTCGCGCGGCACCTGCCGGAGATCGCGCCGGACTTTGTTCGCGTGCGCCGAAAAGAGGTCTACGACGCGGAAATGAACGTTTTCCGCTGATTTCTGCCGTGTTTTTGCAAATAATGCTTGCATTCCCGTTGGGGATGTGATATGATACCATAGCTTGAAAAGGGCGGTCCTCTGCCGTGCGCGGGTGAAAGAGTCCCGACAGCGCCATTGATCAGCGGTCAAGAACGCCTATAAATAGGAGGAAAATATCCATGGATCTCATCAAAGAGCTCGAATCCCAGCAGCTGAAAAAGGAAATGCCCGTCATCAACGTCGGCGATACCGTCCGCGTTCATGTCAAGATCAAGGAAGGCTCCCGCGAGCGTATCCAGGTCTTCGAGGGCATCGTCATCGCGAAGAAGCACGGCGGTCTTGAGGAGACCTTCACCGTTCGTCGTCTTGCCTACGGCGTCGGCGTCGAGAAGGTGTTCCCCATCCACTCCCCCCTCATCGAGAAGGTCGAGACCGTGCGCAGCGGTTATGTTCGCCGCGCCAAGCTGTATTACCTGCGCGGCCGCGTCGGTAAGGCTGCCAAGATCCGCGAGAAGCTGTAAGGCAGATTCTTTGAGAACAAAAAAGCATGGCGTTTCCGCCATGCTTTTTTTGTTGCCTTTTTCAAAAAGCGTGCTACAATAATACATTAGAAAATCAGGCGCATTTTGCCGCAGAGGGAGACTGTTAGTCCGCCGCTGCGCGGCGCTGGGTTTAGGAGACCGAAATGGACGAATTTGATCAGAAAATGGAGATCAGCGAGCAGCCGCAGGAGGAGATCGTGGAAAAGATCCCCGGACGCGACGTGTATGAGACGGTCTCGTCTCTCGTCTCGGCGCTGCTGGTCGTTGTGCTGGTGTTTACGTTTCTTGTGCGGCTGATGGGCGTTTCCGGCCCGTCAATGATCCCGACGCTGCAGGACGGCGACCGGCTTCTCGTCGTCAACTCGCTGCTCTGCGGCGACTATCAGGTCGGCGATATCGTCATCGCGCGCAAGGAGACCTTTGACTCGAAGCCCATCGTCAAGCGCGTCATCGCCACCGCGGGCCATACCGTGGACATCGACTTTAACTTGGGTCAGGTCTATGTGGACGGCGAACTTCTGGATGAGGACTACATCAACGACTACACCTATCGCGAAGAGGGCACCGTGTTCCCGCTTACCGTGCCGGAGGGCGAAGTCTTCCTCATGGGTGACAACCGCAACCATTCGAACGACAGCCGCGATTCCTCGCTCGGCACGGTGGACACGCGCCTTCTGATCGGCAAGGCGGTGTTCCTCGTCTTCCCGGGACGCGACTATCTGACCGAGCAGCGCGAGTTTGGCCGCATCGGCCTTTTGCAGTAAAGGGGGACGAGCAAATGCAGTTGGATTCTCTGAGCTGGTTCCCGGGGCACATGACCAAGACCCGCCGCATGATCACGGCGGAGCTCGGCAACGTGGACGCCGTGTGCGAAATTCTGGACGCGCGCATCCCGATGAGCAGCCGCAACCCCGATGTGGACGAACTGACGGCGGGCAAGCCCCGTTTGATCGTTTTGAACCGCGTCGATCAGGCCGACCCTGAGATGACGAAAAAGTGGGCGGCGTATTTCCGCTCGCTCGGCTGCGCCGTCATCGAAACGGACGCGAAGCAGGGCGGGGGCGTGAAGCAGTTTTCCTCCGCCGTGCGCACGCTGCTGCACGATAAGATCGCCTCTTACGAGGCCAAGGGCCAGATCGGCCGCGTGCTGCGCGTGATGGTACTCGGCATCCCGAACGTTGGCAAGTCGACGTTTATCAACAAGGTCTCCGGCCGCAAGAGCGCCAAGGCGGAGGACCGCCCCGGCGTCACGCGCACGAAGCAGTGGGTGCCGGTCGACAAGACGCTCGAGCTCCTTGATACGCCAGGCATCCTGTGGCCGAAATTTGAGGACAGCAGCGTCGGCGTGCGTTTAGCTTTCACCGGCGCGATCCGCGACGAGGTCGTCGACATCGAAGAGCTCGCCATGCGCCTGATGGGTTACCTCGGCAAAAATTATCCCAAGGCCATCGAGGAGCGCTACAAGCTCACCGTTTCGGAAGAGGACGACGGCTATGCACTGCTCGAAAAGGCGGGGCGCAAGCGCGGCTTTCTGATCTCCGGCGGCGAGGTCGACACCGAGCGCATGAGCCGTATCCTGCTCGACGAGTTCCGCGGCGGCAAGCTCGGCCGCTTTACGCTCGAATTCCCGCCGGAGGGCGAGCGCACATGAGCGTCAACCTACACTACGAGGACAAAGCCCGCTCCGCGGGCTTTTCATCCGTCTGCGGCGTGGACGAGGCGGGCGCGGGGCCGCTGATGGGCCCTGTGTACGCTGCCGCCGTCATCCTGCCGGAGGGCTGTGAGATCGAGGGGCTGAATGACTCCAAGAAGATGACGGAGAAAAAGCGCGAGGCGCTGTTTCCCGTCATCTGTGAAAAAGCCGTCGCCTGCGCCATCGCGTCCGTCGACGAGAAGGAGATCGACGCAACGGATATTTTGAGCGCACGCATGAAGGCGATGCAGCTCGCCATCGATGCGCTGCAAATCCCAGCGGACTATGCGCTCATCGACGGCAACCGCGACCACGGCGCGTCGGCAAAGATCACCACGCCGCACGAGACCATCGTCGGCGGGGACGGCGCGAGCTTATCCATCGCCGCGGCGAGCGTGCTGGCGAAGGTCAGCCGTGACCATTATGTGGTCGAAGTGCTCGACCCGATGTATCCCGAGTATCAGTTCGCCAGGCACAAGGGCTACGGCACAAAGCTCCACTACCAGATGCTCGATCAGTACGGCCCGAGCCCCGTGCACCGCATGACGTTCCTCAAAAAGTGGGAGGCGCGGCGATGAGCACGAAGCAGGACGGCGACTGGGGCGAGGCGCTGGTCGAAAAGTATCTGAGCGAGCGCGGCTGCCGCATCGTGGAACGAGAGTGGCGCTGCCGCTTCGGCGAGATCGACCTCATCGCCGAGAAGGACGGCGTGCTGATGTTCGTCGAGGTGAAGCTGCGCACAAATTTGCAGTACGGTGCGCCGCGCGAGTACGTCACGGTGAAAAAGCAGGAAAAGCTGCGTGCCGCGGCGCTTTTGTACTTGAGCGAGCGCGAGCTGGATGTGCCCGCCCGCTTCGACGTGGCGGAGGTCTACACCGATGTGCGCCATAGCGCGGGCAAAACGCGCATCCGCTACATCGCAAACGCATTTTGATCTGACTTTGGAAGGGAGGCACGCGATGGCATTATACGCGATCGGCGACCTGCACTTATCGCTCGGCACGAACAAGCCCATGGACGTGTTCGGCCCCAAGTGGGCAAACTATGTCGAGCGCATTCGGGAAAATTTCTCGAAGCTCAACGATGACGACGTCATCGTCATCGCGGGGGATATCTCGTGGGGGATGTCGCTCGAGCAGTCGCTGCCGGATTTTCAGTTTATTGACGCGCTGCCGGGGAGGAAGATCCTCTTAAAGGGCAACCACGACTACTGGTGGGGCACGGCGTCGAAGATGAAAAAGTTTTTTGCCGAGCACGACATCACAACGCTCGATATCCTCTACAACAACGCCTTTTTCTACGGCGACCACGCCATCTGCGGCACGCGCGGCTGGTTTTATGAAGAGGACGCCGCGGGCACGCACACGGGCAAGATGCTCGCGCGCGAGGCGCTGCGGCTTGAAGCGTCGCTCAAGGCGGCGGAGGGGAAGCCCATCTACTGCTTTCTGCACTATCCGCCCATCTATCAGGGCTACAAGTGTCCCGAGATGCTCGAGCTTCTCGACAAATACGAGGTCGAGCGCTGCTATTACGGGCACCTGCATGGCTACACGCACCGCCGCGCGTTCGAGGGGATGCGCGAAAAAACCGAATATGCGCTGATCGCGGCGGATTATGTCGCCTTTCAGCCTGTAAAAATTTGCAATTAAGACATAAATTGATGCAAAAAAGGGTGGAAATTTTGAGGAAGCTATGGTATAATTCCACTTTGCAAAAGCATCATTATCTGATGTTAAACGGAGGAAAAAGAAATCATGACTGTCAAAAATGTTGAAAAGCTGGAAAAGAGCAGAGTCGCGGTGACCGTCGAGGTCGGCGCGGAGGAATTTGAAGCCGCCGTTGCCAAGGCCTACGCCAAGGCCCGCGGCAAGCTCAGCATTCCCGGCTTCCGCCCCGGCAAGGCCCCCCGCAAGATGATCGAAAAGCTCTACGGCGCGGGCGTTTTCTACAGCGATGCCGTTGACATCGCCCTGCCCGAGGCATATACGCAGGCCATCGGCCAGAGCGGCCTCGATGTTGTCGGCTATCCCGAGATCGAGATCGTGGACGACAAGATCGACGAGAACGGCTTCACCTTCAAGGCGACCGTTGCCGTGTATCCCGAGGTCAAGCTCGGCGAGTACAAGGGCCTGACGGCTGAGAAGGAAGAAATCAAGGTCAGCGCCGACGATGTCAAGGAGCGCCTCAATGAGATGGCCGAGCGCAACGCCCGCCTCGTCTCCGTCGACCGCAAGGCCAAGAAGGGCGACATCGCCGTCATCGACTTCGAGGGCTTCGACAACGGCGAAGCGTTCGAGGGCGGTAAGGGCGAGAATTACGAGCTCGAGCTCGGCTCCGGCAGCTTCGTCCCCGGCTTTGAGGATCAGGTCATCGGCATGAAGGCCGGCGAAGAGAAGGATCTCGACATCACCTTCCCCGAGGATTATCACAAGGACCTCGCCGGCAAGAAGGTCGTCTTCCACGTCAAGGCCAAGGAGATCAAGTGCAAGGAGCTTCCCAAGCTTGATGATGACTTCGCCAAGGACGTGTCCGAGTACGACACGCTCAAGGAGCTCAAGGACAGCATCAAGCGCGAGATTACCGAGCAGCGCGAGCAGTCCGCCAAGTATGCCGTCGAGAACGAGCTGATGGAGAAGGTCGCCGCGAACATCGAGTGCGACATCCCCGATGCGCTCATCGATGAGCAGTGCGCCCGCTTCCTCGAGGAGTTCAAGCAGCGCTTACAGTCTCAGGGCATCCCCTATGACCAGTACTGCAAGATGACCAACATGGATGAAGCCAAGTTCCTGGAGGAGGGCAAGGAGCCCGCGACCCGTCAGGTGCGCATGGACCTCGCCGTGAACGCCATCATCAAGGAAGAGAAGCTCGAGGCCACCGACGAGGAGGTCGAAAAGCAGTACAACGACCTTGCTGAGAAGTACAGCATGGACGTGGGCGAGCTCAAGAAGTATCTTGACGCCATGTCCGTCCGCACGCAGATCATCCGCGACAAGGCCATCAGCGTCGTCGTGGACAGCGCGAAGATCGAAAAGAAGAAGGCTCCCAAGAAGGAAGCCGAGGGCGAAGCCGCTGAAGGCGAGGAAAAGCCCGCCAAGAAGACCGCTGCCAAAAAGTCCGCCAAGAAGGAAGAGGAAAAGGCTGAATAATCGGCAAAGCGGCCATAATAGATAGAAACGACGATCAACCACAAATGCCTGCCATTTGTGGTTGATTGTGTACATACCAATTTTTTGAACAGGGTATGAACAAGGAGGTTACCAAGATGAGTTTAGTCCCTTACGTCATTGAACAGACCAACCGCGGCGAGCGCTCTTACGATATTTTCTCCCGCCTTCTGGAAGACCGCATCATTTTCCTCGGCGAAGAGGTCAACGATGCGACCGCGAGCCTGATCGTTTCGCAGCTTTTATTCCTCGAGGCCAAGGACCCCGACAAGGACATCCAGCTCTATATCAACTCCCCCGGCGGCAGTGTGACGGCCGGCATGGCGATCTACGACACGATGCAGTATATCAAGTGCGACGTGTCCACCATCTGCGTCGGCCTCGCCGCCAGCATGGGTGCGTTCCTGCTCTCGTCCGGCACCAAGGGCAAGCGCATTGCGCTGCCGAACGCGGAGATTATGATCCACCAGCCCTCCGCCGGTACGCAGGGCAAGGTCACGGATATGGAGAGCGACGTGGAGCACTTCCTGCGCATCAAGCAGCGCTTGAATAAGATCCTGGCCGAGAACACCGGCAAGACGCCCGAGCAGGTCAAGCTCGACTCCGAGCGCGACCACTGGATGACGGCAGATGAGGCGCAGGCCTACGGCCTTGTGGACAAGGTCATTTACAAGAGATAAGGACAGTTTGACTTATGAGTGAAGATAGGAAAAAAGAGCTTCGCTGCTCGTTCTGCGGCAAGAGCGAGCACGAAGTGCACCGCATGATCCAGGGGCCGGGCGTGCGCATCTGCGATGAGTGCGTCCGCCTGTGCATGGACGTGCTGGAGGACGGCTATGAGCCGCACGACGAGCTGGAAGCGCCCGACTCCATCCCCACGCCGCGCGAAATTCGCGAGGTGCTCGACCAGTATATCATCGGGCAGGAGGCGGCCAAGGTCGCGCTGTCCGTGTCCGTCTACAACCACTATAAACGCATCTTCTTCGGCGGCGACGACGAGGTGGAGCTGCAAAAGAGCAACATCCTGCTCCTCGGCCCCACTGGCAGCGGCAAGACGCTCTTTGCCCAGACGCTCGCCCGCATTCTGAAGGTGCCGTTCGCCATCGCGGACGCGACGACCCTCACCGAGGCGGGCTACGTCGGCGACGATGTGGAAAACATTCTGCTCCGCTTGCTTCAGGCGGCGGATTACGACGTGGAGCTCGCCGAGCGCGGAATCATCTATGTCGACGAGATCGACAAGATCGCCCGCAAGAGCGAGAACACCTCCATCACGCGTGACGTCTCCGGCGAGGGCGTGCAGCAGGCATTGCTGAAAATCGTCGAGGGCACGGTTGCCAACGTCCCGCCGCAGGGCGGCCGCAAGCACCCGCATCAGGAGTTCATCCAGATCGACACGCACAACATCCTCTTCATCTGCGGCGGTGCGTTCGAGGGCATCGAGAAGATCATCGAGAGCCGTCTCGACCGCAAGTCGATGGGCTTCGGCGCGGAGCTCAAGAGCAAAAACGACGTGGATGAAAGCAAGATTTTACGCGAGGTGCAGCCGCACGATATCTTGAAGTTCGGCATCATCCCCGAGCTGGTCGGCAGACTGCCGGTCATCACGGCGCTCGACGCGCTGACGCGCGACGACCTTGTCAAGATCCTGACCCAGCCGAAAAACGCGCTCGTCAAGCAGTATCAAAAGCTGTTTTCTTACGACGACGCTGAGCTCACGTTCGAGCCCAAGGCACTCGAAGCGATTGCCGACAAGGCCATCGAGCGCAAGATCGGCGCGCGCGGCCTGCGCGCGGTAATGGAGGGTCTGCTGATGAACGTGATGTACGACATCCCGTCCGACCGCACGATCGACCGCGTGACCATCACGCCGGGCTGCGTGGAGGGGACGGAACAGCCGAAAATTTCCCACCGCACAGAGAAAGAAGGGGAGGAACCGCAGCCGTCGCTGCCGGCAGACTCCGCTTCATAAGGAGAAACCCCATGGAACCTGTAACAAAAAATCTTCCGGTCATCGCCATGCGCGGGCTCAATGTGTTCCCGCGCATGAACACGAGCTTTGACCTCGAGCGTCCGATCTCCGTGCACGCGCTTGAGCGCGCCATGGAAAACGGGGAGGAGATTTTTCTCGTCACCCAGCGTGAGATCGGCGTGGAGCAGCCGGAGGAAAAAGACCTGTACGAGATCGGCACGGTCGCGCGCGTGACGCAGATTTTGCGCGTGTCTGACCGCGTGCTGCGCGTGATGATGGAGGGCGCGTGCCGCGCCCGCCTCAAGCGGCTGTGGCAGCGCGAGCCGTTTTTGCAGGCGCAGGTCGAGCTCATCGACGAGCCGGCCACCTCGTGCCATAGCAAGCGGACGGAGGCGATGCTGCGCCAGACCTACGCCAGCGTGACGGAATATGCCGAGCTCGCGCAGAAATTGCCGGACGATGTCTACGCCGCCATTTTATCGACGAACGATCCCGGCTATCTCGCTGACTTTATCGCCCAGCAGCTCAACCTGCGCTATCAGGACAAACAGGATATCCTCGACGAGCTGCGCCCGCTGCCGAGATTGCAGCGCATGAACGAGATTCTGCGCCGCGAGATCGAAGTGACCGCCATGGAGCAGGACATTGAAAGCAAGGTCCGCTCCCGCGTCGGAAAAATTCAGAAGGATTTTGTCCTGCGCGAGCAGATCAAGGTCTTACAGAACGAGATCGGTGAGGGCGGGGAGGACGAAGAACTCGACGAGTACCGCGAGAAGATCAGCAAGGCGCACCTGAGCGAAGAAGTGGAGCGCAAGCTGCTGAAAGATGTGGACAAGCTCGCCAAGCAGCCGTTCGGCAGCGCCGAGGCGAGTGTGCTGCGCAACTATCTCGACACCTGCATGGAAATGCCCTGGGGCGAGGAGACGAAGGAGCGTGCCAGCGTAGACGCCGCGCGCAAGATTCTTGACCGCGACCACTACGGCTTGCAGAAGGTCAAGGAGCGCATTTTAGAGTTCATCGCCGTGCGCCAGCTCAACCCCGAGGCGAAGGGGCAGATTTTATGTCTCGTCGGCCCTCCGGGCGTCGGCAAGACGTCGATCGCGCTGTCGGTCGCCAAGGCGATGAACCGCAAGGTCGCGCGGCTGTCGCTCGGCGGCGTGCGTGACGAGGCGGATATCCGCGGCCATCGCAAGACCTACATCGGCGCGATGCCCGGCCGCATCATCGAGGCTATCTCCCGCAGCGGCTCGATGAATCCGCTGCTCGTGCTCGACGAGGTCGACAAGATGGGAAGCGACGGGCGCGGCGACCCCGCGAGCGCACTTCTCGAAGTGCTCGACAGCGAGCAGAACTACGCCTTTCGCGACCACTATCTTGAAATTCCCGTCGATCTGAGCCGCGTGATGTTCATCATGACGGCCAACACGCTCGACACCATTCCGCGCCCGCTGCTCGACCGCATGGAGATCATTGAAATCCCCAGCTACACGGACGAGGAGAAGGTGCAGATCGCGCAGCGGTACCTGCTGCCCAAGGAGCGTCAGGCCCACGGGCTGACGGCCTCGAGCCTGCGCGTGGACGAGAGCGCCATCCGCGCGGCCATCGCGCTCTACACGCGCGAGAGCGGCGTGCGCTCGCTTGAGCGTCAGCTCGGCAAGATCTGCCGCAAGGCGGCAATGCAGCTTGCTACAAGCGATGTAAAGCGAGTCACCGTGACAGAGAAGAACATCAAGGACTTCCTCGGTGCGCCGCGTGCTGCACAGGAGAAGATTCCCGAAAAGGACCTTGTCGGCGTGGTGAACGGCCTTGCGTGGACCGAGGTGGGCGGTGAAATTTTGCCCGTCGAGGTCGGCGTGATGGACGGCAGCGGCAAGGTCGAGCTCACGGGCAACCTGGGCGACGTGATGCAGGAGAGCTGCCGCGCGGCACTCTCGTGCCTGCGCCAGCGGGCGCAGGAGCTCGGCATCGCGCCGGACTTCTACAAGACGAAGGACATCCATATCCACTTCCCTGAGGGGGCCATCCCCAAGGACGGACCCAGCGCCGGTATCGCCATCGCGACAGCGGTGCTCTCCGCGCTGACGGGGCAGGCGGTACACCGCGATGTCGCCATGACGGGCGAGATCACGCTGCGCGGCCGTGTGCTCGCCATCGGGGGCTTGCGCGAAAAGACAATGGGCGCGCTGCGCGCGGGCGTACATACGGTCATTCTCCCGAAGGAGAATGAAAAGGACCTCGATGAGATCGACCCGCTGGTGCGCGAAAAGCTGCGCTTTGTACCGGTCGAGACGGTGGACGCCGTCTTTGCCGAAGCGCTGGTGCTGCCCGAAAAATGCACCGCTGCCGCGCACGAGAGCTATCTTCCTCCCGTGCAGGAGAGCGCGCACAGCGCGCTGCGTGCGGGCGAAATGAGCTGAAAGGAAACGAAAACCATGGCGATCAACTTCAACAAGGTCGAATTCATCCTCTCGGCGGCGTCGGAAAAGCAGTTCGTGCGCGACGGGATGCCGCAGCTCGCGTTTGCGGGGCGGTCGAACGTTGGCAAATCGTCCGTCATCAACCGGCTCGTCAACCGCAAGAACTTTGCCCGCGTGGGTGCGTCCCCGGGCAAGACCTCGCAGATCAACTACTTTAAGATCGACGGCAAGCTCTACCTCGTCGACCTGCCGGGCTACGGCTACGCCAAGGTCTCCAAGACCGAGCGCGACCGCTGGGGCAAGCTGATGGAGAGCTATTTCCAGTCTGCGGGGCTCATTCACCTCGGTGTGCAGATCGTCGACGCGCGGCACAAGCCGACGGCGGACGACGTGACGATGCACGACTACTTCGTGCAGACGGGCTGTCCCGTCGTGATCGTGGCAAACAAGCTCGACAAGCTCAAAGCGCGCGAGATCGAGCCGAATCTTGCCCAAATTCGCGAGACGCTGAGTTTGCGCGACGATGAGCTCGTCATTCCGTTCTCTGCCGAAAAGGGCACGGGCAAGGAGCAGCTGATTGCGGCGATCCTCGACCATTTGAACGACTGAAAAGGAATAATGCTTCACAGAAAAGCCTCTGTATGGGTTGACCATACAGAGGCTTTTTATCGTATTTCCCGGGGAATCAGCGGCGCAGCGTCAAAAGCGCGGTGCAGTGGGAGAAGGATTCAAACGTCAGCGCAGGGAAGTGAGGGCGGAGCTCGTCATAGACGAAGTAAATTTCATCCTCGTCCCACTCACTGCCTGCCGCAGTTCGACACGCTTCGAGCTCTTCGCGCGTGCGGAAGGCGACGTCGCCGATGAAAAGACAGCCGTCCTGCTTCAAAAGCGGCAGAAGCGCGCGAAGAAAGTCGATTTTCTGCGTGTCCGTCAGGTGGTGGAGCGAGTAGGTCGCGACGATGGCGTCGTACTGCTGCGCACGAAGCTCGGGCACGAGGCCTTTGGAAAAATCGCCCTGATAGAGCCGCGCGTCCGGCATTTTTGCCTGCGCCAGTTCGATCATGCGCGCGGAAAAGTCCTGCCCATAGATTTGGCAGCCCTGCTCGTAGAGCCGTGAGGTCAAAACGCCTGTGCCGAAGCCAATGTCCAGCACATCACGCCCGCTCTGCGCGAGCACGCGCTGATAGAGCGCGTTCATCATGGCGCGGTAGCCCGCAAAGGGGTAGCGGTCGTTCTCGTCGGAGAGGCCGACGCTCTTGTCATAGCCGTCGGCCCAGAGGTCGAAGCCGGTATTGTTCAGCATGTCAGTCCTCCTTTTCGTTCAGCGGGGGAAGTCCCAGCTCATAGAATGCCACGGCGCTCGCTGCGGCGACATTGAGCGAGTCGACGCCGTGGTACATCGGGATCCTGACCGTGTAGTCGCAGCTCGCGATGGTCGAGGACGCGAGCCCGTCACCCTCCGTGCCCATGACGATGGCAAGCTTTTCTTCGGCGGCAAGGCGCGGATCGTCGAGCCGTACGGAGTCGTTGCGCAGTGCCATCGCGACGGTGCGGAAGCCGAGATCGCGCAGCAGCTGCGTCCAGTCGCCGCTTTCGGGCAGGTAGGTCCACGGGATGAGGAACACATTTCCCATGCTCACGCGCGAGGCGCGGCGATAGAGCGGATCGCTGCCCGCGGTCGTGAGCAGCACCGCGTCCATGCCGAGCGCGGCGGCAGAGCGGAAGATCGCGCCGATGTTCGTCGGATTCATCACGTTTTCGAGCACGACGAGGCGCCGCGCATCGCGGCAGACGTCCTCGACGCTTGGGAGCTTCGGCCGCCGCATGGCGCAGAGCATGCCGCGCGTCAGGTGAAAGCCGGTGAGCTGTGTCAGCACGGATTCATCAGCGGTGTAAACCGGAATATCTTGACAGCAGCGGGCGAGAATTTCGCGCCCCTTGCCCTGCGTATGCTGCCGCTCCATCAGAAACGACACCGGCTCACAGCCCGCATCAAGCGCACGGCCGATGACGAGCGGACTTTCCGCGACGAAGAGCGCGTTGTCGGGGTCCGCGCGATTGAGCAGTTGGTTTTCGGTCAAGCGCGCGTAGACGTCGAGCGCGGGATCGGAAAAATCGTGGATTTCGATGATGTTTGCCATAGGTCTTCCTTTTTAAGATTCCAAGATGTTCAGCAGTGCGGCGACGTCCGGCAGAACGAACGTCGGCTGCGGGTCAGCGGTGGGGAGGTCTTCTTCCTTCGTCTCGCCAGAGAGGACGAGCAGCGTGTCGATGCCCGCGTTCGCGCCGCTGGCGATATCCGTGTAGATGCGGTCGCCCACGAGCAGTGTTTCCTGCGCGGAAACGCTCGCCTCAAGCATTGCGAGCTGCGGCATCAGCGGTTCGGGCTTGCCGATGACGATGGGGCGGCGGGAAGTCGCGCGCCAGAGCATTTCGCACACGCTGCCGCAATCGGGCACGAAGCCGTAGGCCGTGGGGCAGACCCAATCGGGATTTGTCGCAACGTAGGGGACACCCTGTCCGAGCAGGATGCAGGCGTCCTCCAGCTTTTGAAAGGTCAGCTCGGTGTCGAAGCCCATCAGGAGCGCGTTCGCGTCCTCACGCCGTTCTGCGACGGTAAAGCCCGCCGCGCGGAGCTGTGATTTCATCGACTCCGTACCGCAGACGTAATAGCGTCGGTCTTCTCCGCCGTGCTCGCGGAGATAGTGAATCAGCGCGTCGACCGAGGTGAGAAAATCGGCCGCCTCCGTCGCGACGCCGAGGCGTGTGAGCTTTTTGACGTAGGCCGCTATGCTGCGCGAGGAGTTGTTTGTCAGAAAGCGGTACTGCCCGCCGCGTGCGCGGATGGCAGAGAGCAGCTCGCGGACGCCGGGAAAAAGCCGGTCGCCCAAGTACAGCGTGCCGTCGAGGTCGAAAAGAAAGAGCTTTTTGCACTGAAGCGGATTATGGTCAATCATCAGTCACGCCTTCTTTTTGCTGTCGATCGCAATGAAGAAGAATGAGCTCACCGCCAGAAGATAGGGGTAGAAGAGGTTTGGGATGATGTCGAACGCGGAGATGGCGTAGCCCAGCTCGTGCGCCGCGGAGATCGCGACGAGCATCTGCGCGCCGTAGGGGATGATGCCCTGAAAGATGCAGGAGAACGTGTCAAGGAGCGACGCGGCCTTGCGCGGGGTGATGCCGTACTCCTCGCTCATCTCCTTGGCGATGGGGTTCGCCATAACGATGGCGACGGTGTTGTTCGCGGTGGCAATGTCCATCGCGCCGACGAGAAGGCCCATGCCGATCTGGCCGCCGCGCTTGCCGCGAAACGCCTTTTTGATCCAGCCGAGCAGCGCTTCAAAGCCGCCGTACTCACGGATCAGCGCACAGATGGCGGAGACCAAAATTGCGACCATCGACGTTTCAAACATGCCGGCCGCGCCGCTGCCCATGTTCTCGAGCAGCGCCTTGACTGCGAGGATGCCGGTCTGCCCCGTCGCGCCGGTCGCGAGCGCGATGACCGCGCCGGATACGATACCGATGAGCAGCACGACAAAGACGTTGATACCGATGATGCCGCCGATGAGCACGAGCACATAGGGGATGATCTGAATGAGATTGTAGGCAGGGATGGGCGCGGGGTGCACGTCCGCATTCAGCGTCAGCACGAGGATGAGTGCGAGCGACGCGAGCGCGGCGGGGAAGGCGATGTGGAAATTTTCGCGGAATTTGTCCTTCATCGCGCAGCCCTGCCCGTTGCAGGCGGCGATGGTTGTGTCGGAAATGAAGCTCAGATTGTCACCGAACATTGCCCCGCCCATGACGGACGCGACGCACAGCGGCAGGGAATAGCCGCTGGCCGCGGCGATGGGGATGGCAATGGGCGTGATGAGCGTGATGGTGCCGACGCTCGTGCCCATCGCGGTGGAGACAAAGCAGCTTACGACGAACAGCACCGCCACGGCGAATTTCGACGGGATGATCGAGAGCATGAAGTACGCAACGCTCTCCGCACTCGAGCGGCCCACGACGCCGACGAACATACCCGCGGCTAAGAAGATGAGCAGCATCGTGATGATGTTCTTATCACCCACGCCACGGCCCATTAGCGTGAGCTTTTCGTCGAACGACAGCGCGCGGTTCTGGCAGCAGGCTACGAGCAGCGCGATGAGAAAGATGACGACGATGGGGATGGAATAAAATCCCATCGGGATTTTGAGCACGTACTCAAAGACAAGGCCGAGGCCCAGATACAGGACAAGGAACACTAAGATCGGCAGCAGCGCCGCGGGATTGGCTTTTTTTGACATGGGATGACACTCTCTTTCTCCAAACATAAAAAAAGCTCCTGCGCGGAGCTTTTTGTGCGATATGAATTATTATAAGGAGCGTGGAGGACCTTGTCAAGTGAGATTTGCCCAAAATTGAGCGCAAAAGGGCTTGACAGAAGGACTCTAATCTGTTAGTGTACAAATATACTCTAACAGATTAGAGAGGGAACAAGATGGAAACGCCGAAAATTTTTGAGAGCGAATACCGCTTTTGCCAAATCCTGTGGGCACACGAGCCGGTCAAGAGCCGTGAATTGGTCGCGCTCTGCGCCGAGCACCTGGGCTGGAAACCGACGACGACCTACACGGTCATCAAACGGCTCTCTGAGCGCGGGGTGCTGAAAAACGAGAATACTGTCGTCACGTCGCTCATCTCACAGGACGAGGCGCAGACCGCCGAGATCGACGAGCTGCTCGACAAGCGCTTCGACGGCTCGCTGCCCGCGTTCGTCGCCGCGTTTACAAAGTCGAGCCACGTGAGCGACAAAGAGCTTGACGAGGTGCAGAAAATGATCGACCTTTACCGAAAGGAGAATCATCATGGATGACGTCTTTTTGAAGCTCGTGAACCTCAGCATCAGCGCAAGCTGGCTCATTCTGGCGGTGCTCGTGCTGCGGGTTGTCCTCAAAAAAGCGCCGAAGTGGGTCATGCCGCTTCTCTGGGGTGTGGTCGCACTGCGGCTTGTCTGCCTGTTTTCGATTGAAAGCGCGCTCTCGCTCATCCCGAGCGCCGAGACCATCCCGAGCGAGATCGTGACCGAAACGCGCGAGCCGGTGCTCTACGAGCAGGCGACGCTTGACATCGTCACGAATCCGACGCTGCCTTCGGCGGCGGAGGTCCCCGTCGGCGTGAGCCGCCAGCAGGCGCAGGTCGATTTCAACATCTACAGCGTCCTCTGGCTCGCCGGCATGGCGGCGCTGCTCGTCCACGCGCTCGTGAGCGCGGGAAAGCTGAAAAGAAAGCTCGCAACGGCGATTTTGCTGCGAGATAACATCTACGAGAGCGAATTTGTCGATTCGCCGTTCGTCTTCGGCGTGGTGAAGCCGAACATTTATCTTCCCATGCACATGGACGAGGGGACGGCGGCGTATGTCATCGCGCACGAGCACGCGCACCTCGCCCGCCGCGACCACTGGTGGAAGGTGCTCGGCTACCTCGTGCTTGCGCTGCACTGGTTCAATCCGCTGGTGTGGGTCGCCTACATCCTCTTCTGCCGCGACATCGAGCTCGCGTGCGATGAAAAAGTCGTCAAGGGGCTGGACGGTGCGGCGCGCGCGGACTATTCGCAGGCGCTGTTGTCCTGCGCCGCGCCGAAAAGAGCCGTCGCGGCCTGCCCGCTGGCGTTCGGCGAGGGGAACATCAAAATGCGCGTGAAAAGCGCGCTGCACTACAAAAAGCCCGCGTTTTGGGTCGCCGCGGCGGCGGTGCTGGCCGTCGTGATCGTGGCCGTGTGCTTTTTGACGAATCCGAAGTCGGACATCGATGCGGAGACGCTGCTCGGCACCTCGCGCGGGGAGATCACGCGCATCAGCGTCAAGATGGGGGAGGCAGACAGCGGCGAGGAGTACCGCATGTCGACGGAGGAGATCAAGACGGTCCTTTCGCTGCTGGACGCGGCAGAATATGAGCGCCTCGGCAGCGCGTCGGCGATGCAGGAGTGCTATGCAAGGCTCTATTTTGAGGGCGCCGCGGGAGAACGTGAGCTCATGCTCTCCCAGGGTGAGGTGCTGGCAAATCCCATCAAGGGCAATCAGAAAGCGCAGCTGTATGGGCTGCGTTCCGGCGGCACGGTGCTGAAAAACTATGTCAAGTGGTGCGTGGATCGAAACGATCCCACAGTGCCGGAGGATATTGCGCAGCAGGTGGAGCGCCTGATCTGCGGCATGCCGCTCGGCAATTATCTCTTTGGCGAGTTGGTCTATGACGATCCGGCCTGGGAAACGAGCTTTTCGGACAACTTTTCCAGCACTTGGCCGGAGCTGCGGATTTGCTGCGATTCGGCATTTGCGGACTTCAGCGTGTATACGCAGATGAGCGCCTATGTGAAGGACAGCGGGTACTACTACCGTGTTTCCGAGTGGGAAGAGATCGACCTGACCGTGAGCAATTTCGACTGGCTGTTCCGCAGCGGAAGCGGCGAAGATTGGGACGGCACGAGCGCCGCGAGGCTGCGCCGCGAAAATGCCCATGCCTGGCGCGGCACGAGAACGGGCGAGGACGTCAATGCGACAGTGCCGATGGCGGAGATCAGGCGTCAGGACGAGCTCACGGCGATGGACCAGTGGCTCTTATTACAGCAGAAGGACGGCAGCCTTTACCTCGTGATGGGCTATCGCAGCGGGACGTATCGCTACCGCTGGATCGTCCGCCTGAACGGCGGCGCGACCGAGCTGACCCGCGCTGACCTGAACGGCGACGGGATCGAGGAAGTGATCTCCTATACCGGCACTTCCATGCAGGAGCCGTACCGGCTGCGGGTGAGCAATCAGAGCGGCGAAGAGCTCTGGAGCGCGGAGCTGGGGCTGGCGCACGTGGGCTGGAGCAGCTATTTCCTCTATCGCGACAGCGTCAAGACGGCGCTGCTGCGCTACGAGCCGACAATCTATCAGGGCGAGGCATCGTATTCCTACGAGCTCTTTCTGCTCAGTGAAAACGGGACGGCCACGCTGGCGGAGAATTCGGTGAGCTTCAGCATAAATCCCGATTCCAAAGACCCATGGCCCGCCGAGGCACAGAAATTCGCGGACGAGGTCAACAGGCTTTTAGACAAGAGCGAGCTGCTGTTCTCCACGCTGAACGCCGAGCTGCATTCCTACGGCGACGGCACAGTCATCCGCTGCGCAGAGCCGTCGGAGAGCGACGGCAGCAGGGCGCTGGCGTCCGCCGACCTCGACAACGACGGCAGGGCAGAGCAGATCATCTGCGAGAAAGCGTTCGGCGGCTATGAGCTGTGCGTCGTCGACGACAACGGCGAGGAACTGATGCGCGACCGCATGTGGGAGGGCGACGTCTACTTCCTCTGCCGCGAAAACGGACGCGACATGCTGCTGCAATACAGCTTAAACGAGGGCAAAAATCAAGACGCGATCAGCTATTGCGCCTACTACTACGGCCTTCACACCTTTGACGGCGGCAAACTGAACATCGTGGAAAACAACAGCACGAGCATTTATCTGAACTGGGACGGAACGCAGAACGGCGATTGGGGCGAATCGCAGCAGGCATTCGCAGCGCGCGTCAATGAGCTGATCGACCAGAGCGAATTTCTCATTGCCCAACAGGACGGCGAGCTCATTTTGACGAGCGAGGTGCAGCGCTGGTACTGCGTATCGCCGAAAACGATCAGAGTGGCAATGGATGACACAACGATCTATATCGACAGAAAAAGCTGGGACTTTGCCGAACAGTACCCGTCGCTCAAAGGGTTTGAGGACATTGGGACCGCAGGCAACTACTTTGTGGCGTTCGGTAGCCTGGGGGAGAAAAACGACCTCTACGTGGTTTTCAATTTCGTGGCCGGCACGCTGCTCAAGACCTTCCCCGGCAACAACCTCATCTGGCAAGGAGATGACCTTTCCACCGCCGTCTACTCCTACCGGTCGGACGTCTACGCGCTCAACGGAACGAAGCTCGCCGCGCTCGATCTTGCGAGCGGCGAGGAGATCAGCGGCCTCGCCTTTGCGCCCGACGGCGTGTCGATCATTGCGGCGATCTCCGGCAAGAGCGGCGAGCGTAAGGTGACGGTCACGCGCGAGGGCAGCGCGCAGCAGACCTCGCTCACCGACTGGACGGAGGGCAACGGCGCGGAGCACACGTACTTCGCCCCTGTCGGGATCGAGGGAAACGAGACATTTCTGGCGACGGTCGGCGTGAGCTACTGGCTGGAACAGCAGTCGGACGGCACATCCCGCATCGCGGAGATCACAGGCGCGCAGGGGCTCACGCTGCCGCGCTATCGCCGCGGCTGGGTCAGCGTGGACGAAAAGGCAGGCGTCCTGGACGCCGTGATCGCGGACGACGGCAAGAGCGCCGACGTGACGGTGCAGTATTACGCGAGCCTTGGGTCGGGGTATCAGACGTACACGGCGGGGGTTCATATTGTCGCACCGTAGGGGTGCGAGGGGTTCCCCACACCGTGTGGGGATGCGACAAGGGGGGA
>ERZ773218.1700-NODE-1700-length-19896-cov-5.717202_pt1 | contig 19896 bp, 16 predicted proteins | sample MGYA00580527_ERZ773218 | MGnify/ENA primary metagenome ERZ773218 (study PRJEB29015, sample SAMEA2737763) | human gut metagenome | biome: human gut; feature: human-associated habitat; material: faeces | place: China | collected 2012 ...
AACATATAACGGTTCTTACCTTTGATGGCAATCTCACCGTATTTGATCAAAAATGCGGTTACTTTCATAGTATTCTCCTTTATTTTCTTACTGTTTCTTTTCTTGTGGTCTTTATTTTCTTACAAATCTTCGAAGCATTGGTACTAATTCTTTTAATGCTTTGATCGTTTCATCAACTTCTTCTTTTGTATTCTCAATTGAGAAACTGAAACGAAGTGTTCCATCTTTAAATTCATCACTTAATGCGATCGCATTTAATGTTCCACTGACTGCCTGTTTTTTGTTCGATGAACATGCGGATCCTGAAGATACATAGATTTCTCTGTCTTCCAAGGCATGTAACAGTACTTCACTTCTTAACTTCTTAAAGCTGATGCTTGCCACGTGTGGTGCTTTTCCAGAATTGTCTTTGATATCCTCAATCTCTTTGATCCTTTCCTGAAAATATTCTTTGACTTCACGGATCTTCTCAGCATTTTCATAGTTTTTACCGATCATCTTTTCACATGCGACAGCTAATCCTACGATTCCTGGTACATTTTCCGTTCCAGAACGCATTCCTTTCTGCTGTCCGCCTCCGAGAATGATCGGAGAGATCTTCGTTCCTTCCTTGATATATAAAAATCCGATTCCTTTTGGTCCATGGATCTTATGTGAGCTGACAGACAGAAGATGGATATTCCATTTCTTCGGATAAATACGATATTTACCGAATGCCTGGATCGCATCTACATGATACAGCGCCTTCGGACACTTCTCCTGGATCATTGCACCGATTTTCTCTACAGGCATAACCGCACCGGTCTCATTATTTACCATCATTGTAGATACGAGAATGGTATCCGGTCTTAATGCTTTCTCCAATGCGTCAAGTTTTACTACTCCATGCCCGTCTACAGGAAGAATGGTCACTTCAAATCCCTGTTCCTGCAGAAAAGCTACCGGCTGGCTGACTGCAGCATGCTCTACTGCAGTTGTGATAATGTGATTACCGCTTCGTTTGTTGGCAAGCGCACCACCGATCAGAGCCAGGTTGTTTGACTCTGTTCCGCCGGAAGTGAACAGGATTTCTTTTTCTGTTACTTTCAGTATCTGTGCCAACGTTCTGGCAGATTCTTTGACATACCCTTCTGCGTCTACACCTTTCTGGTGCATGGCAGATGGATTTCCGAAATCTTCCATCATTGTTTTTACCACGATGTCCTTTACTTCTTCAAAGCAGCGGGTCGTGGCTGAATTATCAAAATATGCTTCCATTTTTGTTCTCTCTTGTTTCTATTATTCATTTTCCAACTGGAACATCAGAACTGAAAGAATCGCAAGTCCTGCTGTCTCAGTTCTGAGGATTCGTCTTCCAAGTGTAATCGCATGGGCACCTGCTTCCAGTGCCTTTGCTACCTCTTCTTCCTCGAATCCACCCTCCGGTCCGATAAAGATACCGACAGACTGTCCAGGCTTGATCTCGCTGAGGATTTCTCTGGTTTCTTTCATTCCTTTGGCAAGTTCGTACGGGATCAGTTTTACATCTAACTGTTTCGCAAATTCCAGTGCCTGTTTGTAGGTCATTACTTCATGGATTTCCGGGATCAGCATTCGCTTGGACTGCTTTGCTGCACTCTCTGCGATCTGCTGCCAGCGAACCACCTTCTTTGCTGCCTTCTTAACATCCAGTTTCACCACACATCGCTTTGTCTCTACCGGGATTATAGAAAAAGCTCCCAACTCTACTGCTTTCTGGATGATCAGTTCCATCTTATCGCCCTTCGGAAGCCCCTGGAACAGGTGAATCCGCGCCGGAAGCTCTTTGTTTTCCCATTCTTCCAGAATCTTTGCCGAAACATACTCTGGTTCCAGTTCTTCCACGCGGCAGAAATAGTCGCCGCCCTCACGGCTGCTGATCAGGATCTCCTCGCCCGGCTTCATCCGCAGAACATTGCGGATATGGTTGACATCCGCGCCCTCAATCCTGATTTCTTCCGCCCCGATCTGGTGCGGTTCCACAAAAAAATGGTACATGATTATTTCTTCCTCGCTGTGACAGAAACCCACTCGCCCTGATGGGTGATCTCTACAATCTCAAAGGCATCGTTCGCCTCAAATGCCGCCTTGACTGCCTCTTCCTTCATATCAATGATACCCGATGTGATGAAGATACCATTTTTCTTAATATGAACCGGGATCTCTTTCTGCAACATGATGATAACGTCTGCCAGGATGTTGGCAACCGCAATGTCGTAATACTCGTATTTTACCTCGTCCTGCACTGCTTTATCGTCGATGATGTTGCCCTGTACAACCTTGAACTGCTCCGGTGCGATTCCGTTTGCTTCCAGATTCTCGCCAACGGCTGTGATCGCATTTTCATCCAAATCCGTTCCAAATACGTGTTTTGCGCCCAGTTTTAACGCCGTGATGCCTAAGATACCGCTTCCGGTTCCGACATCAAGCAGCTCGGTATCCTTTGTCACATATTTCTTTAACTGACGGATGCAAAGCTGTGTTGTCTCATGCATACCCGTTCCAAAGGCTGTGCCCGGATCGATATGGATGATCATTTTATCCCGGTCTTCCGGCTTTACTTCCTCCCAGGACGGGATGATCAGAATGTCGTCCACATAGAACTGTTTGAAATACTGTTTCCAGTTGTTGATCCAGTCCTTGTCCTCTGTCTCAGACTCTGTGATGGTGCACTCTCCAAGGTCCAGGAACTCCTGCATTTCTGCAAGTGCCGCGCGGACATCTGCAAGAACCTTCTCCTTGTCCTCATCCACATCGAGGTAAAAATTCAGGTAGGCAATGCCGTCGTCATCCGGAATATCCGGCATGATATCCACGAACATCTGCTGTTTGTCGCTCTCGGTCAAAGGCTGTTTGTCCTGAATTTCCACGCCTTCGATTCCCACATCGGCCAGAGTGGAGATCACAATGTCTTCCACTTCCGATCTTGTTTTTAATGTAAATTTATTCCATTTCATTGTTTAAACTCCTTTTTGCGCTTCTCTTTTCCATACGTGCAAAGAAAACCACATTTATCATACACGATATCGTTCCTGTTGTAAATGTTATTTTCGGCTTTTACGGCCCGTCTCAATCCGAAATCTTTGTCAGAAAGCCATCTTTTTTCGCCTTCTGATAACGCCATACCAGCCCGAGTGTGGATAAAATGCGAACCCCAAGATCTATCAGATTGAACCGGTACAGTGCCGTAAGGTCTGCCCCAAGTGCCGTATACAGACGGACACCGAGCAGCGGCAGAACACTGTTGGTCAGCGTCGTCATCATCGTAAAGAGGCTGATCAAAAGCGAACGGTTCTTTTCCGGTGCGGCATTTAAAAGAATCTGTACCGTGCAGAGTGCAACGGCACACTGTGGAGCGTTCAGAACCGTCATCAGAACAATAAAAGTAACCCCGCGGTACGCCAACGGTAAATGTGGAACCAAAATCATAATAACCGGGCAGAAGCAAAGACCGATCCCGGCGAAAATCAGTGCAAAATCCGGCGATTTTTTCCGGACAACCTTCGCGATCATTCCAACTGCCGCAAGCTGACCGATATTGAAAACACCGTTGCAGATGGAAAGTGTCATCTCCGACATTTTGCAGTATTTGACCTGTCCTAAATACCACATGCTCCAGTCAAGCTGCCAGGTGATATAGAAAAAGACCACCGGCACGAAAAACCAGCGCAGTGCTTTATTTTTTCCCACACTTGTGATCGCCTCCAGCAGGTCAGAAACAGAAAAACGTGAGGATGCATTTCCCGCTTCTGCCGGAGCTTTGCCCTCCTCCTGCTGTTTCACCGGAATTTTTTTGATTGCAGCGGCCTGCAACAAAACGCAGACAGCACACAGATAAAAGAAGCTTCGGAGTACCAGAAGTTTTCCATCGGCCGTGTGGCATCTTCCCATCAGAATCCCGCAGATCACCGGTGCAAGAATGCCAATCACAAACATGAACTGATTCCGAAAGGCATAGACATCGTTTCGCTGCCGCAGTGAAACCGCAGCACCGAACATTGCCTGCCACTGCGCATTGTAAATAGCAAGTGCCCCCGCAGTAAATGCCAGTGATACAAAAAACAGCTCCATACGTCTCTCGCCGAGTGCCGGTACACTTCCAAGAAATGCATAGCCGGCACACATCACAAGAAGCGTAAGCATCGGTATCGTCTTTGTCGACTTCAGACGATCCGCCAGAATTCCAAGCGGCAGCAATGCTGCACACGCTACAATGTTCGGCACCATCTGGATAATGCCGATCTGACTGTCGGTTGCACCCATGTTTGTCGCATACAGATTCAGACCGAAACCGTTAATCGATGTGATATATTGCAGAAATACACCCTCGACGGCAAACAGCAGCATGATCTGCGCAGATGGCGGCATCTTTTTTGCCCGGTAAAACAGACTCTTTTTCATTGCTTCATCCCCCATGCCTTCTTTTGTCATCTTCACGTTCCTGCCCCCTGCCGGATACGTAAAGATTCTGCTTTCATAATGGCAATTGCATGTTCAAATGTCAACAGAAATACCCGGATCCGATGTGAGAATTTTAACGGCATTTTCTGTCAATATTCACAAAAGAAAAAAGGGCATTCTCCCTGTTGAATGCATGGGTTTGGCATAAGAAAAAGGAGCCCCCGTTTTACCGGGAACTCCGCATATTGGAAATGTTTATAGCAATCTCAGAAACTATAGCAAGACCAGAAAATAACGCAAAAAAGGCAGTGCTGCAGGGCGCGAATTACAAGGAACGGATTTGAAGGCGTACCGGGGTACGACGAAAATCCGTGACGCAGTAATTCACGTTCTGCAGTGCTGAATTTTTTGCGTTATTTTCTGGTCTTGCTATAAATTCATCTCCCACCGCAGAACGTGTCTTCTTGCCGGAAGAGGATAAAAAAATTCAGAACTGCTTTTTGCGTTATTTTCGGGGTTTGCTATCAGAATTCGATCTCGCGCAGATATCTGTGCAGCGCATCCTGCCAGGTCGGCAGTTTCTCGAATCCGTTCTCGGTCAGTTTCTCTTTGCTCATGCGGCTGTTGGACGGACGTTTTGCTTTTGCCGGGTACTGGTCAGAGCTTACCGGTGATACACTTACTTTTCCGTAAGCCGGATCGATCTCAGCGGCCTGTTTGAAAATCTCGCAGGCGAACTCATACCAGGAGCAGAGTCCCTCGTTTGTTGCATGGTAGCGGCCGTAGTTCTCTTTCTCTGCCATGTCAACAAGCAGGCGGGACAGGTCGTAGGTGTAGGTCGGGCTTCCTACCTGATCATCTACAACAGTCAGATGATCGTGTGTCTTTCCAAGGTTCAGCATGGTCTTGATGAAGTTCTTTCCGTTCACGCCGAATACCCATGCGATGCGGACGATGTAGAATTTTTTCACCCATTTCTCTACCGCGAGCTCTCCCTCGTATTTCGTCTGGCCGTATACGTTCAGCGGATGACGCTCATCATCCGGCTCCCACGGGCGGGTACCCTGGCCGTCGAATACGTAGTCGGTGGAGATGTAGATCATTTTGCAGTCAAGGTCATGGCAGACTTTTGCGATGTTCTCGGTTCCGACTGCATTGACCTGATGTACTTTTTCTTTTTTGTCATCATCCTCAGCAAGGTCTACAGCGGTCCATGCTGCACAGTGGATTACGACATCCGGGTTTGCTTCGGTAATGACTTTTCTTACGCTTTCTGCATCGGTGATATCCATTTCTTCAATATCAACGCCGATTCCTTCATGACCGCGTTTTGCAAGTTCATTCATGACGTCATGGCCGAGCTGGCCTTTTACACCTGTTACAAATACTCTCATAATGGTTCTCCTTTTTTCTGATTTTGTTATCGTTATGTTTTGTCTGTCTCTTGTTTTTCAGTCTGATTTTCTGTTTGTACCATGAGTATAAAGGATGACGTTATGTCATGGTCAAGCACTTTTTTTCAAAAACTGCCCCGGATTTTTCTTCCGGGGCAGTTTTCTTCAACGCTGTTCGCTTTTATTTGTCGATATATTTTCCGTTCATCACGTCCATCAGGTACTGGCCGTACTGGTTTTTCTTCAGCGGCTCGATGTCGGTCAGAAGCTGGTCTTTGCCGATCCAGCCGTTCAGGTAACCGATCTCCTCGAGGCACGCAATCTTGCGGTGCTGATGCGTCTCGATGGTTTTTACGAAGTTGGTTGCCTCTACCAGACTCTCATGTGTACCGGTATCCAGCCAGGTGAAGCCCTGTCCGAGAAGCTCAACGTTCAGGCTGCCGTCTTCCAGATAGAGCCGGTTCAGGTCGGTGATCTCAAGTTCTCCGCGCGGTGACGGTTTCAGGTTCTTTGCATACTCTACGACTTTGTTGTCATAGAAGTACAGACCTGTAACACAATAGTTTGATTTCGGTTTCTCCGGTTTCTCTTCGATGGAGATGGCTTTTCCCTCGGAGTCAAATTCTACGATCCCGAAACGCTCCGGATCATCTACATAATAGCCGAATACGGTTGCGCCTTTTCCGGTCTCAGCGTTTTCTACTGCTGCTTTCAGGCGTTTGTTCAGACCGTGTCCGAAGAAGATGTTGTCGCCGAGCACCATGGCAACGGAATCATCCCCGATGAACTCCTCGCCGATGATGAAGGCCTGTGCCAGTCCGTCCGGGCTTGGCTGTACCTTGTAGGAAAGCTGTACACCGAACTGATGGCCGTCACCGAGCAGTGCCTCGAAACGCGGGGTGTCCTGCGGGGTGGAGATGATCAGGATGTCGCGGATGCCTGCATTCATAAGAACAGACAGCGGATAATAGATCATCGGCTTGTCATAGATCGGGAGAAGCTGTTTCGATGTTACCATAGTTAACGGATAAAGACGTGTGCCGGAACCTCCGGCAAGTACGATACCTTTCATAATTCGTTACTCCTTTTTCGTATATGATACCTCTAGTATAACCTCATTCCCGGAAACGCGTCAACCCGTATCGTAACGTAACCGTTACTGTTCACCCAGCAGTGAAACACTTGCTGTTTCGCTGCGTAAGAACATGTTTCAGATGTGAGCAACCCTCCTTTTGCGAAGCAAAACTTTAAATGAGGGTTGCGAATGTTACAGTTCGCTGGGCACCAGTGAACTGTAACACGTAACGGTGTGTGATAACTTTGTGACGTTTCTGTTATCAGCAGCTGTATTTCGTCAGTTTCTGGCGGGAATAGATCGAGCTGTTGCGGTTGAATACGTAGGCCGCGGTGCAGACAATAAAGAAATATGGCAGATAATCGTAGCCAAAAATCTCGCCGCCAATGAAAATAGCCGCCAGTAAGGTGTTGGTTCCGCCGCCAAAAACCGCCGCATAGCCAAGCGCCGCGGAAAGCTCCACCGGAATACCGAACAGATTGCCAAGGACTGCTCCCAGGGTTGCTCCGATGGTAAACAGCGGTGTTACCTCGCCGCCCTGAAACCCGGCGGACAGCGTCAGAATTGTCAGGATAAATTTCAGCGCCCAGTCATATGCATATACCTTTTCCCCATGAAATACCGCTTCCACCAGATTCGTTCCAAAGCCGCAATACCGTCCGCGGTACAGAAGCAGGAACAGAATGCTAAGGATAACACCGATGGAGAAAACACGCACCAGCGGATTTTTGATTTTTTCGCCGAGATATTTTTTCGTGTGCTTTAAGCACCAGGCGAAGAGGCCGCCTGTGATTCCAAAAATAATACCAAGTGTAATCAGACGCACCAGCAGGAACGGTGTCAGGCTTTCGCTGATGTGGACAGCCAGATTTTCTTTGCGGATTCCAAGCAGGGAAGCTACAGCGCTCGCAGAGAAAGATGCGGTAAACGCCGGAAGCAGTGCCTCGTACCGCATTTCACCCGCAGCGAGCACCTCTACCGCAAAGATCACAGCTGCAATCGGCGTTCCGAACATGCCCGCAAAGCCGGCGGCCATACCGGTTACCAGAAAGATACCGGGCGCGTTTTTAAACGGTAATTTTTTGCCGGCAAAATAGGAAAACACAGCACCGATCTGAACGGCAACGCCCTCGCGGCCGGCACTTCCACCGAACAGATGCGTCAACGCCGTTGAGAGCATTGCCAGCGGAATCATGCGAAGCGGAAGCTCTGTCTCCTCTTCATACGCTACATCAAAAATCAGACTCATGCCTCCTTTTCCCCTGCCACCGAATTTCTGATTGACTGCCACGATCACAAGACCTGCCATAGCGAGAAACGGCAGACACCAGAAAAGATGTGCCACGCGAACAGCCGTGACTTTCAAAAGCAGACGGCAGAACAGCGCCTCAATCAGACCGACTGCCGCACCGAGCGGAACGCCGGTCACACCGAGCAGCAGCAGGGCGCCGTAGGTGCGAAGGGATTTCTTCAGTTCTTCTTTCATTCTCTTTCTCTCCTTTTCGAATTCTGCTGTTATCATATCACGAAGCGGACAGATTGTGAACTATGGATACCTTTTCCTCCATACTCTTTGCCAGTGCGTCGGCAAATTTTTCCTGCATCCGGATTACTTCTGTCATCTCCTGCTCCGTAAACTGCGCCGCAGCTTCCTCCTCGGACTGAAACAGCGGAAGAACCAGCTCTCTCGCATACTGTTTTCCCGTTTCAGTCAGACTGATGATTTTTTCCCGCCGGTTTGCCGGATTGACTTCCATTTCGATATATCCTGTTTTCGTTTTTAGTCCGTTTTCGTACTTTTTGTTTTAGTGTTTTTTTCTTCCTTTGTCAAGATTTCCAAAAGCCTCTTTTTTCCGTATATTTTCCGGCATTTTTCAAATACTAGCAACTGTCCAGACACTGTTAGGGAAAGGAGATTTTGAAGATGAGAAAAATCAGAAGAGTGTATATGACGCTGGCATTGGCGGTATTACTGGCCGGGATGACGGCCTGTGGAAACAACACCACGAACGACACCGGAAATGGCAATACCAACACGGAGAGCGACATGGGACAGACGGATAACAGAAACGATGTCAATACGACAGAGATGCCGTCAAACGACAATGTAAATGATGTGACGGAGGGCACCGATGGGAATGCCAACGGTACGAACGGTACAAATACCGGGGATGGAAATACCCTTGGGGATGATGTCGGCGACGCCGCTGAAGATGTGACCCGTGGTGTCGGTGAGGGCGTTGAGGATGTCGGCCGCGCGGTGGACGATGTGGTAAGCGGCGGCGACAATGAGACGCAGAATCCGCAGGAAAACGGAGCAACTACACAGAATGGAGCGGGGATGGCACAGTAAATATGCACTTCTGCTGCTCCCGTATCTAAAAAACTTCCCTTGGCGAACGATATATGCAGGTTCGCCGGGAAGTTTTTTTACTGCCAGGCACATCAGCACCTGGTTTAATCCGTCAATTTTGATTTTTTCTTTTACAGACCGCATCTGAATTTTCTGCCCTTCGCGCCAAGAATGCTGGCCATCCGATCGCCCCACGCTGCACGCTCTGCATAAATATCAACCCGTTCCAGATCTCCGCTCCGGTCCACAAAGGCAGGGAACAGGAATCCACAGATAGGATTTCCCGGCTCGTATTCTCCAACCAGCGGGCAGACAGCGCAGATCAGATAGGGGAACATCTCCTCGGATTCCCCCAGGCGCTCTTTATCGGAAGCCTTTGCAGGAATATCATACCGGTCATAAAACATGTAAATGGCATAAGCCCCGTGAATCTGCAATCCTTCGATCAGGATATCATAGAACGTTTCCAACAGCGCATCGTTCTTCAGTCCGCATTCCCGCAGCGCCATCAGCATCTGCCAGATACTGCCCGGCCCCTGGGATGTTTCCGGAAAACGGTATTCCCGCAGCTTCTCATTCGATTCCGCAAACGGAATTTTCTTGGCAATCGCCAGATTCCTGGCCTTTTCCGAACCGGACAGTTTCAGAAAATGAATGTTGAAACTGCCGTCATACTCCCCATCCGAATCCGTATAGCAACCCGCCATCCGCACAAACGAAGTCCGCGCCGGCGTCATCCTCCTCGTCAGCTCCAGCATGTCTTCCCGATTAATCATACATTCCCTCCGACAGTAAAGATATTCGAAACTCTCTGCCTTTGATCTTATCATAACATGCTTTTTCTGTCAGCAGGTTTTTAAATTGCGTTCTTTCTCTCCATCTGATAAAATCGAAACAGTATCTCGCATTTTATAATTTTGATATAGAGAGATGTTGGGACAAAACACCTTTTGACTCAATATCACAGAAAGGACGACACATGAAATTAGCAGTAATCAGTGATCTTCACGGGAATTATTATGCGCTCGCAAAGGTGCTGGCATTTCTTCGCAGTCAGGAGATCGACGGTATCATCGGGCTGGGAGATTTTGTAACAGACGGGCCTTTTCCGCAACGGATGATGAGAGTGCTTCGCGAAATGCAGGAGGAGTTTCCCTGCTATCTGGTGCGGGGAAACAGGGAAGAATATCTGCTGGAAAATATCCGGCATCCGCAGAACTGGAAGGCAGGTTCCTCGACAAGCGGACTTTTGGATTATACGTTTCGGAATCTTACCGGACAGGATCTGGAATTTTTCGAACATCTGCCGACAGACGGTGTTCTGGTCGGAAAAATAAATGAATCAGGCCGGCTGATTCCTGTTTTTGTTCCGCAGGAAGAAATCACACCGGATACCTGCCGCGAATCTCTCTTCCCGGCACTTCGTCTCTGTCACGGCGCGCCCGGAGAACTCCGTGGGAATTTCGGTCTGCATCCGGAGCTTTTGCTGTCCCATCTGGAAAATCTCGATGCCGCAATCCTGCTCGGCGGGCACAGCCACAAGCAGGAGCAAAGAGAATATGCCGAAAAAACATACCTGAATCCCGGTTCCCTTGGGCTTGCGCTTGATGGAGTCGGCGGCCATGCCCATTTCGCGATTCTGACGCTGGAAAACAGCACATGGCAGATCGAATGTTTTCAGATTCCCTACGATCTCGAAGGCTACCTCGCCGAATTCGACCGCGCCGGGCTGGAAACGCATGGCAGTGTCCTTGCCCGTTCCTTAAAACGGACATTGACCTGCGGCGTGAATTATTTTTATCTCACCGTAAAACGAGTGCGTGAACTCGCCGATGCACTGGCACTGACCGATCTGGACGAAGAGGTCTGGAAAAAGGCGGAACAGGAACTGAAATAACCGTCCATTCAACAGACGGCAGGCTGTGTACTCACACACAGCCTGCCGTCTGTTTCTATTCCCTAACTTCTATTTTTCTTTTCGAAACACAACCGTCTCAAATCTTCTGACCACTCCATCATACTCTCCCGTCATCGGCTGGTATGTTTCCGTATCCATCGGAAATGCAGCCGGTTCAGCTCCGTAGTTCTGTACAAACAGATACTTGTATTTCTCATCCTCCCTTGTTGCAACATCGAGCCCTTCCGGGATTTCGGCTGCCGCGCGTTCCAGGCCTTTTTCTTCTGCCAATTTCCGGCAGAAGTCATCGTAAAATGCCTGTTCAAAATCTGCGCAGACATAATACGCCTCGCCCTCTCCAAATACATTTTTCGTCAGTGCCGGATATCCCGCATAGAAATCGTCACGGTATGCCAGCAGCGTTTCGGCACCGTTCGTTTTTACCAGGTCGCAGAAATTTCGGATTTCATATGTCTTTCCTTCTCCCACACCCGCATTCACATCCTGATCATACAATGCGTCCAGCTCGGTGCTCCGCAGGCCGAATACATCCATCAGTCCGTGCGGGGTTCCGCCGAGGAAACAGAGGTCGTTTTCATCCACAACTCCCGACCAGTATGTCATCACAAAGGTGCCGCCGTCTGCCACGAAATTCCGGATTTTTTCCTCAATTCCGGCCCGAAACAGATACAGCATCGGTGCAAAGACAATCCGGTAGCCGGAAAGACTCTCCTCCATATCAAGGAAATCCACATTCACACCCAGTTTCCGAAGACCGCCATATACTTTCTTCACGGTATTCATGTAATGCAGTCCCATATTCCGTGGTCCCTGCGCATCCTCCATGGCCCAGCGGCTTTCGCAGTCATGCAAAATTGCAGCCTGTGCCTTCGTCGTGCTTCCCGCAATCTGCGCCAGATCCAAAAGCGCCTCGCCCGTCTCTGTCACCTCACGGAACACGCGCGTATCCTTTCCGCCGTAGTGGTCAATGACCGCCCCGTGGAACTTCTCGCTCGCACCGCGGCTCTGGCGGATCTGGAAATACTGGACACTGTCGGAACCATGCGCCACTGCCTGCAGCGATGCCGCCTTTAAAAGCCCAGGCCGTTTCAGCTTGCTGACACTCTGCCAGTTCGTGCTTGTCGGGCAGGACTCCATCAGAAGGAACGGTTTTTTCATCAAACTCCGCATAAAATCGTGCTGCAGTGCCGCATCAAGCGCAGTCACCTCTTCTGCTTCCTTGTGCCAGGTCGGATAATTATCCCATGACACCACATCAATCAGATCCTTGAACTTATGATAATTCAGTCCCTGGAAATCATACATCATGTTGATTGTCACCGGAAGTTCGGAACCGCCCGCGCGGATCGCTGCTTTTTCCCAGGCAACAAAGTCTGCTGTCTGATCTGTCACAAACCGTTTCCAGTCAAGATTCAGTCCGTGAAGCCCCATCTCACCCTTTGGGGACGGACTCTCAATCTGCTCAAAATTCTGATACGAATGGCTCCAGAACGTTGTATTCCACGACATATTCAATGCATCAATCGTCTCATATTTTTTCTTCAGCCACCCCTGAAATGCCTTCTGGCAGAGCGGGCAATGGCATTCTCCACTCAGTTCATTCGAAATGTGCCACATTTTTACCGCCGGGTGCTTTCCAAACTTCTCGCTCAGCAGGCGATCAATTTTCCCCACCTTTTCCCGGTAAACCGGCGAAGTATAACAGTGATTATGGCGTCCGCCGAACAGATTTTTCGTGCGGTCCGCGTTTACGCGCAGTACCTCCGGGTATTTGTCTGCAAGCCACTTCGGGCGTGCTGCAGACGGTGTCGAGAGAATTACTGAAATCTCATTCTTATACAGCTGATCCATGATCTTTTCCAGCCATTCCAGGTGGTATACACCCTCCTCCGGCTCGAGCACAGACCAGGAAAAGACACCAAGCGTCACCTCGTTGATATGCGCCTCCTTCATATATTCGATATCCTGCTCCAGAATTTCCGGCATCGCAAGCCACTGCTCCGGGTTATAATCCCCTCCATAGATAAATCCACTCTGGTTCATGTTCGTTTTCCTTTCTCTGTTCATCGAAATATCGTCTCCACGTGCAGCTTCTCAATTTTGCAGGCACATCCATCCGCTGCATCCGGCTGCTTTTCCAGAAAAATCGGATCACCCGGATGCAGAGGATAGACAACGAGTTTCAGTTTCTCCGGAAACTCAAAATAGCCAAGGCTTAACAGGGCCTCCTGACCGGTATAGAAATAATCGTTGATTTTCTCTTCCCCATCAAACACTTCCATACGGTTTCCGTACCAGGTCAGAAAAGCAAACGCATCGTGATAATTTTTTTCGCCCGGATAAGCAAGCTTCAGTTCGTATACTGCTTTCTCTTTATCCTGCTCTTTGCAGACAAGCTCTGCCTCCGGCTCCTGTGCTTTGTAAATACGCTCATACAGCGTAAAGTTTCCTCTTTTTCCACACTCTTTGAAATCCACAATGCCTTTTTCCACTGCCGGATACACAGCGATCATGGTTTTTCCACTGCCTGTCACAACAAGCTCACCGTTTTCTTCCCAGACATAATTTTCGGAAAGAACGAGATAATCCTGATCCAGATGCACCTTCCATGCATTCAGCGCCTCCTGCCGGGAAATCAGGCAGAGTTCTGCGCGCGCATCGCCCTCCCACTGAATCTGCGGGTCGAGATCACCGTAAAATACGAACGCATCTCCCTTTTTCGTATGTAAAACGCAGAGCGGTGTGGCAAGTGCCGTGTGAAGAACCGCATCGTTTAGTTTCATATTGTACGGAAAAAATCCATACATTCCCTCTTTCAGGTCAAATGCCGGAAATCCCACGCTCGCTTTTCCATCCAGGAGTCCCTCCAGTTTCACCTGTGGATGATCATCCATCTTCCATCTTCTCTGGTAATTGTTAAAAAAGACGTATCCATGGTCCGCATCGTGACGGCACGCTGTCCGAACCGTGTGCATATCTCCCGGCAGAATCCTTATCGTCGGAATTTCAGACCGAAGTGAGGCCATATCCTCGCCAAAATCATTCAAAAACAGCGCCAGCAGCTTGATCTCCCGATAGCTGTCCGAGATTGTTCCGTACTGCCGGATCGGCGCGTTGAAATCGTAATTGATCTCCGGCAGGTCGTTCAGATATCCTGTCGCGCGGCTCTCCTGCAGGGTGGACAGTTTTCCCTTCGGATTGCTGCCGCCGTGGTACATATAGTAGCCGAGCAGCCCTGCTCCACTTCCCATTTTTACGGTAGACATCGCTCCGACATCGCATCCCTTCGCCACCGGTCTTCTGTGCATGGTAACCTGAAGCCCGCCTCCAAGTTCTGCCGTCAAAAACGGAAAATCCTCCTCGTTGTAACTGTTTGCATTTTCCACATGATGATCACACGCAATCAGTGCATCGTTCCTTGTGTGGCTGAACACAAAGTTTGCGTTCGGCTCAATCTCGCACGTTCTCTGATCCCATGGTGCTTCACAGTAGCCGCCCATGACCGGAAGCAGATCGCCGATGCAGGCTCCGCCCCAACCGGTCGCCGTGTACAGCGGCACATCAAAGCCAATTTCCTTTGCCATTGCTGTCAATGTGCGGATATGCGCCTCGCCCTCCGGTCCCTGCAGACCGCCGACGTGGCCGTACTCATTCTCGATCTGAATACCGATCACCGGACCGCCGTCCTTTTCCATGCATCCATCGACCTGCGCATAAACCTTTTTCCAGAACCGTCTGACATAGCCAAGATATTCCTCGTTGTTACAGCGGATCGCCATGCCCTCTTTCTCTCTCTCGATGATCCAGTCCGGGAATCCGCCGTTCCGCACTTCCCCGTGCACAAACGGTCCGATACGCAAGAATACCGACAGTCCGACTTTCCGGCACAGTCTTACAAACGTTCCGATATCCCGGCATCCTTCAAAATCAAACACATTTTCCTCTTCCTCGTGGTGAATCCAGATCACATAGGCCGAGACGACAGAAACTCCGCCCGCCTTTATTTTGCGCAGTGATTCCTCCCACCACTCTTTGCGGTACCGACTGTAATGCATTTCGCCCATCACCGGAAACCACGGTTTTCCATTTTTAATCAGATAATCCCTGCAATAGCTGTACTCTGCTCTCATCGTCTTATTGTCCCTCTCTTTTTACTGTCTGCAGACAGAAATTCCGCATCATGCCGTACATCGGCGGCGATGAAATTCGGATTCCGGCAGTGACTTCCTGCGGTTTTCTGATTTCGCATGTCACTTTGTAGCCGGTCCATGCATGTTCTGTCGGATGAATCACAGTCTCTTCTTTTCCCTCTTCCGTATTGAGGAACAGCCGCACATCCACATTTGTTGTATCGGTTCCCTGAAAGGCAACAGATAATGTATACGTTCCTGCCTCCTGTACCTTTACCGTCTGGCAGATCGAAAACGTAAAGTTTTTCGGTGCTTCTACGCGTACCGCATTCACCGGCGGAGCTGGGAACGGATCGACAAACTCCGGAAACAGCTGTACTGCAACGGCATCCTCGGATTTTTCTACGTTCCAGCGCGCCAGGCCGTCTTCCCAGCCGACATCGAGCAACAGATTCTCCGCCTCCGGCAGCTCTTCCACCACGCAGATCTTCGCATGTGCAGCAAACGGAACACCTTCCACATTTCCTGTCACATCATATTCGCCTGTCACGCGTGTGTCCGGCACTTCGTTCCAGTTTACCCGCCGCTGCTCCACCATTCCGTCATACAGCAAAACCGGGAGCATCTCCGGCAGACCGCATGCTTCGTCTTTTACTACGGTCATTGGCTCCGGCTCGTAAATCTTGGCCGGTTTTTCCGGACAGGCATCATTCCGTGTAAACAGGAAAGAACGAATGCCCTCCATGATGGTTCCCTTCTCCTCCAGCAGACCCATATTTTCCGACCAGCCGCCCTCACCGTCTTTCGGAACACAGATCGGTTCCCAGTAATAGATACCCTGCCCCATTTCATCCGGCAGCGAAGCAACGATATTGGCAACCAGATCCAGCACCTGCTTCTGTCCGGCAGGCGTCGCCGGAAATCCTGCGATTTTTTCCTGCTGTTCATCGATAAACCCATGCGCACTCTTTCTCCATGCATGCGCCGTCTCAACGACCATAATCGGCTTTTTGTAATCCTGGATCAGCTTCGTCATTGTCTCTTTCAGATCCGTGAAAGTGCCGTGCCAGAATGGATAATAGGAAAGTCCGATCAGGTCAAAATCCTCGAGTCCTGCCTCAAAGGAACAGTCAAACCACTCTTTCAGATAGAAATACCGTCCGCCCTGGTCGAGATGGATCATAACCTGCATCTCATCTTTTCCGGCTGCAGCCCGCGCACCGCGGATTCCGGCATTTACAAGCTGTACCATTTTTGTATAATCCGGCAGCTCTCCGTCCGGAAACAGAAGGCCGCTTCGGATCTCATTTCCGATCTGAACAATATCCGGCAGAACGTCCTCCTCTTTTAATGCCGTCAGCGTATCTCTTGTATAAGAAAAAACAGCCTCTTTTAATTCTTTAAAGCTTAAGTTTTCCCAATCTTTCGGCTTTCTCTGCTGACCGGGATCCGCCCAGAAATCAGAATAATGGAAATCCAGCATAAAGCTCATGCCATGTGCCCGGATCCGTTTTGCCATCGCCAGTGTATGCGCATAGCTGCAGTATCCGCCGGACTCCCTGACATGCTCCGGCGCATTCCAAATACGGAGCCGTACGGAATTTACCCCGTATTTCTGAACGAGATCCAGCGGATCCATAACAGTTCCGTCAAAGTCCTTCACCTGTACTCCGGCATCTTCCAGCTCCGGTATAAAAGATAGATCCATTCCCTTCTGAAATTCCATTGTTCTGTCCTCCCTGCTACGTTAGTTTGTCGATTTTCGGAATAAAATGTCGTAATCCAGCATCGTCTTCTTCTCATAATTTTCCCCTCGGAGCCGCTGGATCAGCTGACGCACGGCTGTGCCTCCCATCTGGGATGCTGCCACACTGACTGCTGTAACTGCAGGGGAATAGCAGTCCAGATTGGTGCTGTTGTAGAGCGAAGCAATCGCGACGTCCTTGGGAATTCGATAGCCTTCCGCCTGGAGCCGGGACATCACCATCGTACAAATCTCGTCGTCGCCACAGATGATGCATTCCACTTTTTTGGATATAATATTTTCAATGATCGCATCCAGAAACTCCATACGGATCGAACCATTGTAGAAAAGCTGATCCTTCTCGGAAATTCCATTTTTAATCAGCGCCCGGCAGAAACCTTCGTGACGCTTGCGGTCTACGTTATAGCTCATATCCTTGACAAGAAACGCAAATCTGCGGAATCCCTTTCCGATCAGCAGCGTTGTCATTTTCTCTGCCGCACCCTCATTGTCGGTATCCACCTGGATAATGTTGTCATACCGGCATGTTCCCGTCAGTGCTGTCGGGAAATTTGCCTGACTTAAATACTGCAGCGCACGGTCATCCTCAAGCGCACGTGTCAGGAGCATACCATCCACCCGGTTCGACTCCACCAGCGACTGCAGCTCTGAAATATCATGCGCGTTGCTCGTCGTAATCAGCACATTGTACCCGAGCATCGATGCCGATTCGCAGACGCCGAGCAGACAGTTCTGGAAATAAACACCGCTTCCATAATAAACGTCTGAAGGCAGTACCACGCCGATGTTGTGCGTCACCGTTCGGGTCCGCGCCATCTCCTCCCGCTCTTCTCCCCGTTTTGCCACCTCGAGAATCCGGTTTCTGGTCTTCTCTCCGATTCTGCCCTTACCGGACAGTGCACGGGAAACGGTACTTTTTGATACCCCTATCTCTTTTGCAATTTCCTCCAGTGTCATAAAAATACCCTGTCACTTTCTGTTAAATTTGAAAAATTCCTATATTTTTATATTTAATACGAATGCTGTTAGAAATCAAGTCATCCCTCAAAGCTTTTTGAACCATCACTTGATCTCTAAAAGAAGGAACGGCCGCGCCGGAGCTTCTGGCAGACCAGCGCGTCCATTCCCTGTTTTATTTTACTGTTTTATTTTTCTTCTTTCTCCGCTACATACTCTGCTGCCTGACGGTTCATCTCATCCAGAATATCCTGGATTCCGGCGCTGTCCATAGCTGCGTTCATGGCATCGATGGAAGCGTCCACATCGTCAACGAGACCGTTGATCAGCGGGTTATAATAATTGTCGATGGCTGCCTCTACTGCTGCAAACTGTGTACTTACATTGCTGGAATCAAAGTTAAATCCGTCGTAAACATGATCTTCTTTGATGTTGTTGTTGAAGGCATCTTTGATGCTTTCATACTTGTCGTCCAGAGCCGTTCTGTTCTCAAGATATTCCTCTCTCTGGATGGTGCAGTTGTTCCATCCCCAGTTGCAGTTACTTGCTACACCATAGCCGCTCTCATCAATAACTTTGTACTGATCATCACCGACTGCTTCCCAGTGCTTTCCTTCGATACCGAGCATAGCCAGATCGTAAACATCCGGGTTGGTGTAGAATTCATTTAATACCATCATGGCTCTCTCTTTGTTTTTACTGTTTGCGTTGATGGCAACACCGTTGTTGATGTAAGAGTTTACTTTTTTCGACAGGTTTTTGTTCGGGTCTACCATCGTTACATTCCAATCCGGATGTTCCTCATTTGCCTGTTTTCCGTAGGTAAGACAGGTTCCGAGATTCCAGCTCATGCTTGCTGTTCTTCCGGTCAGAAGTCCGGTCTGTCTCTCATCGCTGCTGTTTAATACGTCGCTGGACCATGCTCCGGCGTCTACCAGGTCTTTCATCTCCTGGCAGTACTCACGGAACGCATCCCATTCACCGATGTACTGGAATTCAAGATCTTTCGGATCCTGGGTATGATACAGAATCAGCTCGCCGCCCTTCGGTGCTCCGCCCGTTGTGGAATAGCCCTGGGACTGGAAGAATGGATACCACGGTCCGCCCTGACTTGCATAGATACCGTCTGCTGCACATGCTTTGTAGAACTTCATCAGGTCATCCCAGGATGTAATATCATCCATACCGTATTTTTCCATCAGGTCACCGCGCACTGCCAGAACTTCCTGACCAAACTCGTTGGCATAGCTCGGAACCATGTAGATTTGTCCGTCAATCTTTGCCTGCTCCCATGCCATTTCCGGAACAACCTCCCAGATATCCGGTGCATACGTTTTGATAAAGTCCTCAGAAAGCGGTGCAAATCCGCCGAGGGAAACGGTCTGCTCGTAATGGCACCAGCTCGATGCGGTAAAGATCAGGTCAAAATCTTCCTGTGAGGAGAACAGCAGGGAATATTTCGTGTCATGCTCGCCCCAGGAAAGGAATTCTACGTTCAGAGAGCAGTTCAGCTTCTCTTCCAGAATCTCATTGATTTTGGCGTAAACCTCATCAAAATCCGGGGTACGGTCGCCGATCAGATACATCGTCAGATCGACATGCTCCGAAGTGTCTGCACTCAGGTTGTCTCCCGATGTGCCGGAAGCTGCGGAGCTGCTTTTGCTGTCGCCCGTGCTTCCCTTTCCGTTGCCGGAACCGCATCCTGCCAGCATGCCGGCTGCCATTGCGGATGCAAGTAATACAGATACCAGTTTTTTTGTGCTCTTTTTCATAAAGAACCTCCTTCATAAATATAATGTGTAATTCAAGCGGATATTCGCAATCCGCTTTGCTACTTGCTCATAACCGAATAACTGCTCCGCAGTTTATCAGAAGGAGCTTGCAC
>ERZ773218.1706-NODE-1706-length-19862-cov-4.414601_pt1 | contig 19862 bp, 15 predicted proteins | sample MGYA00580527_ERZ773218 | MGnify/ENA primary metagenome ERZ773218 (study PRJEB29015, sample SAMEA2737763) | human gut metagenome | biome: human gut; feature: human-associated habitat; material: faeces | place: China | collected 2012 ...
CAGACTCCCCGGGATTTTCTTTCAGGTGTTTTAAACAGCTTACGGTTTCTTCTGAACATATTTCAGATAAAACTTTTTCTGTCCCTACAGATACAGGTTTTCCGTTTACAGAATCCATAAGCAGATTTCCGGAATCATAAAATCCTTGAAAAGGATATCCACATCCTTTATAGTATATAGTTATCGGATAGATATTCTTTGTCCGTATTCTCATGGAATCCATCAGATATGACAACGCTGTAATGCCGGACCACGTTGCTGCTGCAAGGATCAGAAACATTTTGACTGTCAACTTATCACTGACGATCACTTCCCAGAACCCTCCACACAGAAATGCGGCAAAATACAGTGTAAGTATTGCTTTAAGCAGCAGACTTCCCCTTTTCAGATTACATCCGATCACAAGCATTCCTGCAGCACAGCCACCATGCAGCAGGACAAGTGCCGGAAGAAAAATCCCAGACTCCAGAAAAGATCGCAGATAAATGATCCAGCAGGAAAACACCGCACCTGCAGCAGCTCCCAGAAGAGCTCTTTTTCTGCTTCTTCCACATCGGAATAATATTCCTGTAAATCTGATCAATATGTAATCTATCAGGAGATTTGTGAAAAAAACTACATCTATGTATATTTCGTAATGCATTTCCTTCCCTCCGTCTGATACTGCCTCTGACTTCTCCTTCACTTCGGTAAGTGAGATTCATTATACGTGATAAAGTATGCGGATTTTGTCAAAACGGAGGAATTATGTCTTATTATTTGTCGCACTAAATCGACAGTTTTTATCATATAAACCAAAATGAACATGTATTGACATATAATTGAAGTTAGAATAAAATGATAGATAATTTCTATGTTTTAGAAGGGCATCTTCTATACTGTCACAATTCAGACAGTTTTTTATGTCTCTGCTACAAAACAGACTGGAGGATTTTAACATGAATAATATTACCGGACACACAGGTCTTACCGCGCTTTTAGGAAGCCCGGTGGCACACAGCATTTCCCCTTTGATGCATAATGAATCATTTCGCCTTCTCGGGCTTGACTATGTATATTTATGTTTTGATGTAAATGAAGAAACTCTTCCTGCAGCAGTTGCAGGATTAAAGACTTGCGGCATTCGCGGTTTCAACCTTACCATGCCGAATAAGAATAAAATTGTAGAATTATTGGATGAGCTTTCCCCTGAAGCCCAACTGATCGGTGCTGTCAATACTGTACTGAACGATAACGGAAAGTTAATCGGATACAATACAGACGGGTACGGTTTTATGCAATCTGTACGTGATGCGGGACATGATATTACCGGTAAAAATATAACTGTCATGGGAGTAGGAGGAGCTTCGATGGCCATCTGTGCACAGTCTGCCCTGGACGGTGCGGCTTCCGTACATATTTTTGCCCGCCGCACCAGCAGATACTGGAATCGCACACAGAAATTCGCTGAGAATCTCTCTGCTAAAACAGGTTGTCAGGTCTGCCTCTTCGACAATGATGATCATACTGCATTGCGAGATTCCATTGCACAGAGTTATCTGCTGATCAATGCAACCTCTGTAGGCATGGTTCCGGATATCGACGATACCATCATCAAAGATACATCTCTGTTCCATCCTGAGCTTGTAGTGGCAGATGTTGTCTATGAGCCACAGGAAACCCGACTGCTCAGAGAGGCTAAAGCAGCCGGATGCCAGACCTTTAATGGCATGTATATGCTTCTTCATCAGGGGGCTAAAGCTTTCCAGATCTGGACCGGACAGGAAATGCCGGTTTCTGTTATTAAGGAAAAATATTTCTCTGTCAAATAGTGATTCGCATAACAGTCACATATTTCCCATCAGCTTATCTTTGATGATTGCCAGGATTTCTCTTGGAATATATATCAGAAGTCTCCATGAACGGTATCTGGAAGGAATGGGATAAATTTCTCTGCATCCACATTTCTTTCCTATGGCCGTTCCCCGGAAAACATGAAAATTATTGGTGACAATGCCCACCGAATGATTCAGTCCGATCATTCCCAGACTGAACTTCAGATTCTCTGTTGTGTTGGTAGATTTCTCTTCCAGAATCAGTCGTTCTCTGTCAATTCCATGTTCCACAAGATAATTGCACATTGCCTGAGCTTCTGTGATAGATTCTCCGTCCCCTTTTCCTCCGGACAGAACAGCCTTAGTCTCAGGATTATCTTCCATATACTGTAAAGCCCTCCTGGTACGTTCCAGAAGGGCTTTTGTAAGCCGGGTGCCTTCTACATGGGCACCAAGCACGATAATATATTCCAGATTTGGATGCTTACGCATTCTTACCGCAGCAATATTTATATTTCTTGCCGCTTCCGCAAGGACAAGGATCATTACGTCCGATTTTCTTTGCTTTGACAACTGTTCCTGATTTCTTCTGCTCAAGATAAAGTTCTTTTCTCTTCTCCGGTGTGAAGATCGCATCCCACTGTGGCAGTTCATACAGCCAGTCAGCTTTTGCATCTACCATGTTCTTGTAAAGCAGTTCTTTATCAAAAGCAAGACTTACCTCAGTGTCCTCATCCATTGTCTCAATTGGATTAGCCACTTTCAGGCTGTCGTTGATTCCATCAAGGAATCCTGTCATTGTAAATACATTAATGCCATATTTTTCAGCAAGTTCCTTTACAGTTCCTTTTACTTCTTCGTCTGGATTCTCAAGCAGCTTTTCATAGATCTCTTTTTCAGTCTGGAAATAGGTTCCCCAGAACTTCTGCAGAGAAGCTTTATCCATCTCTTTCGAGTAAGCGGTATCTCTCCACTGTTCTAATAATGTACTCATACTGTAAATTCTCCTTTTTATTCTTTATCACTCCATATATCATACAGCATTTTTCGACTGTTTGCAAAACATTTTCTTGTAGAAATTGTTTTTTATCTATATAATAGAGATAAAGTATAGTACGAAGGTGGTTGTTATGAAAAAATTCAAGCGTTTTGCAGCTCTTATCTGTGCAATTCTTCTGTTCCTGATGTACGTCAGCACTCTGGTATTTGCATTTATCGACAAATCCAGATCATTAGGACTTCTTAAAGCATCTGTTGCCTGCACGATTCTTGTACCGGTTATGAGTTACGCCTACATCCTGGTTTATCGTCTGATCCACAGGAATGATGACGACTTTCACAGTGAATATTAACATCTCATACATAAAGCTCTGCCATCATCCAGGCAGGGCTTTTCTCTTCGCCGAATCTGCCACCGAATCGTTTTTTCTCCTGTTCTCTGATCTTCTGTCTCTTATTTAGATATTCTTCCATGGAAATGACTTCCTGTGTGCTGATATTCTTCTCTTTCTCAAGAACTTCAAGGGCCTCCATTAATTCTGTATTCATTTTTCTCTTTTCCTCCTGTATCTGCGTCTGTTTAGAAATCAAATGCTAAACGGATCAATGCAATATCGCTTTTCTGGAAGACGCGCTCTGTTCCGTCCTCCTCCAAAATGGTCACACTGTTATCATCATATGCGGTGAGTATTCCGTAAAATTCCCGGTTTCTCTCGATCGCACGGTATGTCCGGATTTCCAGCTCTTTTCCCATGCTTCTCTTATAGTCTTTCTCTTTTTTCAGCGGACGTCCAAGGCCCGGGGAGCTGACCTCCATGATATAGGCGTCATCGATAAAGTCCTCTGCGTCCAGCCGGTCAGAAAATGCACGGCTGACGATTTCGCAGTCATCCACGGTAATTCCGCCTTCTTTGTCGATGTAAGCACGCAGGTACCAGGTACCGCCCTCTTTGACATACTCCACATCCACCAGTTCAAAACCATTGGCTTCTACAATCGGAGTGATCAGTTCTTCTGCCTTCTGTTCGTATTCTTCTCTTCTGCTCAAATCCTCACCACCTTTTTGATTCAGGGAAACTTTCGAAAAATTCTTTCATTTCCCTGTACACAAGAAAGAGTGGACGAAATCGTCCACTCCTTAACAGTCACTTATTAACAACTTTACTATAGCACCTTTTCCGTGCAATTGCAAGGGTTAATTTTCAAAATATCCTTTATTTATCGCCTTTTCCGGCTTTTTTGTTCGCCGGTTCCGGGCAGATGTGGACATCGAGCTGGTTATACGGGATGGAAATTCCCGCCGCGTCAAACTCTTCTTTGATGCGCTCATTCATTTTCCATTTGACCGGCCAGTAATTTTCCGTTGCGACCCAGGCGCGGAGACCGACCGTAATCGCGCTCTCGCCCAGCTCATCTACGAAAAACTGCTGTTCCTCCGACTGAAAATGCGGTTCCTCCTCAACGAGGCGGCGCAGGATGTCCTTCGCTTTTTTGATATCGGACTCATAAGAAATGCCGACTTTGATCTCCAGCTTTCTCCGGTCCATCGCCGTCACGTTGATGATGGTGTGGTTCGTCAGATTAGCGTTCGGGATCATGATGGTACGGTTGTCGATGCTGTTGATTGTCGTATAATACATCTCAATCTTCTTAACCGTTCCCTCCTGACCTTCGCCCGGAAAAATGATGTAGTCACCGACCTTAAATGGCTTCAGCAGCAGAATCATCACCCCGCCTGCAAAGTTCGAGAGACCGCCCTGCAATGCCAGGGATACGGCAACGCCGGCGGAGGCGATAGCTGCTGCGATCGACGCTTCGGATACGATACCGAGCTGAACGATAATGGTCAGCACCAGCAGCGTGTTCAGACTGTATTTCACCATGGAAACGGTGAAACTGACCACCGCCTCCTCCGTGTGAAAACGCCGCATGTTTTTCCGGATCAGACCACAGAGCCACAGGATCAGTTTGCGTGCAACCAGAAACAGAATTACTGCAAACACGATCTTCAGCACCAGATCGGCAGCCGAAGAGGCCTTGTCGATCCAGTATTCATAGACGCGTTCCGCCGCTGTCAGATTCACCATGTGTTATCTCTCCTCTGTCTCGAATTTTCTCTGCAGCTCCTCGCCGAGTTCACTCATGCCTGTGCTTTTTTTCGTTTTTGTCTCTGGTTTTGCCTCTGATTTTGTTTCCGGCTTTGTTTCCGGCTTTGTAGCCGGCTTCTTTTCCGGATCGGCGGCTGCGCGGTATTTTTCCACGGCTTTTGCTGCCTCTGCCGCTGCAGATTTTCCGGCTTTCACCAGCTTGTCCACCGTCTGCTCTACCGTTTTCACCGGTTTGCTGTCGATCGCCTGCTTTACGGCTTTCTCCACCTTCTCTGTCGCAGTCGTAGTTCCCTGCTTTTTCTCTGCGGTTTTCACCGTTTTTTCCGATACCTTTTTCTCTGCTTTTTGGGCAGTCTTTGTTGTTTTCTTTGCTTTTACTGCTTTTACTGCTTCTTCCGTTTTTCCAGCCGGTTTTCCCTTCTTTCCGGTTTTCTTCTCTGCTGCCGCTTTCGCTGCAGTTTTTGCCTTTGCGCTCTTATTGCTTGCAGCGCCCGTCTCCGGCTTCGTATAAGAAAATACCTGAACAGAAAGCGGTGCGAGTTTTACGGTAATCGAGTTTTTCCGCTCGTCGCACTCTGTTTTTTTCGACATTTTCACGCGTGGATTTCCGACGCCTGTTCCGCCATAGCTTTCCGCATCGCTGTTGAACATCTCTTTGTACTTTCCTGGATACGGCACACCAATGCGGAAATCATCGTACTCGACATTCGAGAAGTTGCATACGACAAGCAGCGTATCTTCTTTCTTCCTTGTTCTGCGAAGGAAGATCAGAAGATTCTTTTCCCACTCCATGCCATTGATCCACTCAAAGCCCTCCGGCTTTTCGTCAAGCTGATACAGTGCCGGATTTGCCTTGTAAAACGCATGCAGTGCTGCCATATAGTTCTTTAACTGCAGATGTTCCTTGTCCTCAAGAAGCTCCCAGGACAGGGACTGTTTCTCATTCCACTCTTTTTCCTGTCCAAATTCCTGTCCCATAAACAGAAGCTTCTTTCCGGGATGCACCATCTGATAAGCGTACGCCAGACGAAGATTTGCCATTTTCTGCTCCGGTGTACCCGGCATTTTGGTATACATAGACCCTTTCAGGTGAACCACTTCATCGTGCGACAGACTCAGCATGAATTTCTCCGAGTATGCATATACCATAGAAAAAGTCAGCTGATCGTGATGTGCCCCGCGGTATACCGGATCGTTTTTCATATATTCCGTAAAATCATTCATCCAGCCCATGTTCCACTTGTAGTCGAAGCCAAGTCCTTCATCGTCGAGTTCTCCCGTCACCTTCGGCCATGCGGTCGATTCCTCTGCGATAAGAAGCGCATCCGGGAACTCTTTTTTGAAGATGGAGTTCAGATGTTTTAAAAATTCGATTGCCTCAAGGTTCTCATTTCCGCCGTAGATATTTGCGACCCACTCCCCGTCCTGCTTGCCATAATCAAGATACAGCATCGATGCAACCGCATCCATACGGATTCCGTCGGCATGGTACTCTTTTGCCCAGAAAAGCGCATTGGCGATCAGGAAGTTCTTTACTTCCGGTCTGCCGTAATTGTAAATCAGCGTGCCCCAGTGTGGATGGGATCCCTGTCTCGGGTCAAAATGCTCGTACAGACACGTTCCATCAAACGCAGAAAGTCCGAAGGTATCGCGCGGGAAGTGTGCCGGTACCCAGTCGAGAATAACACCAATGTCGTTCTGGTGCATCGTATCCATAAAATAGCGGAAGTCATCCGGCGTTCCGTATCGTGCTGTCGGTGCGTAATAGCCCGTTACCTGATACCCCCAGGACTCGTCAAGAGGATGCTCCATCACTGGCATCAGTTCTACATGGGTGTAGCCGAGCTCTTTCACATAAGAAGCCAGCATCGGAGCGATCTCACGGTAGTTATAAAATTCACGGCCATCGTCCGGTTTTTTCCAGGAGCCAAGATGCACTTCATAAACAGAAATCGGCGCTTTGTCGCCCTGTGTGACACCACGCTTCTTCATCCAGTTCTCATCCTGCCAGGCATATTTTCCAAGATCAACCACAACACTCGCATTGTTCGGACGCAGCTGTGCTGCATTCGCGTATGGATCCGATTTCAGATACGTCAGACCGCCCTTTGCCTTAATTTCATATTTATAGATGTCGCCCGCGCGAACACCGGGGATAAAGAGTTCGTAGATCCCGGACTCCAGAAGATTCATCTGATATGCTCTTCCGTCCCAGTTATTGAAGTTTCCGACAACGCTGACACGGATCGCATTCGGTGCCCAGACTGCGAAGTAAACACCACTGACGCCGTCGATTTTTACCGGGTGTGCACCCAGCTTCTCATAGATGGAATAACAGATGCCGTTTTCAAACTGTTTCTGTTCCTGCTCGGTGAACTGCATCGGATAGGCGTACGGATCGTAATGCTCCATCTGGTTTCCGTCGCCGTCCCAGTAGATCAGCGTATAGGACGGAATTTTCTTTCCTGGAAGCAGCACAGCGAAAAATCCCGCCTCATCCTCGCAAACCATCTCGGTCTGTTTTCCGTCGCGGATCGTATGTACGGCTGCACGGGTTGCACCCGGGAAAAACGCCTGAATCAAAATACCATCCTCCGTTACGCGCGGTCCCAAGATGTCTCTTGGATGATTTTCCTCGGAATAGACCACGGCTTCTATTTCCGCCCAATCCATATAATCGTATAATTTTTCTTCCATTTTCAAAATTATAACCCCTCCTTTTTTATTTTACGTGCTCTCGCTGCTGCTTCCCCCATACAAAATCGCATAAAAAAGCACTCATTCATGCCAGAGCGTGTTTGAAAAAAGCTTTTCGTGAGCTGCGAGTCCCATTTTCAGCCCAAACGGTCTGCAGCAACCGGATAAGGTCAAAACAGATCGCGAAGTGGGGCTTGCAGATTGTGGAAATGATTTTTCAAACTCTGATTTTATTCTACCATCCTAACCGCGATTGTACAATGCAAATCTGGTTTGTTTTTTTATTCTGTTTTTTATTTATTCACCGCTGTCACGGAAAACTTTCCGTCTGTGGTCTGAATCTCATTGTTCTCAAACCAGACGCTGTAAATTTTCTGTGAAGCCAGTGTTTTCAGGAGCTCCCCGGAAAGCGATTCGGCCTGATAATCGAAAAATGCTGCAAGCAGCGTATCAGCACAGCCATATTCACCAGAATAGACGATCAGTTCTGATGCTGCCGTGTGGTCTTTTCCGTCTGACGCGCTAAGATACGGCGTGCGCATCGTTCCGTCCTGATACTGGTAATAGCGGTACGTATCGGGACTGCCCGCCTGGTAAGCGTGGAAAAATACGATGCTTTTCGGTCCCTCGTACATCATCGTTCCATGTGACTGAATTTCATTCCCGGAAAGATGGTACAGCGGGTACTGGTACTCTTTTTCCCCTGTTTCATCGAGACAGCGCACAAATCCGTCCTTGCTGGAAATAATGCCGAGCTGATAGCCCTCGCCGCGGATCGTGTCCGCCAGATAGTCAATCAAAAAAGCATTTTTCATCCAGAAAAAGTCGAGATACGCCGTGTAGCCCATCTCTGCGGCATATGCCTGATACGCATCCGACACATGCAGGCAGACCTGGTTTTCTCCCGGGAATTCCATGGAAATGTCATCCGGGTTCTGCGCAAAGGCTGCGACGGCTGCCGCTTCCTCTGCCGCATCATCATCCTTCTCCGGATCGAACTGTGCTGCGGCCGCATCATCATTGCTCATGCAGAGATTTTCCAGTGACGCGTACAGCGGTCCCAGATAGATTTCCCGGCAGTTGGCATCGGATACTTTTTTCAGGGCATCGTACAAAACCGGATCTACCGTCATAACTTCGTTTGGATGCTGGTTGATATCGTACAGGTTTGTCACATCATCGAAACTCTCGTCGATATTGAAAAGCCGGTAGCCCTTCACCGCCGCATCGGTATAAATCAGCGAGAGTGCCTTTGCCTCCCCGCCCGCAGATACGCCGCCTGCACCGACATTATATTTCAGTGTGAAATCCTCGCTGCAGTTCAGCTCCGAGCCCGCCTTCACGCTGATTTCGCGCCAGCCGGAATCGCCGCGCAGAAAATTCATAAAACCATACACCAGAAAACCGGATCCGATCGCCAGAAACAGTACCACAAGCACGATGCGCCGTCCGACATTCTTTTCAGAGAGCTGAACTTTCTGCACCGGCTTCGGCTGCCGTCTGTTTGGATCTTTTACTGTTCTTCCCATTCTTTTACTCCTCTTACTTTAAGTTCTCCCCTTCATTCGCACTGTGTTTTATTGTCCCAGAAAATATGTCTCCCGTCAAGTAAAACGGCACAAAAAAAGCAGCGCCGGAATCAAAAGACTTTCGATTCTGACACTGCTTTGCTTTTCACAGTCTGCTATAGGACAACCAAAATCAATGCAATAATAAAGATCAGGAGAATCACGGCCAGTACGGCGAATCCGTACAGCGCGCCCTGCTTACATGCTTTATAGTTGTGATAGTACTGTTTCTTTTTGTATACCATTGCTGCGATAATACCGATGATCGGGAAGAAGAATGACAGCACTTTGTACCAGACGCTTCCGGTATCGTGAACCGGAGTTTTCAGGAATTCATCTTCTGCCTTGGAAAGATGAACCTCGTGGTTCTCCTCTTTTACTTCCTCGCCAGGCTTTCGGATGGTGATCGGCTGCAGCGGCTCTCCCTTTTCACGGAGTGCCTTGTACTCTTCGATCTCTTTTTTATTTCCATATACAAAGTGGTTGTGTCCGATATCCACGAACTCCGGTTTGTCCACGGAATAATCGTGAATGGACGGGTCGTAGGTGTACAGCACCTTATTCTTCTCAAGCTGCGGATCCGGAATCGGAATGGCAGAGATCAGGGAATGCGTGTACGGGTGCAGCGGGAAGTTGAACAGCTCCTCTGCGTCCGCAACCTCTACGATGTTTCCTTTGTAGATAACACCGATACGGTCGGAAATGAACCGTACGATGGAAAGGTCATGAGCAATAAACAGATAGGTAACCTGTTTTTCTCTCTGAAATTTTTTCAGCAGATTGAGGACCTGGGCACGGATCGATACGTCCAGTGCGGAGATCGGCTTCTTGGCTACAACCAGCTCCGGCTCCATAACCATGGCACGGGCCAGACCGATACGCTGGCGCTGTCCGCCGGAAAACTCATGTGGGTAACGGGTCAGGTGCTCCGGCAGAAGACCAACTTCGTTGATCATGTTCTCTACCTTTTTCACACGGTCTGCCTCGTTCTCGTACAGATGGAAGTTGTAAAGACCCTCGGATACGATGTAATCGACCGTCGCACGCTCATTTAACGATGCGGCAGGATCCTGGAATACCATCTGAATGTTTCGGATAACCTCCCGGTCCAGGGAATGCGGAATCTTGCCGGAAATTTTAACACCCTTGTACAGGATCTCTCCTGCGGAACACGGGTTGACACGAATGACCGCACGGCCGATCGTGGTCTTTCCGGAACCGGACTCGCCTACGAGGGAGAAGGTTTCTCCCTTGTAGATGTCAAAAGAAGCATTTTTTACCGCTTTGACTGCGTCATCGCCCTTGCCGAAAGTGATATCTACATTTTTTACCTGCAGTAAGATTTCTCTTCCATTTTCGTCAATCGGACCATGCTCCGGCAGATGCGAAACAGTGGTCTTGCTTTCCTGCTTTGTAGACACTTTCAAACTCTCCTATAAGTTGTATGCTTTTAATAATTTTTCGTGAATATTCTGAATTGCCTCCGGCTTCTCCGTCTTTGGTGCTCTCGGATCCAGCAGCCAGGTTTTGGCGTAATGGGTATCCGTTACTTTGAACATCGGCGGCTCTTCCAGTGTGTCGATTTTCAGACAGTACTGGTTACGCGGTGCGAACGGGTCTCCGATAATCTTGTTGTACAGAGACGGCGGGGTACCGGTAATCGAGAACAGCTTTGTATTCCGCTCCGCAAGCTGCGGCAGGGAAGAAAGCAGTGCCCAGGTGTACGGATGGCGCGGGTCGTAGAACAGCTCTTCTACATTCGCAAACTCGATGATCTGTCCTGCGTACAGAACGGCAACACGGTCAGCGATATTCGCTACGACACCAAGGTCGTGGGTAATAAACACGATGGTATAGTTGTACTCTTTCTGAAGGTCCTTGATCAGCTTCAGGATCTGCGCCTGAATCGTAACATCCAGCGCAGTTGTCGGCTCATCGCAGATGAGGATCTTCGGACGGCAGGAAAGTGCAATCGCAATAACGATACGCTGTCTCATACCGCCGGAATACTGGAACGGATAATCATCGAAACGCTGCTCTGCGTTCGGAATACCAACCTTTTCCATCAGCTCAAGCGCCTGTGCCCTTGCTTCCACTTCGCTGACATGCTGATGCTTCATGATAACAGACGTAATCTGTTTTCCGATTGTGATGATCGGGTTAAGGGACGTCATCGGATCCTGGAATACGGTTGCAATTTTCTTGCCGCGGATCTGGCCCCAGTCATTCGGGTCCTGGATTTTTGCCAGGTTAATGATACAGGTTCCATGAAGCTGCTCCGGTGTCTCATCCAGATAGCGCACACGGAAAGTAGCCTGGTCGAAAACGCCGTTTCGTTTCTGCTCATCGTTCAGATCCACACCACGCTCCATCGCAGCTTTGAATGCCTCGTGCAGCTTCTTGATCATGCGAACCTTTTTACGCAGTTTGTAACGTCCGACAGAAAGATAGATCTCTTTGGCAAGAATCTCATTTCTCTTTCTTGTCTCGTCCGTAATTTCTTTTGCTGTCAGGCCGGCGTACTCTTTTTTGTACTCTGCCATTTTTGCCTCATACGCCTGATTGTATGCCGTATCGTTCATGGCAGCCTGTTTGTGAGCCTTGATTTTTTCCTCTTTTGCTTTCTGCAGAGCCTTAATCTCTCCATCCAGTCTGGAAATCTCCGCGGATGTCTCTTTGACTTTCGCTTTTTCTTTGGAAGTATCGAGTGTCTGCTTATAGTTGAAAAGTTCGGTTCTCTTTATTACAAGTTCCTTGATTTCAGCATCTGCTTTCTCACGCTCTTCCTCGCTCAGTGTCATTTTTTCTTCTTTTTCCTGCTCCAGATCCTTCATTTTCAGAAATACTTCTGAACCATATTCCAGTTTGGAATAGTCATTCAGCTTTTCCCAGGTGGATGCGATGGTCTTTTTCGCATAAGAATTCAGCGGCACAACGGTATCGCTCAGCTCGGCATCGTTAAAAATGATATCTCCCTGATCGATGAAGCCGTTGCTGTCCAGCATTCCTGCAAACGCTTTTGTGAATACGGATTTACCGGCACCGGATTCTCCTACGATAGCAATGGACTCATTCTCGTAAATATCCAGCGTTACGCCCCGGATTGCCGTCAGGATACGGCCGCGGACACGGAATTTTACCTGTAAGTCCTTAATCGATAATAATACTTTTTTATCTTCCATGCGGCTTTCCTTCCTACATATGTGTTCTCGGGTCGGACGCATCTCCAAGGTTCTGTCCAACTACATATAATACTACGGTGATAATTGAAGCGACAACAACCGGACTCCAGAATTCGAATCCCCATCCCGGTGTCAGCATGGCGCCCTCAGCCTCATAGATCAGTCTTCCCAGAGACATGTCAGAAAGTCCCATACCGATGTAAGCCAGGAACACCTCGTAAGAGATGTAGGACGGAATCTCAGTTGCCGCCAGAGTAACAATGACAGATGTCATAAACGGGAGAATATTCTTCATCGCAATGCGGAAAATCGAAGTTCCAAGACATTTTGATGCCAGATTATACTCTCTGTCACGGATGATAACGACCTGCGTACGGATAAAGTACGCGATGGCAAGCCATCCGGTAACGGTCAGTGCAAATACCATGGTCCAGAAGCTCGGAGAAAAGATAAGCACCAGGACGGAGATCAGAAGTACATACGGAATATTTCCGATGATGTTGTAAACCTCCATCATGAAGACATCAACCTTCTTCGAAAATCCCCAGACAGATCCGACAATCACACCAATCGAAAGGTTGATGAGCGCACAGATAAATGCCAGGGAAACTGAAATTCTGGAACCAAACCAGACAGCGTCAAAGGTCGACTGTCCGGAAGCACCGGATCCTAAAATCCAGTGAATATTGAATCCAAGCTGCTGCAATGCTTTGCCTGGAGACAGATGTTTTGTCGCGCCGTTCATCAGATTGGCGAAACGGTCGTACTCCACAAAGAGCGGATACACATACGTCATCAGCAGAATCACACCCAGGAGGCAAAGTACGGCAATATTGATTTTTTTCTTAAAAAATACGCGGAACACGGAATGCCAGTAGGAATATCTCGGAGCCGTAATTTTCTCAGACTCCAGAGAGCTGTTATCTACAGGAGAAAACAGTTCTTCCTCAGACAGACCGAATTTATCTAAATCATAATTCATAAGTCCCTACCTGTCTTTCGTTGAGAATGAGATTCGCGGATCCACCATGGACATCAAAACGTCGCCCAGGATGATGGAAATCACGGAGAGCACTGCGTAGAACAGTGTAACACCTACGATAACACCATTGTCGTATTTGCTGATTGCTTCCGTCAGCAGATTACCGGCACCAGGTACTACGTACACACGCTCGGTGATGATGGCGCCGGTCAGTGCGAACAGTACGCTCGCCGGAACACCCTGCACGATCGGAATCGCTGCGTTCTTCAAAATGTGTTTCGTAAAGATTTCTCCCTCTGTCAGTCCACCGGATCTTGCGAATTTTACGTAATCGGAGTTCATCTGGTCGATCATGTATCGACGCAGCCATTTCATCAGGTTTGCCACCTGCGGCAGTGCCAGAGAAACGATCGGCAGAATATACATCAGCTTGCTCTTCGAATCCATGTCAAAGGTGGTTGGCAGACCCATTTTTCCTCCGATTGCCTTAAACAGGAAGATATAGGCCAGTGAAGGTACTGCTATAATGAATACAATATAGATGGTTCCAAGCTGGTCAACCAGTTTGTCTTTCTTTCTCGCCATCAGAATGCCAAGCGGCACTGCGATGAGATAGGAAAGAATCACGGCAATGATACCGATCACAAAGGAATAGCCGATTTTTGATTTACCACTCTTAACTGTATCCACGTTGGTATAGTCATCTGTGAACCGATCGGAATGAACAGCGCTTGCATCCTGAGATTCGCTCATATACGTTGCGCTGTGCAGATCGTCTGCACTGTATTCCACCAGACCGCTTGGGTAGGTAATCTCCGATTTTACGTAGGATCCCTGCGCGCGGGTCATGGTCAGTGCTACATCCACACCCTCATTTACGGAATAGGACTTTCCTAAATTTATGGTGATTATATTCTGATGGAAATATGGGAATTTTGAGTCAAAGTACATCAGGTACTTGTGTGTTGTGCCATTTCCCATGATGGCCGGTGAAAATTTCTTTCCCCCATATACCGGATCGTGTAAGGTAAATGTAATCCCCCTCTTACCTTCTACCTTTGCAGCATCGTGAATGCTGTCGATGTCAATCAAACCGGAAAAATATTTTCCGAGACGCGTTGCAAGTGGAATATCCCTGTATGCAAACAGCTGCTGCTGTCCGCCGTTGGCATATTTTTTCTTACCCATCATGATCGCATCGTATCTTCTTACGGTGTAACCTTTTGCTTTATAATAAGCTGTAAATTCCTTTACATATTCAGATACCAGTTCTGAATCCTGGTCTTTCGTTCTTCCGAATGCTACTGCTTTGGATCTCGTATCCTCGTCAATTTCGCCTTTTGCTTTGAGAGCGTTCAAATAATCTGCATAGGTTACATAATCAAGATATCCGTATGTCTCCCACTTCTGATATTTGTACACCTTTTTCTGGTTATTGCTCTGATGGGAATAGGTGGTATCCTGTGCGAAAATCAGATTTCGGTCCATCAGAGAATAGATCATAGTCATAACGCATCCAACGACGATTACTACGGAAACAAGGCCATGCAACAAACGCTTAAAAAGATATTTTGTCATATTCTCTCATTCCTTAACACAATATGACAGGGGAATGGCTTTTTTTGTCCCCATCCCCCTGCCGGTTTATTCATTGGCTTTCAACTGTTCTGGTCTTTCCAATTTTACCTTTTCCAAAATTAGAAGATACCAAAACATTTGGTCATGTATCCTTCGTAGTCCGGAAGCATGGTATCCAGATAAGAGCACGGATCACCAAAGTCCGGACCCCATCCGGAGACATCATATACGTCGTAGTTTTGTTCATAACCATAGTTTACATAGTATCCTGCATAGTACCATCCATCGAGGTCTACGGCATCAACCAGATTGATCACAACTTTTCCGCCAAGGGCAGCCTCTACTGATTTCTTGTAGGAGTTTGCTTTGTTGGTGTAAACTTCTACTGCAGACGGATATGGATACTCAATCTGGATCGGGTTGCTCTCATCGATGGTGATACCGTCTTCTGCGAGCTCCTCGATTGCGGTATTCAGTTCTTCTACTGCGTTTTCCGGATTGTACCATCCATCAAAACCATCGCTGGTCTTGTTTTCGGCATCCCATACTTTGATCTTCACGCCGTCGGCGTCGATCTGTTTCTGTACGATTTCACCATAGTAGGTGCCTGCCGGGAAGGTTGTGTCGGTTCCGTTGATCTGAATGGTAGTGTCTTTTGACAGGCTTACGAAATATCCCGGGGTAAAGGTATTTCTAAGGGAAGTATACTTCAGATCCTCGCCAACCTGCTGTGCATTGTAAGCGCCACGATCTGCTGCAAAGCTGATCGCTCTTCTGAAGTGAACGTTCTGCAGTGCTTTGTTTGTTCTCTGGATTTCTTCGTCAGACTTTGTACTCTTTGCTGTTGTTCCGTCGTTGGCATTTGCAGTCGCAGTACGGTTGATATTGTAGAATCCCATGAAGGAAGTAGCGTCGGTATCTGAAACTACTGCGTACTGGTCGTACAGACCTTCGGATTTTGCTGTCTCCATAGTGGAGGTGTTCAGGTTTACATAGTCAACGGTACCTGCTTTTGCATCTGTGTACATTTTGGTAACATCAGACTGGTCATTGAACAGCCAGGTCAGGGTTTTAATGTTTACGTTGTCTTTGTTCCAGTAAGAATCGCTCAGTTTAAATACGATGGTATTTTTCGCTGTAGCGTTGGTTACCAGGTACGGTCCGCAGTATGCGATCGAGTTGGAATCTTTTCCGTACTGATAATCTGCTGCGGAGGAATCGTACTCAGCACCAAATTTACCGCCCTGGGACTGATAGTAGCTTCTGCTCATCGGCATGAAGATGGTGTAGCCAAGCATGGTCATGAAGTAGCTGCATGGCTCTTCCAGTGTGTACTCTACGGTATAGTCATCAACAGCTTTTACACCAACCTCGTCGAAATCGGTAACTTCACCGCTGATGTACTGGGATACGTTTTTGATCACGCCCTGTACCAGGTATTCCAGACCGCCCTGTGCATCACACATGTGCTGCATTCCGGCCACGAAGTCATCTGCTTTTACAGTATCCACTTCACGTCCCTGGGAATCGGTCCATTTTACATCTTTACGAAGGTGGAAGGTATAGGTCAGTCCGTCATCGGATACTTCATAGGATTCTGCCAGTGCCGGCTGCAGAGTTCCCTCTACATCGTACTCCATCAGTCCGTCATAGGTATTGATGATCGCATCGGTATCTGCCGCACGAGAAGTTGCAAGTCCGTCCCATGTTACCGGATCACTCGCATACGGCATGGAGAAGCTGTCTTTTAAGGTGTAACCTTTTCCTGCCAGATATTCTTTTACCCAGCTCTCATAGGTTCCTGTTCCTTTGAGCTCATCCCATTTTGCTCTCATCTCGTTGTAATCTTCTGCTTTGATAAAGTCAGTTGTTACAACATACTGATGATAACGGTCTTTATCGCTTCCCCAAAGGGTATAGTCCTTGGTGCGCGGAGCCATTCTGTACATCGCGTACGTACCACCTCTTGAGGTGAGCGGGTACATCATGGCGGACTCCATCAGTTTTCCCTCGGCAACTGCCATCAGGGCATATCTCTCATCCACCGTTTCTGCTTCCTTTGCAGTAGCAAGTGCATCGTTGAAATCGCCCAGTGCCTCGTTATAGAGCTCTGTGCTGGTCTCATCGTATCCTTCCGGCATTTCGGACTCCTCTGCCTCGGCTTCGCTCTCACTGCTTGCAGATGCGCTTGCATCGCTTTCGGAAGATGCGCTGCTGCTTACGCTTACACTCTCATCCGCCGGATCAGAACTTCCGCTGCCGGAATTTCCACAGGCAACCAGGCTTGCAGTCATACTCATAACAAGTAATGCGCTTACAATTTTTCTTTTCATAATTTCTTCCTAACTCCTTTCATGGATTCGCGTTGTTTTTGCATCATCCGGACATTTACCGGAACGGCTTCGCCATTCCACCGTTTTTCATTTTGGCACTTTACCACATCAAAACGAATAGTACAAAAAGGAGATGCGTCCAACAAGATTTGTTTTCTTCATCCCTCATGCCCGTACATTTGTCCGTTTGTCCAAAAACAACTGGGTTCATTATAACCAGAACTCTCTCTGTTTGTCAATATCCGATGCAGGAGAAAAGTGTATAAACTGCATTTAAAGTCATCAAAATCCTCTATTTTCCTCTTTTTGGGTATTGTTCTGATGCTGTTTTTCTATTTTCCTGTATTCTTCGGTTTTAGAATAAAAAAAGATTACACAAATAATTGTTTCTTTCCATTTGCGTTCTGCAGCACTGTCTTTTTGTATTTGTTTCAGATTTTGCTCCGGGAAAGAATCCTGCCGGACGCAAAAACAGACTTCTGAAAATCACATTTCTTCTTATTTAAGAGCGTCATACTGTTTTTTACTTTCGTTTTTTACTTTCGTTTTTTACTTTCGTTTCCTTCTTTTACAAAGCAAAGCCTTCCATGAAGACCGCTCACACCGAAATCACTTTCTTACTTTTTGTCTTCGACAGTCTCCGGACTATTGACATCAAAAAAAAATCCTGCTAATATTAATTTTAATAAGGAACCAGTGCAGTACACGGAAAACAGGCACCGCACGCGGCGTCTCTGATATCCTTGTCGGATACAGCAGACGCTTTTTTGCTTTCTTGTGTATCATCACTTCTGCATCCGTATCCGCACGAAAAGAAAAAAGGAGACTTCTTTTATGTATCTTTATAATTCTGCAACCCATAAAAAAGCTGAATTCCTGACACACACACCGGGCCGTGTAGAAATGTACACCTGCGGACCTACCGTTTATCATTTTGCGCACATCGGAAACCTGCGCAGTTATATTATGGAGGATGTCCTGGAAAAGGCACTCCGCTATGAAGGCTACGACGTCAACCGTGTCATGAACATCACCGATGTCGGCCATTTAAGCTCCGATGCGGACACCGGCGAGGACAAGATGGTCAAAGGTGCAAAGCGCGAGCACAAAACAGTCATGGAAATCGCACAGTATTACACCGATGCATTCTTTGCGGATTGCAAAAAGCTGAACATCAAGCGCCCGGATGTCGTACAGCCGGCAACGGGATGCATTGACGAATATATCAGAATCATTGAAAAACTGATGGACACCGGCTACGCTTACTTTGCCGGCGGAAATGTTTACTTTGACACCAGCCGTCTCGACCACTACTACGTATTCAACGATCACGACGAGGATGACCTCGCGGTCGGTGTACGTGAGGGCGTAGAGGAAGATACAAACAAACGCAACAAAAATGATTTCGTTCTCTGGTTTACGAAATCCAAATTTGAGAACCAGGCCTTGAAATGGGATTCCCCGTGGGGCGTCGGTTATCCGGGATGGCACATCGAGTGCTCCGGTATCTCCATGAAATACAATGGCGAATACCTTGACCTGCACTGCGGCGGCGTAGACAATGCATTCCCGCACCACACGAACGAGATCGCACAGTCCGAAAGCTATCTTGGCCACGCCTGGTGCCCGCAGTGGTTCCATGTGCATCACCTGAATACATCGACTGGAAAGATGTCGAAATCGAAAGGTGAGTTTTTAACCGTTTCTCTTCTTGAGGAAAAAGGTTATGATCCTCTCGTCTACCGTTTCTTCTGCCTCCAGTCCCATTACCGTAAGGCGCTTGTCTTCACCTGGGAAAACCTGGACAACGCCAAAATTGCCTACGACAAGCTGATCGCCCGCATCGCCGCTTTAGACCCGAAAGACGGACCGGCCGAGGAAGCTTCTATGACTGCTTTAAAAGAGAAATTCCAGAAAGCGCTCGATGCCGACCTCAACACCTCGCTTGCCATCACAACGCTGTACGATGTGTTAAAAGCAGACATGCATGATGCTGCAAAGCTGGCGCTTCTCGACAGTTTCGATCAGGTACTCGGTCTTTCCCTTCTCGCTCATGCAGATGCGAAGAGAAAAGAGGCTGCAAAGACAACTTCTGCTTCCACCGCGTCCGGCTATCAGATTACCGGCGAAGGAGATCCGGAAATTGATGCTCTTGTTCTGAAACGATATGAGGCAAAAAAAGCCAAAAACTTTGCAGAAGCAGATAAAATCCGCGATGACCTGAAAGCCCAGGGCATTGAAGTTGCTGATGTACGCGGCGGAGCCGTCTGGAAACGGATCTGATCTGCACGAAAGAGGAACTCTGATTTTCTTCTTCATTTCCTACGAAGGAAACAGGGAATTTCATGTGCTGAAAGCAACAACCGACCAGTATATTACCTGTGAAAACGCGGCTGCACTTTCTATTAAACTTCTTCCAAAGAGAACTGCTCTGATGCGGCAGTTCTCTTTTTTATGCTTTTTCACCTGCTGCTTGCGGCTTCCTTCGGATGCATGGCATCGAAAAAAAGACGGCATCCATTTTCCGGATACCGCCTTTTTTGTTTCTTTCGGATGGCTGTTTCTTTATTTAATAATACGAACCCTTAATACGCCGTCTAC
>ERZ773218.1713-NODE-1713-length-19839-cov-4.351951_pt1 | contig 19839 bp, 19 predicted proteins | sample MGYA00580527_ERZ773218 | MGnify/ENA primary metagenome ERZ773218 (study PRJEB29015, sample SAMEA2737763) | human gut metagenome | biome: human gut; feature: human-associated habitat; material: faeces | place: China | collected 2012 ...
ACCGCATTATGTCCAGTTTATCCGGGAGCTTTCTATTGACTGCAGAAAAGAAGGTCTTGTCTTATCGATCGATTCTTATGTGCCGGCATCCTATTCTGCCTTTTATAACTGGGCGGAGCAGGGCCGTGTAGCCGATTATGTAGTCATGATGGGATATGATGAGCACTTTGCGGGCGGCGAGCCGGGCTCTGTGTCCTCTATCAGCTACGTGAAGAATGGAATCTCCGGAATGCTCGAGGATGTCCCGAAGGAGAAGCTGATCAATGCCGTTCCGTTCTACACGAGACTCTGGATCGAAGCCGGGGACGGATCCATCACCTCCAAGGCGATGGGAATCGCGGATGCGAAGAAGTGGGCAGACAATAACCAGGTGGAACTCACCTGGCAGGCGGATACCGCCCAATATTATGGCGAGAAACAGACAAATGACGGTGCTTGGTTCCTCTGGATGGAGGAGGAGCGGTCCTTGAAAGAAAAGATGAACGTGGTCCGTCAGAACGATCTGGCGGGAGTCGCGTGCTGGAAACTGGGGTTTGAGGATTCTGCCGCGTGGGATTCCATCCAGTGGAACTAAGATCATAATGGCGCTTTTACGCCGGACCTACCAGGTCACCATCTTGTCCAGCAGGAGTTTCTGTTCCTTGCTGGAACGTGTGAGGTAGATGCGGGTGGTCTCGATGCTCTCATGCCCGAGAAGATCCGCCAATAGAGAGATATCGCTGCTGCGAGCCAGAAAATTCTTCGCGAACCGGTGGCGGAAAGAATGAGGGTACATGGTATCAGGATCGATGCCATACCGGACTGCATAGTGTTTTAATTGGGAATGGATGCCTCTGGTCGTCACGGGGCGTCCATTTTTTCCCACAAAAAGAAAGCCGGAGGTGATACCGCGGCGGTCACACCAGGCTTTTGCCTCCTGACAGAGGGAATCCGGGATGTAGATGCGGCGGATCTTCCCACCTTTGGAGTAGAGATCAAGATACCCGCAGGCTAAATGTTCCGCCTTGATCTGCACCAGCTCACTGACCCTGGCACCGGTGGTCACCAGAAAACGGACGATGAAATACCAGAAGTCGTGGTGTTCTGCTTTCAGGTTCCGTTGGAGCGTCTCACAGTCTTCGTTTGTGATAATGGAGTCCTGGAAGGTGTCGCGGGAAATTTTTACCGCATGGAGTCGAAAACTGGCGAGGTCGGGATAGAGTTCCGGCTGTTCTTCCTCCAGGAAAAGAAGAAAATGATTTACGGCGTAGATCCGCTGATTGATCGTTGCGGGGCGGTAATTGGCAATCAGAAGACTCCGGTATTTCCGGAGAAGAGATTCGGTTGGAATGGGATAGATGGACAGAAGCTGCCTGATCGTCCGTCCATACGCGTCTCCGGTATTTTCAGACATATTCTTTTTTCTTAAATATGATCTAAATGATTCTGCCAGGTTTTCCTGGTCTTTTGGAAGTTCTTTCATAACATATCCTTTGAATAATAACGGAGCAGCAGGAATTTTACCAGTTTACGATCTGATTGAAGAGATCCTGCTGTTCAGTACTGCTTTTATGTAGGTAAATGCGGGTAGTCTCAATGCTCTCATGTCCAAGAATATCGGACAGAAGCGCAATGTCATCACATTGTTCTATAAATTTTTTTGCGAATAGATGTCGGAATGCATGGGGATGTACGACAGATGGATCCAGATTGTATCGAAGTGCAAAAACCTTAAGCTGATCCCGGATCCCGTTTGTGGTGATCGGATTTCCGAAACGGTTTAAAAATAAGCTGCCGCTGGTGCGCTTTTCGTTTTGAAGCCACAGCAGGCAGGTCTCCTGGACATTTTGCGGGAAGTAGATCCGCCGGATCTTATCACCTTTTGAGTACAGGTCCATCTGACCGCGGATCATATCTTCCACACGGATCTGGAGAAGTTCGCTGATCCGCACGCCAGTGGCGGCCATGATCCGCACGGCAAAGTAGTAGGTAGGCTTTCCGTCACGCAGAAGACATTTTTTCAGGTACTCATAGTCGGCCTGGCTGATCACATTTTCCAGAAATGGTTTCTGTTGAAGGCGGACCATAAGGACCCTGGAGTCAGGAAGCTCGAGAAATTCCATAAAACAGTTCATTGCGCGGATCCTCAAATTTACGGTGTTGGGCTTGTACCTGTCGATGAGATAGCATTTATAGAGCATCAGATTGTCATGTGTGATTTCGGGGTACAGGGAAAGAAAATGCCTGGCAGTATAGAGATAGGAACGGATCGTCTGGTAAGATTTTCCATTCCGGAGCAGCCACGCTTCGAACCTGGAGAGTTTTTGACGGGCCGTTTCAGAAAGACGGTCTGTGGGAAGAGCAGTTTTTCTCATAGTATTATCATACCTTTCTGTTTTTGAAAGTATTTTATCGCAGGAAACAAAAAGAGCAAGAGAAAACTGGAGAATACGTTGTTGATGGGGAAAGGAAGGAGGAAAAGCAAAAAATCCGTCGGAGACATAGGACATCTCCGACGGACGTTTATATAAGCTGTATATGATTGGAAATGAACAGGCAATGCTTTTGGGAAATGTTCGGTGGCATTGCGCTGCCCGGAAGGAAATTGGGTTGCTTAGCTCTGGAAATCTACAATCGCGTTTCCCTTTTCATCATATCGAACAGCATCCTTATCAAGTGTCAGCGCATCAATGGCGTCAAGGTACGCCTTGATGGACGGATACTGCGGCTTGTAGTTGGCGATGATCTCTTTCGCGGTCACGGCATTGTTGGAGAGCAGGGCATCTACGAGGAAAAGCTGAACCTTTGCCGCGTTTACGCACATACGGTTCGGATCGGTGATCTGGAAGTCGATGCCATGGAGAGTGCCGACAGCGCCGCCTGCGTTGATCTGCACGCCCGGCATTACGCAGGTGACATCGCCGAAATCGGAGGAACCGGTGCTCCAGCCGTTGTAGTCGAAGACAACTTTCTTTCTTCCGCAAAGTGCCACGCAGCAGTCCTCAGCCAGCTTCATGAATGTCGGATCATGATACTCCGGAGCGTAACCAGGGCGGTCGCTCAGCTCAACGCCTGCGCCCATAGACAGTGCGGCACCGGTCAGCGCACGGTTTACCTTGATATTCTCGCGTTTGATCGCCTCTAAGGATTTTCCACGGACATAACTCTCGATCTTCATCTCATCCGGGATAATGTTTACGGCGCAGTTTGCGCCCATGAGGATCGGATGGAAGCGGATCGTATCTTTCTCCTGGAATGTCTCACGGAGGTCGTTGCATGCCTGGAGACCCAGCATAGCGGCATACTCCGCGTTGACTCCCATATGAGGAGCTCCGCCTGCATGGGCAGATTTTCCTTTGTAGCGGATATTTTTCGCTATACATCCGTTCATTCCGAGCAGTGCCTGAAAGTCAAGGTCGGTATCTCCGTCCTCGTTGACGCTGGATCCCTTTGTCATGCCGTGAACCATCATGGCCATGTCGACGCCGTCTAAGAGACCACGGTACATGAATTCGGTCTTACCGCCGTTGTACTTGATGATGCCTTTCTGGCGGAGTTCCTCACGGAATGCAAGCTGGATCATCTCCTCGGCCGGAACGACAACGAGGCGGATGGATCCGCAGAGACCGTCGAGGGCGTGGGGCTGTTTCAATGCGGCTGCGATTCCTAAAAGTGCAGCGGACTGGGCGTTATGTCCGCAGCAGTGGGTCATTCCATTTACGGATTCCGGATGGTTCGCGATATCGAGGGCATCCAGTTCACCGAAGATCGCTACCTTTGGTCCCGGTTTTCCTGTCTCAACATCGGTGTAAAAGCCCGGAATGTTTCCGGCTTTGACGAGTGTGTATCCAAGTGCCTCGTATTTCTCTGCGAGATAGTCGTGGGCCTGCCACTCGGTGTAACCGGTCTGCGGATGAGCCCAGATCCAGCGCTCTGCGTCGAGGATGAGCTGTTTTACGGTATCTACGTTGTTTACGATCAGCTGTTGTCTGTCTGTCATGGAAATACCTCCTGAAATATGTAATATTGGACGGAACCAGGCGCTGTACGGGAGCATCAGGTCAAGCCCGGTTCATCTTTAAAAGCTCGATCAGCGCGTCAGTGTGTTCCTTCGTTGTCGCCCAGCTTGTGGCGATCCGGATCACGGTATGGGAGTCATCATATTTTTCCCAGAAGCTGAATTCCGCCTGCTCTTCCAGACGGTGCAGGACTTCGTCCTCCAGAATAATAAAGATCTGGTTTGTCGGAGTCTCAAGGAAGAACTGGTAACCGTTTTCCTTTAACGCGGATTTTATCGCGGCTGCGCAGTCGAGGGCGGATTCCCCGATATGAAGGTACAGATCATCTGTGAACAGGGTATCGAACTGGATCCCCAGGATGCGGCCTTTCGCGAAGAGCGCTCCGTGCTGCTTTATGATCGTGAAAAAGTGCGGGATCAGCGCCGGATCCGGGATTACGACCGCCTCGCCGAAGAACGCTCCGCACTTTGTTCCGCCGATATAGAAGACATCGCAAAGTCTCGCAAGATCCCTTAATGTCACGTCATTTTCCGGGGAAGCGAGAGCGTAGGCAAGTCTGGCGCCATCCACATAGAGAGGGAGATGGTACTTACGGCATGCCTCGCTGAGGTCGGTCAGTTCTTCCAGGGAATACAGGGTTCCGTATTCCGTAGGCTGGGAGATATAGACCATACCCGGCATAACCATGTGCTCATGATTATCATCAGATAAAAAAGTATCCATATAAGAGGTGACCTGGGCGGCTGTGATCTTTCCATATGTATGGGGCAGCGGGAGCACTTTATGTCCGCCGAATTCGATGGCACCGGCCTCATGGACTGCGATGTGCCCGGTCTCCGCACAGAGAACGCCCTGATAGGAGCGGAGAAGCGCGTCGATCACGGTAGCGTTTGTCTGGGTGCCGCCCACGAGGAGATAGACTTCCGCGTTTGGAGCGCCGCAGGCTTTGCGGATCTTATCCCGGGCAGATTCGGAGAACTCATCGAGACCGTACCCGGAGGTCTGCATCATATTTGTGGCGAGCAGCTCATTCATGATAGCCGGATGGGCGCCTTCCATGTAATCGCAGACGAATTTCAATTTTTCATTTGCCATGTTAAAAACCTGACCTTTCATGTTGTCTGACTCTATTATACAGATGGCATATTGACGTGTCAATGCAGGAAAGTATATGAAAAGATTTGAAAACACTGAGGGGAATATGGGGATTCAGCTGATGATGACGATAAGAGCGGAAGCCAGAATCCAGAACTTGTGTGGGATTGAACGGAGATAAGAAAATCCGCACATAAACAGGTTTCTCATGAAATAGAGTATTATGAAGAGCGGATTTTCGGGGAAACAGAGCATGAAGCAGAAAGTGATAGAGCCGGTTCTCGGCATATGCCTGCTCGCCATGGTGGTCATGGCGGTGAAATATGGGAGTATTCGTGTGACGGGGAGCGGTGACGCCTACATAAAAGAGACACCGGTGGTGGTGGTCGATGCCGGACACGGCGGAACAGATCCCGGCAAGGTTGGAGTCGACGGGAGCCTGGAGAAAGATATCAACCTGGCTGTGGCGGAGCGGTTGAAAACGTACCTGGAACAGGATGATGTGAAGGTCATTATGACGCGGGAGACGGACACGGGACTTTATTCCGAAACGGACAGCCGGAAAAAGATGGCGGACATGAAGAAACGGTGTGAGATCATTGAGGAGAGCGGCGCGGACCTTGTGGTCAGCATCCACCAGAACAGCTATCACGAGGAATCCGTCTCTGGCGGACAGGTATTCTATTACCGGGATTCGTCAAAGGGAAAGGCGCTGGCGGAGATCCTGCAGGACCGGTTTGACTATGTCCTGGGGGACCAGAACCGGAGACTTCCGAAGGCGAATGCCAATTACTACCTCCTTCTGCATGTGAAATGCCCCATCGTGATCGTGGAGTGCGGATTCTTAAGCAACCGGAAGGAAGCAGCGCTTTTAAACAGCGGGGAGTACCAGGATAAGCTGGCATATACGATTCATATGGGGATCATGGAGTACCTGAATAAGAAGCAATGAGATAGGAAAATGTACAAATGAAGAGAAATAAAATTGTCATATTATACAAAAAAGGTCCACCTGTTTTTAACGATCCGATATGGCATTTAAAAGTTCAATATGCTATGATTCTTTTACCAATTGGGACGAAAAAAATGAAGGAGGGATACTTTGACGAAAGAAGATATGAAACAGATTTCAGACCTTATGGATGAAAAGTTTATTGCATCGGAAGGCCGGGTGCGAGCGGAGATTGTAGCATCGGAGGCGCGGACAGGAGAAAAGATCGATAGGGTGGAAAATAATCTGAGTGCAGAAATAAAGAAGAATCGTATCAGCATGACAAGGCATATGCAGGAGCTGAATGCCAAATGGGTTGAAACAAATGAAAAACTGGATCGTATGCTTGCAAGGATGGATGGAATGGATAAGAATATGAGCGCGATGCGGGCAGAAATGGACGCAGTGCCTAAGCGATTCGACGCGGTAGAGACAAATCTGGGCAGAAAAATTTCAGAATCGGAGGCAGTTACCCGGAGATATACGGAAAAACTGTTTTTCCAGGTGGCAGAAGGCAAAAAGAAACGTTCTGTACGTTCATCTGGGCTGGAAGGATAAAAGATCCGCCGGAGACACGAATATTCCGGCGGATCTTACTATCAGAATTACTCAAGTACGAGTGTACCGTCGCCCTCAGCACGGATCGCGGATTTGAAGAACTCTTCAAATGCCTTTTCCAGGTAGGCCATATCCTTGGAGCCTGCAGTCTCATACGGAGAGTGCATAGCTAACTGCGGAAGTCCGACGTCTACCGTGTTTAAGGAAACCTGAGCGTTGGAGATATTTCCGAGAGTGGAGCCGCCGAGGATATCGGAACGGTTTAAGAACTCCTGGTACGGAACACCTGCGCGCTCGCAGAGGCAGCGCATAACAGCTGCGGAAACAGCGTCTGTTGTGTACTTCTGGTTTGCGCTGTGCTTGATCACGAGACCGCCGTTTAAGTAGGTGCGGTTTGTCGGATCTGTCTTGTCTGCGTAGTTCGGATGTACGGCATGTCCGTTATCCGCGGATACCATGAAGCTGGAAGCGAGGGACGTGAGGTACTCTTCCTCTGTTCTTCCAAGGCTGCGGTTGATGCGGCGGAGAATGTCGTAAAGGAATGTGGAGCCGGCGCCCTGTTTTGTGCCGCTTCCTACTTCCTCGTTGTCAAATACGGCAACGACCGGGATGCAGCGGTCGCTTTCACTGTTTAAGAGAGCCATTGTGGATGTGAATGCGCACTGGAGATCATCAAGACGCGGAGCAGAGATAAACTCGCCGTCGCAGCCCCATACAGTACCTTCCATACGGTTGTAAAGGAAGAGGTCCATTCCTTTGATCTGGTCAACGGAGACGCCTGCCTCCTCAGCGATCATCTCTTTGAATGCCTTTCCGGAATTGCTCATGCGGTATAATGGAAGCATATCTTTCTGGATGTTGTACTTGTAACCGTCGTTTACTTCACGGTTCATATGGATTGCGAGGTTCGGGATCATGAGAAGATCACGGTCAACGTTGATCAGTTTTGTTGTGAGACGGTTGCCGTCTTTTACGATAATGCGTCCTGCAACGGAGAGAGGTCTGTCGAACCACGGTGCGCAGAGCATTCCGCCGTACTTCTCAACATTTAATTTTACATACTGGTTCTCGATGTTCATCTCAGAAGACTCTTTGATCTTTAAGGTCGGGGAGTCGCTGTGGCTTGCCGCGATATGGAAGCCGGAATAATCCTTGCGGGATACCTTGAATGCGATGATCGCGGACTGGTTGCGGGTTACGAAATACTTTCCGCCCTCAGCAAGATTCCAGGTATTGCCCTCAGCGAGGCGCTCGAAGCCTGCCTCGGTCAGGTAGTTTGCCAGTTCATGAACAGCATGGAAACCGGTCGGGCTCTTTTTGATAAAAGAAAATAATTCTTCGTTCAGATTCTGAATCATGTTTTGCTACTCCTTTCAATAAATAACCCCTGTAAGTTATGCTGATTTATTATACAAAAAAAATGCAAATCAGGCAAGCTTTCGCTATAATGTGCGCAAGTGTTAAAATGAAAATATGAAGAGGATAAAACACACCGGGAGGAAAAGTAAGCTCCCACTCCGCAACTGCTGCCATGTGTCTGAAAGAAGCTTTCAATGGCAGATAATTACAATTACGGAAGAATTTCTGTTATAATTCTGACGTTTTTCTGAAATTTGCGAAAAAGGTCTGGAAGAGGTACCTTTATTCTCAGTTTCATGTTAAAATATGGTCACGAGTAGCTGCGAAGGTATGGAACAGTTACAAATACGATCAATATGGTGAGAAGATCACTGGGAAAAGAGGGGAACTTATGGATTGGAAGAAGATCAGACAGGCAGTCCGCACGGTGCTGGCGGCTGTATTGATCTGCGCTGCATCGGTGGGAATCACCGGTGATCCGGCATATGCGGCGGATATGGGCGCAGTTTACGGAATTTATGAGCATGGAACCGGTTGGAGTGGGTATCATGGTGACAGCAAAACAGCGCGTGCTGGAACCGGAAGCTATGTGACGGCGATCCGCGCCAGCCTTCAGGGACAACCTGAGGGAATGAGCGGCACGCTTTCTTACCAGGTGAACTTAAGCGGAAGCGGATGGCTTTCCTGGCAGGAAAATATGACTCCGAATGGAAGCACCGAGACAGATATGCCGTTAGAAGCGGTCCGCATGGCATTTACCGGACAGCTTGCGGAGAATTATGATGTTTATTACTCTGTATATCAGAATGGCTCCTGGACAACTCCGGTGAAGAACGGGGAGACTGCGGGAACCGAAGGACAGGGACTCCGTGTGGATGGTCTCTGGGTAACGGTGACGGGAAAAGGTGCGGAGGTACCGGAAGGCCCGAATGGAAAGAGCGTTGACCCGACAAGACCGATGGTTGCCCTGACCTTTGATGACGGTCCGTCGAAGTATACGCCCCGGATCCTGGATTCCCTGGAAGCGAACGGCGGAAGAGCCACATTCTTCATGGTGGGCAACCGAGTTGCGTCCTATGCGTCTACCGTAAAGCGCATGGCGGATCTCGGATGCGAGACAGACAGCCATACCTGGGCACATACATATCTGACAGGAATGTCTGAGGGAGAGATATTACAGAGCTTAAATCAGACACGCGATGCCATTGTGGCAGCAGGCGGAAACGCGCCGAAAGGTGTCCGCCCGCCGGGAGGAAAGATCAATGATGCCAGTAAGGCGGTCCTCGCAAAGGCTGGAATGCCGTCCATCATCTGGTCCGTGGATACACTGGACTGGAAGACGAGAAACGCGCAGCACACCATCGACACAGTTCTCAGACAGGTGCAGGATGGAGATATCATCCTGATGCATGACCTCTATGAGCAGAGCGTCATTGCGGCAGAGACGCTGATTCCTGAACTCACGAGAAGAGGTTACCAGCTCGTGACAGTCAGCGAGATGGCAGAGCTCCGCGGTGGCATGGCGGCAGGACAGTCTTATGGACATTTCCGCTAAGAATAAAAAATATTGCAGTATGAAGCAAAATGTGATATTCTGTTAACGAACAAATAAATATCGTTCTTCGGGGCGGGGTGCGATTCCCCACCGGCGGTATAGTCCGCGACCTGCGAAAGCAGCTGATTTGGTGAGATTCCAAAACCGACAGTATAGTCTGGATGAGAGAAGAAATTGTATGACAGGAGTAGTTCATTCAAGCCCCGGACTTTTTCAATGGTCCGGGGTCTTTTTATTTACATGGACAGGGAATCATCCCCACGAGTCCGTGTGAGCCGGCAATCCTGCACAGCAATTCCTTGTAACAGAAGAACAACAAGTACAAGGAGGGACATTATGAACCAGAACAAAGTATTAAGTGTCAGAAATCTCGTGCTGATCGCCATGTTCAGCGCACTCGCAGCCGTATTGGAGACGATCCAGGTGGCGGTTCCGTTTGCACCGCCGTTTTACAAGCTGGACTTCGCGGAGCTCCCGGTACTGATCGGCGGCTTTGCCATGGGACCGGCCCAGGCAGCTCTGATCGCGATCGTTAAGAACCTCTTAAAGCTGCTCTTAAACGGAACAAGCACTTACTATGTCGGCGAGCTCGGAAACATCATTGGAAGCTGCATGTTCTCCGTACCGGCTGCCCTGATCTACCGCAGACATAAAACGAAAAAGACCGCTATGGTCGCTCTCGCCGCCGGTGTCATCTGTGCTATCGTCGGCGCTGTATTCGTAAACTGCGCGATCACACTTCCGTTCTACGCAAAAGTTGCTTTCGGCGGAATCGAGAACATCATCGCAATGGGAACAAAGATCAACCCGGCAGTTACAAACCTGTATACATTCGCGATCTTCATGATCGTTCCGTTCAACCTTGTAAAATGCGGACTGAATGCGATCGTAACAGCACTTGTATATAAGCATGTCAGCGTGATCATCCATGCAGGGGTTCACAGAGAAAAGAAAACTGAAAATACGGCGGCATAACACCTGAAATGGGAGATTCCCCCGGGATAGAGACGGCAAAAGCCGTGTCTGCCTCGGGGGACTTACAATTTATGTGAGAAGTGAGCAAAAGCCTGCGCAGGCACAAAAGTGAGCGCTGGCAGGTGGCAGCAGTACTTGACGGATAACGACCGAAATGAGATAGTGAAGCGGCAATGACTTAAGAAACGGAGAAAATAAAATGGTAAGATATTATAATGAACTGACAAGACTGGAAATGGAACAGGTCGACAAGGACGAGACGGTGGTCATGATCCCGGTGGGAGCGTTGGAACAGCACGGAAACCAGTGTCCGCTGGGTACAGACGAGATCATCGCGGAGGGAACGGCGAGACGGATCAAAGAGGCCTTAGACCGGGAGATCCCGGACTATCCGATGCTGATCTTTCCGCTGATCCCGGTGGGACTCAGCACGGAACATGTGAACTTCTGCGGTTCTGTCACCTTAAAGCCGGATACCTTTTATCATGTTCTCTACGACATCTGCAAAGGCCTGGCGCATCACGGATTCAGGAAGATCGCAATCTTGAACTGCCACGGCGGAAACTCCCCGATCATCCAGGTCTTAAGCAGGGAGGTAAGAAGTGAGCTCGGAATCGCCATATTTATCATCAACTGTGGCGCATTCTTCGGAAACCAGGCGGTAAAAGACACTGTGACACCTGGAAATATCTGGGATTTCCACGGCGGTGAGATGGAGACATCCATGGTTCTCGCGGAGCGCCCGGAGACAGTAAAGCTGGAGACCTCCGAGGCGGGAATCCCGAGAAAGTTCATGGGAAACAAGACATTCACCGTATATGGCCCGATCACTCTTGGCTGGGTTTCAGAAGAGTGGGAGACCGAGGACGGAAAGCCCATCGGAATCGGCGGCGATCCAAGCGGGGCGACGGCGGAGAAGGGCAACCAGATCTACGACAGCTTTGTGGAGTCGATCCTTTCAGGGCTGAAAGAGATCAGAAAGTGGAAAGACTAAGGCACTGTTTCAGAAAATAGTGAAAAAGTGCTGAGAAACCGGTGGACAGATCATTATTACAGCAATATTAAGAAGAACAGAAAAATTGAAATGAATGGAAACGATGCCGGAAAAGCCTGTAAATCCGCCGGAAATCTGTTGCAACCATAACTTTCATGTGCTAAACTGAATACGCAATTGAACAAAGTAAGGTGCTGCGGTTTTATGCAGCACCTTTATCATTACGCGGCAGGCCACAGCGATACCGCTGCATGAGCGTAAAAATGGGAAACCGTATAGAAGAAACACAGGTTTTCTGGACATTTGAGTAATAGAATCGAGAGTGCAGAACATGAATACAAAAGTAGTTCGTATCAAAGAGGAAGAGAAGACAAGAGAGACGCTGGAAAAGAATCCAGGGCTTTTAGAGGCGGCTGAGATCTTGAAAAACGGCGGTCTCGTGGCGTTCCCGACGGAGACCGTTTACGGCCTTGGTGCCAACGCGTTGAATGAGGAAGCGGCAAAGAAGATCTACGCGGCAAAAGGACGTCCGTCCGACAACCCGCTGATCGCCCATATTTCCTGTATGGAAGAACTTCCGGCGATCGTGAAGGAGATCCCGGAGGCGGGCCGGAAACTGGCTGAAAAGTACTGGCCGGGTCCGCTGACCATGATCTTCCCGAAAAAGGACATCGTACCTTATGGAACCACCGGCGGTCTTGATACCGTTGCGGTCCGTATGCCGGTGGATCCGGTGGCAAATTGCCTGATCCATCTCGCAGGTGTTCCGATCGCGGCACCGAGTGCCAACACTTCCGGAAGACCGAGCCCGACAAAGGCGGAACATGTCATCGAGGACATGGACGGAAAGATCGAGATGATCATCGACGGCGGCGCTGTGGGAATCGGAGTGGAATCCACTATTGTGGATGTATCCGGCGAGATCCCGACACTTCTCCGCCCGGGCGCGATCACCATTGAGATGCTGCGTGAGACGTTGGACCAGGTGGATATCGATCCAGTGATCTTAGGACCGGTCAGCGGCGATATCAAGCCGAAGGCGCCGGGAATGAAGTACCGCCATTATGCCCCGAAGGCGGACATGACACTGGTGGAAGGCGACATGGACAAGGTCGTTGCCTACATCAATGAGCAGACAAAGAAAGCGGAAGCAGAGGGAAAGAAAGTCGGCATCATCTGCACCGAGGAGAGTCAGGACATGTACCAGGGCGGAAACCTCGAGGTGATCGGAAGCCGGGAACACGAGGAGACGGTGGCCCACAACTTGTTTGCAGTTCTGCGTGATTTCGATGCCAGAAAGGTTGACTGCATTTTCTCCGAGAGCTTTTCCAAAGACCAGCTCGGCCAGGCGATCATGAACCGCCTGTGCAAGGCAGCCGGATATCATATTGTGAACATATAAAATTGCAGGAAGGCCTGCGCTTGCTGCGGTGGCTGCAGTAAAGGCAAAAGTACGATCAATTAAAATGAGAAATGGATTTTACCCGTAACTGTAAGAGCGTTGGGCAGTTACATATATGAAATGGAGGACGATCTATGTCAGAAAAGAGAAACGGATACATTACCTGGGACGAGTATTTCATGGGAGTTGCAAAGCTTTCTGCCATGCGCTCCAAGGATCCGAACACACAGGTCGGCGCGTGCATCGTGAGCGAGGACAACAAGATCCTGTCCATGGGCTATAACGGATTCCCGAAGGGCTGTTCCGACGACGAGTTCCCGTGGGATAAGATGGACGAGGACCCGTATAATAGAAAATATTTCTATGTGACACACAGTGAGTTGAACGCGATCTTAAACTACCGCGGCGGCAGCCTGGAAGGCAGCAAGCTCTATGTAACACTGTTCCCGTGCAACGAGTGCGCGAAGGCGATCATACAGGCGGGCATCCAGACCATCGTCTACGAGAGCGATAAGTACGCGAACGACGCGTCCACACGGGCATCCAAGAGAATGCTGAATGCGGCGGGTGTGCGCTATTACCAGTACAACCCGACAGGCCGTAAGATCGAGTACCGGGTATAACGGAGGAACGAATGAAATTTTTGCTGGCGGCGATCAACGCCAAATATATCCACTCGAATCCGGGTGTCTACAGTCTGCGCGCTTTTGCGCGGACGAAGATCCCGGGGGCGGATATCGAGATCGGAGAATACACCATCAATCACCAGATGGACTTAATTTTACAGGATATCTACAGGAGAAAGCCGGATTTTATCGGCTTTTCCTGTTATATATGGAATATTTCCTACATCATGGAGATCGTCCGTGACGTGAAGAAAGTATTGCCGGAGGTGGAGATCTGGCTCGGCGGACCGGAAGTGTCCTATGACGCGAAAAAAGTGCTGACCAGGGAGCCGGATGTCTGCGGCGTGATGCGCGGGGAAGGCGAGCTGACGTTTACGGAGCTTGTGCGGGCGTATCTGAAAAGGGAAGAACTGTGTGCAGCAAGCTTAGACTTAGATCACATTTCGGGAATTACCTACCGCGCTGAGAGCGGCGAGGTCGTGGAACGTGGTCCCCAGCGCCTTCTGAGCCTGGATGAGATCCCGTTCTACTATGACGATATGGCTGGATTCGAGAACAGGATCGTCTACTACGAGAGCAGCCGCGGCTGCCCGTTCTCCTGCAGCTACTGCCTGTCTTCCATTGATAAAACCGTGCGTTTCCGGAGTCTGGACCTGGTACTCCCGGAACTGCAGTTTTTCCTGGACCACAAGGTTCCACAGGTCAAGTTTGTGGACAGAACCTTCAACTGTAAGCGGGATCACACGTTAGGAATCTGGCGTTATCTCGTGGAACATGACAATGGGATCACAAACTTCCATTTCGAGGTCTCCGCGGATATCTTCGATGAGGAGGAACTGGAACTTATCGGAAAGATGCGCCCGGGGCTGATTCAGCTTGAGATCGGTGTCCAGTCCACAAACCCGGATACGATCAAGGAAATCCACAGACACATGGACCTTGTGAAACTAAAACAGGCGGTGGACCGGGTCTACGATTACCGGAACACCCATCAGCACCTGGATCTGATCGCGGGACTTCCCTATGAGAATTATGAGTCTTTCATGCGCTCCTTCGACGATGTCTACCGGATGCGTCCCGACCAGCTTCAGATGGGATTCTTAAAAGTATTGAAGGGCTCTTACATGGAAGAGCAGGTCGCGGCATATGATCTGAAATACCGGGGAATTCCGCCATACGAAGTCCTTTCCACGAAGTGGCTGCCCTACAGCAATGTGATCCGGCTGAAGGGCGTGGAGGACATGGTGGAGGTCTACTACAACAGCGGACAGTTCCCAGCAACCATGAAGCTGCTGGAAAAGAAATTTGCGCGTCCGTCGGAAATTTTTACGAGTCTGGCGGAATATTATGAGAAGAACGGACTGACAGGGATCAGTCACAGCAGGCTGGCAAGGTATGAGATCCTTTATAGATTTTTAGAGGAAAAAGAGGTTAAAGTGGAACAGAGCACGCCTGCGGCAGAAGACCCGGCAGGAATGGAGCAGAAAACCGGCGTGATAGCTGCAGAAACAGCAGTAAAACTGACACTAGCTGACTTCCGCGACAGCCTGATGTACGACCTCTATGTCCGCGAAAATATCAAGAGCCTCCCGTCCTTTGCCAGTGACCAGTCCCCATACAAGAAAGAAGTGCGGGAATTCTTCATGGCGGAGGAAGAGAGTCCTCAGTGGCTTACGGACTATGCGGGATTTGATTCGAAGCAGATGGCGAAAATGGCTCATCTGGAACATATGGAAGATGGAACGTTTGTATTGTTTGATTATAAAAATCGGGATCCGTTGTCAGGAAACGCCAGAGCAGTCCGCTTCCGGTATGACCGGAAGGGAAGCCGGATGGTGCCAGCAAAACCAGCACGGATATGAAGAAAATTGTGCAGATATGTGATGATGCAGTGAAAGTAAAGATGGAGAACAGACATGGCAGATGAAATGATAAATTCTTATGTCGCCCTGGATCTTGAGACGACGGGCATCGGTGCCCGTCACGAAAAGATCACGGAGATCGGCATGGTGAAGGTGATCGACGGTGAGACGACGGACACTTACCACACTATGGTAAATCCGCACCGGGAGATCCCGAAGCGGATCGTGGAGCTGACGGGGATCACTGATGATATGGTGAAGGATGCACTGGGAATCGAGGAGATCCTGGATGAGGTCCTGGCCTTCACCGAAGACCTCCCGCTTCTCGGCCACCAGATCATTTTTGACTACGGCTTCCTCGTACAGGCCGCAGTGAACCAGAAACGGAAATTCGAGAAATACGGGGTCGATACACTGAAACTCTGCCGGTATCTGATGCCGGGGGAGGAAAAGAAGAATCTGAGTGCCGCCTGCGCGTACTTTGAGGTTACCCAGGATACGGCACACCGGGCACTTTCCGATGCCTATGCCGCCCACAATCTATACCAGGAACTGAAAAAAAGGTTTGGCAAAGAACGTCCGGAACTCTTCACTGCCAAAATGCTCCAATATAAGGCAAAAAAGGAACGGACGGCGTCGAAAAGGCAAAAAGAACACTTGCAGGATTTACTAAAATATCATAGAATAAATTTATCTGCGCAGATTGATTCGCTTTCGAAAAATGAGATTTCGAGACTTACGGATCAGATTATCGCGCAGCATGGCAGAATGCAGAAGAGGTGAGAGATATGTTTAAATTTTCAAATCAGAAAACACGCCAGATCGTATCAGCGGTTGTTATTATAATCGTAGTAGTAGCGATGGTAGCGGGAACCATTTTGGCAGGTCTTATGATGTAAAGGTTCGGTAGATGATGAAAAAAAGAAATTGGATGGCAGGCGTATGCGGTGCGGCAGTGATGGGACTGCTTATAGCCGGTACGGGCACCGCGTCAGCGGGGACGATTCCCACGGGCTTTCAGGTCGGTGGGTTTGATCTTTCCGGGATGACACGGGAAGAGGCGGATCAGACGATTGAGAAATCGATCGGGGAGATGGAAAATCAGACCATTTCGATCCGGGTAGAAGGTCATGAGGTTCAGACGACGGCGGCGGAGCTGGGATTTTCCTGGGTCAACCAGAACGAGATTGATGAGGAAGTGGAGAAACTTTCCGGCGGAAATCTTCTGCGCCGGTATCTGAATCAGAAGGAATTAGAGCAGTCCGGCGTGGATCTGCAGATTGAGACAGCGGTCGATGAAGCGAAGGTTGCCGAGTTTGTGCAGACCCGGTGCGCGGAATTTACGACAGCGCCGCAGGACGCTGTGATCACGCATGAAAATGGAGTCTTTCAGGTCAGCCAGTCTTCGGCGGGACAGGAAGTGGACATAGATGCGACGACAAAAGCACTGAATGAGGCGCTCGCGGGCGGTCTTTCGGAACCGGTTTCGGTGGATGCAACAGTCAAAAATGCAGAGCCGACCCGCACGACAGAGGCATTATCTACGATTCAGGATGCACTTGGAACATTCAGTACCGGATTCAACCCGGGAAATGTGTCGCGTTCCAAGAATCTGCGGAACGGTGCGGCGAAGATCAACGGCACGGTTCTGATGCCGGGAGAAGAATTTTCGGCTTATACATGGCTGACCCCATTTACGGTGGAAAATGGCTATGCATCGGCAGGTTCCTATGCGAACGGTCAGGTAGTCGATACGGTCGGCGGTGGCGCCTGCCAGATCTGCACGACGCTCTACAATGCAGCGCTTCTGGCGGAGATGGATATCACCCAGCGCCAGAATCATTCGATGATTGTTACTTACGTTCCGGCATCGCAGGATTCGGCGATCGCGGGTACTTATAAGGATCTGAAATTTAAAAATCCATACGATACCCCGATCTATATGGAAGGGGCAGTGAACGGCGGGACTATTTCATTTACGATATATGGAAAAGAGACACGGCCGGCAAACCGGACGATCAAATACGTTTCGGAGACACTGTCGAAGAAGGATCCGGGCGAGCCGATCACAAAGGTGGACGCATCTTTGAAGCCGGGTGCGAGGGTGAAGGAACAGTCGGCGCACTATGGGCTGCAGTCACGGCTCTGGAAATACGTCTACGTGGACGGCGTGGAGACGGAGAAAACCTTGCTGCAGACGGATACCTATATGGCATCGAAGGCAATCTACCGTGTAGGTCCGGCCGTTGCAGCTGCGGCACCGGCGGTTCCGGCTGGGCCGCAGCCTGAGACACCGCAGCCTGAGACGCCACAGCCGGAAAATCCAGTTCCGGCACCGACGGAAGCACCGGCAGCACAGGAGCCGACCCCGGCACAGCCGCAGGGACCAGCCGGTCCGGCGCAGGAAGCAGCGCCGCCGATGGAGTGATAGCTTATATCGGATCATATATAGTGATGGTATGAGAGCAGAGATTTGTGGTAACATGGCGTGGTAAACGCAGAAAATTACTGTACTTGAATGTGAAGCTGGGAAAGGAATCAGAATGAACATAAAAGATGAAATTTTCGAGGCATACGGGGAGATGAAAGCCGAGCAGGATCTTCTGGCGGTCGGTTACACTGCGCTTCTTGGTACCTCGATGGCGGCAAAAAGCGGCGAGGCGGCGCTTTTGAACCGATTTTCTGCACGGTATGTGAGAGAATGCCAGAATCTCTATGAGAAATGGAATCCGTCTCCGCTTCTGGAGGCATTTGCTGCACATAAAGAGCGGAAAGTGCTGACCCGTCTCGGCGCATCTGCGTGGTATCCGGCGGGCGGGGGCGGCGTCATGGCAGCGCTGTGGCATTTTTTTGATGGATTCGGACTCGGATTTGAGATGGATCTTAGGAAACTTCCGATCCGCCAGGAGACGGTGGAGGTCTGCGAGGTATTTGACCTCAATCCATACCGTTTACAGTCCCAGGGCTGCATTCTGCTGACGGCGTCTAGCGGTCCGAAACTGCTAAAGAATCTGGAGAGAGAGGGCATTCCGGCGGCGCTCATCGGTCGGACGCGCACAGCGATCGGACGCGAGATTTACAGCGGCGAAGTACATAGCTTTCTTGACCGGCCAAAACCGGATGAGATAGATAAAATGAAAGACTTACCAAAATCCCATTAACAGGAGGTAGTAAAGTGAGAGAGAGAATTTTAGCGGTCATTGAAAAAAACAGCCGCATCAGCGTCAAAGAGCTGGCGGATTTACTCGGGGAAAATGAAGCTGCGGTCGCGGCGGAGATCGCCGAAATGGAAAATGAACATATCATCTGCGGTTACCATACCCTGATTAACTGGGATAATACAGATGAGGAGAAGGTCATTGCACTGATCGAAGTAAAGGTAACGCCGCAGCGCGAGATGGGCTTTGACAAGATTGCCGAGAGAATCTATCAGTACAGCGAGGTGACCTCGGTATACCTGATGTCCGGCGGCTATGATTTTACCGTTATGATCGAGGCGAAAACCATGCGTGCAGTTGCACAGTTTGTGGCAGAAAAGCTTTCCACGATCGATTCTGTGCTGAGTACCGCGACCCATTTTATTCTTAAAAAATACAAAGACCATGGTACCGTTCTCTGCGACGGTCCTTAGGATGAAAGGATGTTGATTGTTCCGTGAGAAACCCATTATCAGATACGATTGTAAATATTCCGCCGTCCGGAATCCGGAAGTTTTTTGACGTTGTCAGCGAGATGAAGGGCGCGATCTCCCTGGGCGTGGGCGAACCGGATTTTGATACACCGTGGCATATCCGCGAGGAGGGCATTTATTCGCTGGAAAAAGGACGTACCTTCTATACGTCGAACTCTGGTTTAAAGGAACTGCGCCAGGAGATCTGCCATTATCTGAAACGTCGTCAGCGTCTTGAGTATGATCCGAATACAGAAGTGATGGTAACGGTCGGCGGCAGCGAGGCGATTGATATCGCCCTGCGCGCGATGCTCAATCCGGGCGATGAGGTTCTGATTCCGCAGCCGAGTTACGTTTCCTATGTGCCGTGTACGGTGCTGGCGGGCGGTACGCCGGTCATTATCGAGCTGGAGGAGAAGGATGAGTTCCGTCTGACGCCGGAGAAGCTGCTGGAGAAAATCACACCGAAAACAAAGGTGCTGATTCTTCCATTCCCGAACAATCCAACGGGCGCGATCATGAACCGCACCGATCTGGAGGCGATCGCGAAGGTGATTGAGGAGAAGGATCTGTTTGTGCTGAGTGATGAAATTTATTCCGAGCTGACCTACAGCGGCAAGCACGTTTCCATCGCGGAGATTTCCGGGATGCGTGACCGCACGGTGTTGATCAACGGATTTTCCAAGGCATATGCGATGACCGGGTGGCGTCTCGGCTATGCGGCAGCTCCAGCGCTTATCTTAAAACAGATGCT
>ERZ773218.1728-NODE-1728-length-19686-cov-6.770312_pt1 | contig 19686 bp, 16 predicted proteins | sample MGYA00580527_ERZ773218 | MGnify/ENA primary metagenome ERZ773218 (study PRJEB29015, sample SAMEA2737763) | human gut metagenome | biome: human gut; feature: human-associated habitat; material: faeces | place: China | collected 2012 ...
TTCCGCCTATCCGGACAGGTGGTTTCCATTTTTCCGGACAGACGGCTTCGCCGCAGGTTCTTCCGCAATCACCCGTTTTTTGCTTCCAATGAAATTATTTCTGTGATAAAATATTGGTATCAAATAAAGGCGGTATATGATAATGAAGAATGATTCGTTAAAGTTGGATATGTTTTTCCCTGATGAGTTGCTGTCAACTACTTCTGTTAACCATGATGACAATTCTATTCATATTAAAATGCGATCCAAAACACATTCTTCCAAATGTCCAGAGTGTGGTCAGGAAACCCAAATTTATCATGGGACATATTTACGCAAGGTTCAAGATTTACCGATTCTTGGAAAAACTGCACGACTTCATATAACAGCTCATGAGTATGTTTGTAATAATGAATCCTGTTCAAAAGTTACATTTGTTGAAGATTTTGACGGGTTTCTCAGTTATTATGGACGCATGACAGAACGATGTGCTGATTTCATCTGCATGCTGGCCATGGAAGCCAGTTGCGAAGGATGTGCCCGTATCTGTCGAGCAATGAATCTTCAAATCAGTGGAGACAGCGTCATCCGCCTTTTAACCAAACGTTATCGTCTGCAGCCTGTCTCAGAATGTGGAAGTGTCATTGGTGTTGATGATTTTGCATTTAAAAAGCGACATACATATGGAACGATCATTGTAGATCAGGCTACCCATAGATCTGTTGCGATTCTTGACGGGCGTGATGGGATGAGTCTCAAGGAATGGCTTAAGAATAATCAGCATATTAAAACAGTTACACGAGACAGGGCAAATGCCTATTCATCTGCCATCCAGGAAATTTTGCCGGATGCTATGCAGATAGCGGATAGATTCCATCTGCATCAAAACCTTTTGGAAGCTATTAGGAACACAGTTAATTCTGTTATTCCTGTAGATGTCCGGATTCCTATAAATTATGGAAAAAAGGAAATGACCGCTGAGCTCGAAGAGACTTGTAAAAAAAATGCATTGCAATGTGGATAACCTTTTAGATTACAATGAAAAAAGTGTACAGTTATACAATGCGATCCACGAATACTCAGAAGCAGGGTACAGCAAATGTGAAATATCTAAAATGCTTCATTGTAGCAGGAATACAGTAGCGAAATATCTTGAAGGTAACTATGATTCTTTATGCTGCAAACACTTTTATAGCGGAATGGATCAATTTTATGATTATATCATCAAAGAACTATCATCTGGTGTGAGTAGAAAAGATGTTTTACGAAGTCTCATCCCAAAAGGTTACAAGGGAGGTCATACAGCTGCTTATGATTACATGAATAAGATCATCGAACGTTTTCATATTGATATTGCGGTATATAAAAGTTCCTCATCCGATGCAATTCAGAAAAAGAAAAAGCTTCAGAAATATGATCACCTGTCAAGAAATGGTATTTTTCGTTTTCTTTGGATGAATCAAGAGATAACTGATAGCCATAAATCATATCTAGTGGAGACTTATCCGCAACTTAGAACTTTGATGTCATGTATTCGGGAATTTCGGGAAATTTTTCAACGAAAAAGCATGCCTTGCTTATATCTGTTTATTGAAAAATATAAAAACAGCGATCTTAAGGAGCTTTCCCGTTTTGCCTCCGGGCTGGAGAAAGATTTATCTGCCGTAGAAAATGCTGTAGCCAGCCCCTTATCGAATGGTTTTGTTGAGGGTACAAACAGCAAATTGAAAATGATAAAACGTACCATGTATGGTCGTTGTGGTAAGGAGCTATTGGCCGCAAAGCTTATATTGTCAAATGGATAAAACGGGTGATTGCGGAAGAACCTCGCCGCAACGGAATATTCACTTACCTTTACATCAATTTTCCCTGTCTCATAAGCAGATATAGTGCATTTCTTTGTAAACAAAGCCTCTGCCAATTCCTCCTGTGTCATTCCCATCTTTACTCTGCATTCTCTAATTCTCATTCCCATTGTCATTTCCATTCTTCTCTCCATTTCCGGAGTTCAAAACGGAAATAAACACAAGAAAAGGAGTCTACAAAACGTATAACAATAAGACCGGTAGCGACAATTATATGCCACCTGGCGTTATTTCCGTTTTGTAGGCTCCTGATAGTTCTATGCTAAATCCAACTCGTTACAAACTCTTGGTAATCAGTGCCGACCTTGATGGTTCTAGCCAAATCCGACGGTTCCTCTGATTCCTCATGTTATTCTGTTTTAATAATTCGCTGCTCGCTTCATCGGTTGCATCTGCTTACATCTCTTAGTCTTTTGGACACTTACTTTGACCTGTCCCACCTGACCATTTCCTCTGCGGTTCTCCAACACCATCACTCTCTCATTATCCACAAGCGCAACTATCTCTCGGTTGCATTTCCCACAGGTTATCTCGATATTACACTCTCCCTGACACTTCATCAAGATTCTGCCACACACCGGGCAACTCACAAATCTCTTATCTTTTCTATCTATCATCATCAAAATCCTCCTGTTGATTGTAACTACTCAACGGTAAAGGGAAAGGAAAACCATTGATGATTATAAAATGACGAATGAGTTCCGATGTGCCGAAGTCCGCACCATTCATCTTCTGTACTTCTCGCTGACCTATCACATTTCTTATCATCTATTTTCTTTGCTTCACCTCACATCACTTTTTTGTACTTATTAATAGTACCTTTTACTTTTTCAGCAACGATAAATTTGTCAGAATGCTTATCTACATATGAGGCTAAATATTTTGCTAATTGCATCTTAGTAGAACGAGAAAAACTTGCCCACTTATCCTGATGTAACGCTGAAACAATAAACGTCTTCCCAATCTCCATTTCTTCTAAACCTTTTAGCATTTCCTCTTGTAAATCAGCAATTGGAACTGTATTTGTTCTATCTCCTAAATAGAGCATCACACAATACTTCTGAAACGAAGATGCACTAAAACCCAATTCTTCTGCTCTCTTCTTTACACTCTCAAATTCATGTTCTTCGTAGTTTGAATAAATTCTTCCCATATTACTCCTCGCTTTCTATGGTAGGTGCTACCACTGTTTTTCTATACAGTAGCACCTACCACTACAAAAGTCAAGTATGATAAGAAACTCCCCTCCCACCTCCTCCATAGCACAGTATCGAACCGTCCTCGCAATATATAATATAATTCAAACTCATTTTGAAATCAACGGCATTATTTGTGCCAATTCAATTATTTATTGATTTCAACTTGATATTTCCTTTTAATTCGATTATTATTTGATTATGAACAGTGCAAAACACCTTGGAGGATACACTATGGAGAAAAAGATTGGCATTACTCTTGCCACCTACAGAAAAGATAAGAAGATGTCACAGATAGAACTTGCAGACAAACTTCGCAACTATGGTATTAACGTATCGAATGCAGCTATCAGTGCTTGGGAAAAGGATATCAGCTCACCGAATGCACATCAGTTCCTTGCGCTCTGCAAGATATTAGGCATTACTGACATCTATAATGAGTTCATCGGATTCAATCCGGATGACCCATTGGCAAAGCTGAATGAAGAAGGAAAAGAAAAAGCTCTGGAATACATCAGCTTGCTCCTGCTCTCTGAACAGTTCCAAAAGAAAGAAACTACCATTATTCCTTTCCGCAGACCTATCAAATGGTCCATTCTTTCGGCATCAGCCGGCACCGGTGAATTTCTTGATGATGAAAACTTTGAGATTATTGAAGTGGGCGAAGAAGTTCCGGAAGAAGCAGACTTTGGACTGGCAATCAATGGTGACAGTATGGAGCCTCGCTACCATGACAATCAAGCTGTATGGGTACAGCAGACTAATTCTTTAAGCAATGGCGAGATAGGTATCTTTAATCTTGATGGTATGACCTACTGCAAACAACTCAAGGATGATAAGGACGGAGTATACCTCGTATCTCTTAATAGCAAGTACGAACCTATTAAGGTTACTGATGAAAGCTCCTTTAAAATTTTTGGTCGAGTTCTGAATTAGAGACCATATTATTGGACAGATATTCATTTAGAATTAGACCATAGGCTGACGCACCCTGCCTCAGCCACAACATTGTTGTGAATGGAGTGATTCGATGGAAATAAAAGACACTGGATACTGCAAGACCAAGAAAGAAGTGCCGTCTTCACCTAATAATTTATTACTCTTCCGCCAGCAAGCAAACATTTCACAGGATAGACTGGCAGAAGCAGTTGACTGTAGCCGGAGAACTATCGGCTATATTGAAAAAGGAGTTCATGACCCATCCGTACAGATGGCATACCGAATTTCAAATTATTTTAAAGTAGCTCTCCCTGTTCTCTTCCCCGATTTGAATGAGAAGCCTGACGAGCAGGAAGGCGCACATCATGAAACGTAACTATCAAATCATAGCTGTCGACTTTGATGGCACCTTATGTTTTAGTAAGTGGCCCGATTGTGGTGAACCCAATCAAGCACTTATCAATTATCTAAAAAAATGGAAATCTGATGGCAATAAGTTCATCCTCTGGACCTGCCGAATCGGCGAAGATCTATCTAATGCTGTCGCTTGGTGTCAGGAACACGGACTTGAATTCGATGCAATCAATGACAACCTTCCGGAAATTGTGGATTACTATGGTAGTAATAGCAGGAAGATTACCTGCGACTGGTATATTGATGACCGAAATATGCAAATGCCTGCAAATTCAAACATCCCTGAAGCAGGATGAGACTTCCCTCATAAAAGTCTCATCTTGCTTTGGAAATGCAATACTACAACTAATAATCACTTTACCGTCAAATGGTTTTCAAATATAACTTACCGTTTTTCCAACTTGGTTCTAATATATCAGCCACCGTATCACAATGGTCTTTAAGCATTTGGAAAGATTTTTGTAACTCTATTATTTCAATATCATTGCTAATATTACTCAGTAATTCTCGAGATGCAAAAATAACTGCTTTATATTTTGCTCTACTAATAATAACGTTTAATCTGCATTTGTCATATATGAATGCCTCTTCAGCAGATATGGCATCATCATTTCCTAATACATAGCCTGAAATAATTAAATCTCTTTCTTGCCCCTGGAATCTCTCTACAGTATCTACTGCTCCATTAATAATTGCCTTTATTTCCGAATCGTTATAACTGCCTAATAATATCACTTTAAACATGTCAAACAATTTCTTTCTTATAGCAGTCCTTTGTGCAGTATGAGGTATAACTATACCAACTCCCTCTTCAAAAAACTTTCTAAAATCATTTCCAAATCTCCTTATACCACAATTCCAAACTTCCAAAACCATTTCCGTCACTTTATCAATCTCAAAATTGTTTTTCTGACTGGATAGACCATCATCATACTCTAATAAGGCAATTCCCACATCTGGATTCAAAACCGACTCAATATAACTTGAAGGATATGACGGCGTAGTATATTCAATCTTTGAAATTGGATTTGCCGATATGAAAGTTGGCCTATATTCAAATGCTTGCCTGATAAAATCAATAATACAATGATTTGACCTTCTGCTAACATCTAATGCAACTGGCGCTATTAGTTTTACTCTCGGGCTTACTTCATAAGCTTTAAAATAATTATAAATAGAACCAAACCAAACTGCATTCGTCCCCTTTATTTCTTCCTTCCTAATAGGTTGCAATTGCTTGTCGTCGCCTGCTATAACTATCTTGGAATGTCCGTTTGTCGTTGCCCGAGCCCGAAGAAGGCAAGGTAAGAAATGTCCTACATCCATTTGCGATGCTTCATCTACAATAATAATATCAAATGAATCAATCTCTCTAAGACTATTTCTCATTTTAGGAAAAGTTTCTGCTAGCCTTGCTAATTGATCGGGTGTACTTGTAAAAATAGTAAATGGTCTAATTAAATGCAAGTTACCATCATCCAATTTCCATTTTCTTTCTGAAACCCCTGTTACATTGATGATGTCTTCCATTTCTTTCGAATTAGAGTGAAACCTAACAATATCAAGTTTTTGACGAATTGAATTATCAATTCCATATTTGTCGATGATTTTCAGCAAGCTATTTACCAAATTATCTGTAGGCGTATAATTCCCCATCAACAATATATTGCATGAATCTCTACTAATTAACTCTAACAATAATAAATGCCCTAGTGTATGGCTTTTCCCTGTCCCAGGTGGCCCCCAAAGCAATGACAAATTATCGTTGTACATTGTAACAATTGCATTTTTCTGCGAATCATCTAATAAAAGTGGTTCACCTGATAGTATATTCGGAATAATTAACCTATCAACATCTGCCTGTACAATACTATTTACCCTTTGCATAGTAGGTGACATTATCATTTGTTTTTTTAGATTTCTAGTTGGTTTCTGTAAATCAAGAATTGTATCCTTTAAGCGTTTACTCCAGAAATCCATAAATGTTTTCTCTATATATACATTATTGGAAAAGTCATATCCATATCTGCTTTCAAGTTCCGACATAACCTCAATAACATCCTGATCAAATCTCACCCTTATCGCATTTGTAGTTGCATCAAAATAAGTGATGTCACATTTTAAAACTTCTGTATAAATATGAAAATTTTTCCATGGTGGAAGATCTACATCCACATAAAGGCAAGATGAATATGCTGGATTATTAGTAATCTTCTTATATGTGTCTCCAAAATTACTAGCAGGATATATTGTTAATCCAAATGAGGATTCGTCTAAATTTGCATTTTCTGCAGTTCCTTTCGTTAGATAAACTCGCTCTCCAATGCTTACGCTAATTCCTAATGCTGCTATTTCTGTTGCTGTCAATTCCCGTTCCAAAAGAATACTGTCTCCACCGTATTGCTTTTTCATATCTGTTGAAGAATGATTTTCATCAACCTCTACTTGATCGTATGCCGCATTAGTCTTTTGAAATAAATATAAATACAAGAATTGCCAGTCTGTAATTCCCGGATTATTCACGACCATACCAAGTGTAGGCAACTCTCCTTTTTTCAAAATACTACTAAGTGGACTACTCATTTCATATAAATACGAATACAATTTACTCAAATAGAAAAAGTGCTGCTTATCTCTATTAGTTAATTCATTCTGTACACTATTCTTTCTCAATGGCTCTGTTGTTCTATCTATTCCAAACCATGAATCAAATGTATATGCAGAATAATTATCCGAATCAGGTCTATAGTGATAGTTAAACTCTGATGTACCAAACACCGCGTTATACACATCTATAAGGTTATAGCTAAAATTTGTGTCTACCGCAGCAAGTTCTGAATATATACTTTTCAAATCAAATAGTGGGCATTTTAGTATCCTTTCGTAATAGGTTACTTCTTCTTCCGAAAAGAGGTCGGCAAATTTATTAACAGCATCCATCAGCAAGTTTTCTTTTCTTCTAATCGTAGTTGCTGAAAGGCTTGGATACAAACCTGCCAAACCACCTGTATTTGCAAGATACTCTAATAGTTCCTGCAAATTATCGCGAAAAGCATCATATGTCTTTTTTCCCCAATAGAAAATCCCAAATGATACTTTTTTCTTTTGCCCATATGATGTATATTCTATGTCACGATAGTTTTCAAGAATCTCTTTTATTTTGATAACATAATCAATAAATGCCGGCAGCTTATAATTAAAATCTGGTTTATCTATTTCTACTAAATATGGTGTAGCAATGTTGTTTTCAGATAATTTTCCAGATGCATCAACATGCATTCCCGGGCGCACAGTTGTAGTATCTACATCATATACATTTATAGAATACGAAATACCATAACTCAATGTTCTTCTTTGAGAATCCTGCCTAATAATAGTATATAACTGTAACTGTGCTCTTGCTTGTGAGATTGTATTTGTCGCTCGAACCTTAGGTTGAACTGTTCCTGTTCCGTGAACATCAATTTCAGCCAATAAACCTTCCGAATTGGACATTAGTTCAGCATTATCATTAATAGCCGTTCCAACTCTAAGTTGTGTTTCTAATGCCGTCAAATCATAAATTCCCTTATCCTGCAAATACTCTATATTACTTGTTTTTATGCCAGGTAAGATATTTATGTCATTATTGGAAGCAAGACAATACTTACAGTAATTATGTGCTGGATTAGATAAAAAAATCTCATAATCCGTTCTACCACTTGTGCCTCTTGCTTTGTACTTGTCGAACAATTCTCCTTCGAATTGTCCTCCATAATAATCACACACTTGACACCTCGAAGAACGCTTTACATACTTAATCAATGAAGTATCTCCACTTTCAATTTTCGTAATAATGTTGGGTATTACCACATTAAGCATATGAAACACCCTATCCTTAACAAGGGAAAATTCCATATTCCATCCATCTTCTTGTCTAATTGTTTCATTAACAACATCATATGGAAAAATAGTTGCTTCATATGAAACATCAAACTCATCATTGAGGCCATTTCTATCTATCCACCCTCTTAACAGAAGCATATAGTACGCCAATTCAAAGAAAAAACTATTAGTAAATTCTGAGGTCTTAATATCACATACCTTTAATATATATTTTCTTTCGTCACTCTCTCCACGTGTCAACTGGCTTGTTAAAATAGGCTTGCCTAATGTAGGTGGAATAATTTCTATTAAATCTGGTCTAATCAGATTGCGTTTTGATACGGAAATAGTATTTGCTGCATAGACGATTCCTGCAGATGGAACTAGGCATGGAACTATATCCATAAAATCTGGTGATATGCTAACTTGGTATAAATAGTTTACTCCTCTCCGAGCAATACTTCTTATACTGTCGCATTTCGATATATCATCTGTTAAATACTGTGCCTTTCCAATTCGTTCAGACGGTTCTGTTCTTAAATTCATCATATTATGATTATCAAACAGTACATATGGTGCAGACATTGTTCCATCGACATATCTTCCTGCAAATACGGAATCACTATCCATTGTCACAATGGTTTTGCCTTGAGACAACAATAAAAGCAAAATCCCTTTTTCTCCTTCTCCACCGGAATTATCAATAATGGCTGGCGGATCCTTCTCGGGTAAATTCACTCCCAATTTACCTTCTATGTACGCTCTGTTAGCAGGATCATTATTTGCAATATTACAAACAAATTTCTTCTTACATCCTTCGCATCCCAATGCTGCAATATCCGATTTTCCTATTATTATATTCATGCCCTTCCTCTTTCTGTTATTAATTGAAAAAGCGATTTTAATCAATCACAATTTCTATTTCCTTTTTAATAAGTGTTTCCCCATTCTTCATTTCTGCTGCATATGCTTTACAACACATCCCTAACTCCATACATTCACAAAACATCTTTTTATATTCCAGAAGATGTTTATCCGTTGATAGTTTTACTTGCTTTACATATGGATTCAACGAAACATATATGTATACAACCTTATACCCTTTAGTTAACAATTCTTTTAATTTACAAAATTGTTCAAGTGCTCTCTCTGAAAATACCGTGGGAAATACTGCCTCATTTCTTGTTGAAATAATACTTTTAATCTCAATTACAGTAGCTGTTTCCGGCAAAAACAAATCCGCTTTATATCCATCAACAATACTTTCTTTTTCTACGATTTTTCTATTACCTAGATAAGCAAATCTTCTAGACGATATACTTCTTCTAATAATATCATTCGCCTCTGCTGTTCTAAGAACCATATAATTCTGCTTAAAGTTAATTGCATAAACAGCGTATCTAGTCCTAGAATTACCTTTCTTATTCTCGCGTAAAAGTACCCTTTTTCCTGCAAGCTCAAGAAAATTCCCAAGCCTGCAAGAAGACGGTATATAACACTCTTCGTCAATTCCTTCAACATTTACCGTACAGAGAAATCTGTTTTTTTCTTCTCTTACAAATGTACCAACAATAAAATCCTGACTCATTACTCATTCACATATCCTTCAACGTATTCTGTTAGTTCCTGTTCTGTGATAAACAAACCTTGCATTCTCTTCACGTCACTCTCCGTTACAACTAACATATCTCCCATTCCAAGTAGATTTTCTGCTCCAGGCATATCAAGGATCGTCTGCGAATCTGTATGAGAGGGCAATCTGAATGAAATTCTATATGGAATATTCGCTTTTAATACGCCAGTTACAATATTGGCACTAGGCCTTTGTGTTGCAATAATCAAATGAATGCCCAGTGAGCGAACCTTCTGTGCCAGCATAGATAATGAGCGTTCAAATTCCTTCCTATTTCCTTGCATCTCTGCCGTCTGAATCAAATCAGCATACTCATCGATAACAACCACCAAACGTTTCATCCTATTATTTGGATTTTTTTCGTTGTATGAATTAATGTCACGACTTCTGCAAGCGCGAATTTTTTGCATTCTATCCTCTTTATCTTGCTCATTTATTCGATTTAGCATCTCCAATGCTTCCTCAGCATCTGTAATTACTTTTCCACCATATAAATTAGGCAAATCCTCAAAGAATACAAAATCTGTTTGCTTAGGATCTACAATTAAAAATTCTACTTCATCCTTATTGAATTGTTGCAGCAAGCTTACAATTATCGAGTATAAGAAGATTGTTTTTCCTGAGCCTGTAGTTCCGGCTACCAAGAGATGTGGCGCCTTAGAAATGTCAAGCATTTCAAACTTACCATCAGGTGTTTGTCCTGCTACAATATTAAGCTTTTGCTTATCTCCATCTAACATCTTCAAATGGTCTACTAGCTTAATAGGTTTACCCGCCCCTACAAACGGTACATCAACAGAAATGTATTTTGTACCTCTTATGTGATTAACTAATATTTCTCCGTTCGCTTCGAGCTGAATACCGATATCGGCTTTCGATTTTTCAAGTGCTCTAACAGTCTCTCCGGACTTGAGCTCCACTGTAAATCTCGTAAAACGAGAAGCTTCTTGTGTCAGCTCTGGATCTACCGGCAATGCAGAAATTCCATAATCCTTAAACACCTTATTGAGTCTATTGCATTTTTCAACAATTCGTTCTCTCTCTGCAATTTTCTCTTGTTCATTTTCGCTCTCGTTTACTGTCGTTATCGCTTCATCTAAGTGAGCTTCAGCCTCTGCAGAGTTTGCACCTTCTATCTCAACTGTACTTGTGTCTTGCTTACCGGACGAAGATTGTTCCGTATGCTCTGACGCCCCTACAGCTCTCATTTCAGAATCACCAGCACTATTCGACACCTCCAAAACATATTCAACTGCAGAAATAATTGCCTGAATCTCCCGACTTCCTACTATATTCAGCAAGTAATCGTTTCCAGCATACTCATCCTTGCCTTTATATGTCTTTTCGCTACTATCACCATTTTCAAAGTCTACAAAGCATATCTGCTTAGATACTTCAATCTTATACTCACCTGCAAACAATGAATTTAGCTGATTCGCTCTCTCATGCTTTTTATAAGAATCCATTTCCGTTTGAAACAATGTTTCGTATACCTGTTCTCTAAGAATTTCTCTTCTCGAAACAGTGGTTATACGTTCTGTCGGACCAAATATCTCTTTTACCAATCCTTCCAAAACAGTCGATTGTGCTACTGCATGACCTGATATTGTATCACCATCAATAATAAACGCATTATCATTATCCCTATAGGTTTTAACCTCTACAATATCAACTGCCATTTCCTCTAAACGAATTCCTATTAAATCCGGTAATTGATTATCATCTCTTCCAGACAACCATTCCTGCGCTAATTGAGTATCTAAACCAACTAAAATAGCCTCTGGATTTTTTCTAAGATAATGTATTGCCGCAATGGCAAGTCCCAAACTTCCCTTGCCATGATTAGAATCAAAAATCCTATTGGAGCCATGGGATACTATGCTTAATAAGCCATCATCGTTTATTGCACGAATAGCACTAATGATATTTGCAATACCTTTTTCCTGTGGCACAAAATTACCCAATTTGCATACTGCATCTCTATAGCCTTTAATAAACTTTTTGCAGTTCTTAGAATAAATGCCTATAGAACGATAATCATCTTCTCTATAAAATAATTTCTCACTTGCTGCACGTAGCGAAATATCCCAACTCTTCAGGTTTTGGTCCAAAATAATTAACCAATCTGCTTTACTTAGCATTAAGTCATAGGTATCCCTTTTAATTGGTGTATTAAAAATACTACTTGTATGGCTAAAGCTTGACGGATGCTCATTTAACTTTTCTACAATACTTCCATAGGTGGAAAATACGTCACCTTCATTAGCTGGCCTAATCTCAACCACCTCATCAACAGGGTTGTATTTATAAACCTTAGGTATACAGAGAGGATGAATGTGTAGCAGCTTATCATTCTTAACAATTTCGGTTCTTACTTCATTCGGATCAAAGATAATCATAATATGCTGGTCATCCTTCATATCCGCAAGGATTCTAGAATATACCTGCTTTTTACTACCAATTTTCAGTCGGAAGTTTAAACTTCTTTTTCCTTTTACCTGTCCAAGCATTCCGTCATTGATAGAATCATCGTTAATTTCAATCCAGTCATTTGTAGCTTCCTTTGTTCTATAAATAGAAACATCTATTCCGGATATATTAAATTCCCTATCATTATTAAGCTTTTTCAACATCGACACCATAAGCTCAACTGACGGTGGATCAATAATGCTAATTTTAAGCATCATACCTGCATGCGGATATAAGCACAGATAACGTGTGATACTCTGTTTTAATGCATCTATTCCACTTTCACTTTGGTCGATTTGTTTATTAGTCGAATAAATAGGTATATTCCCAATTCTTCCCGTCAAAGGCAAAAATTCTCCTCCGCTTCTATGAACCGTTGCAGGAAGCAACATAACAGATAACGGGTCTGGAATATCATCTGCTTTTCTAATAATAAAGTTTTTATCATCATCCGAAAGGCTGCCTTCCTCTGTACTTTCTACTCCTTTGCTATCCAATATTTCGTCAGCCAATTTAATATACTTCCAAAGAAATAACGGATTTAACGGGGTTGGCATAGCATGAAAATTATTTTCACCTTCTACAAATATGTTGTCCATAGAAATAATGGTGTTTACAATTTCCTTTGCATTTGAAGGTGCTATTTGCCAAATCTTTGAAAAGTCGCTATTTATTGAAATCAGAAGCTTCTCATATGCAACCAAATACTCTGTAAATGCTTCTTTATCTGCAAGAGCAGGAAACATAGGTGCATCCTGAAGTCTCATTCGATACTTATTAATTTTCTTACGTGCATCGAGATAATTCCTTAAAGCTTGAGAAATGCTTTCTCCCTCTGCCACTAAATCCCCAATTTTTCGAAGACTTTCCCAAACTCTATCCAAAAGATTTTCTGTAAATGGCAAATACTCATATTTATCAATATCTGCTATTGCTTCATCAGGAGACTGAACATCGGCATAAATAATACCACCGTAATCTGTTTCATCCGTCAGTTCTGTTGCGATACGCTCTGTAACGGGCTCCGCTTTAATCTGCACTTTTGTGCCATCTACTTCTATATCAACCCTCTCACGCTTTCCATTATTGCTTCTATTATCAACCTTTTGTTCGAGTTGCTCTAAAACATCATGAATCTGCTGTGCGTTTCCCTCAAAAATCATTTGTGATGCCATAGATGTTGGATTAACGGTATTGGTTTTGTTCTTTGGCTTCGGTGGATTGCCCGGCTTCTTTTTTGCGGCCTTTAAACATTCTTCAACCTCGCTAAGCTCCATTTGATTCAATAACTGCAAATCTTTTTTAGCATAATACTGCAAAATCAATCTCGGAACAGACTTGTTTCCTTCTCCATTGGCATAATAGTTTGTTATACTCTGCCTTTCTGCCTGCTCAAGGTTACCGATTCTTTCAACAATTCTATGGTTCTTTTTCATCCTTGATACAATATCTTCTGTTGAAGGGTTTCCAGCATCAAGAGAATTATCCCTAAGCAGTCCTAGCTTATAATATGAATCCTTAATCCTATTTGGTAAATCCTCTAATGGGGCATACATTAACTCCTGCAAATATTCCAGAACTCTCTCAAAGCCCAAAACATCTCTTATAGATTTTCTTTTTAAAGCATGTATCAGTGAATTAATTACAGAATTTGTTTCTTTAAGCTCGTCCAACACATATTGACAGCTTTGGTTATACACCATATCTACTGTCACCTCATGAAACCACCTTAAGGAGGAAAGCTTTTCAATTTCTGCTCTCTTAATCACTAAAACTCTAAAGATATCTTCGTTACCACTGTTTCTTGATTCTTCAGCATCCTCTATACTAAAAGAATAGGATACATTTTCAATTATTGGCAGTATACCCTTTAAGGAGTTTTCATCCTCATAAGTAAATCCCAGAAAAAAGACTTGTTTTCCTTTATCACCCTTTAAGTTCTGCACAAATTCTGCATATTCAAAATGAGGCAAATTTAATATTGAAACACCATAGGCTCCAGCCTTTTCCTTATTATTTACAATTCTTGTTACAACCTGTGTTAATAATTTAGCTGCCATTTACTGTCTCCTTCCTATAAGTGTTACACCATCTGCATACCTATGTGCCAAGCCCAGTGCTATATAGAGATCAGCTAATTTCTGTGCATTTATTGCTAAATCACCCCGTAAATCTCCCGGAGTCGATTGCGCTATATTAACCTCTTCTAATACTCGGTACTCATTATCAACATCAGCACCTAATAATATACAATATGCATCTAAAGCTTTTTTGCTCAATTCACGCAACTCCAGCCCATCTTCAATATCATCATCTGACAACAGACTATATGTAATAGTTTCGAGGGTAAAGCTATTGACCAAATACCGTTTCTTTGCCGCATTGCCTCTTGGTCCGGCCAATCCACATCTTGTTCCAAGTACTCTACAAAACTCAGAAGGTGAATTGTTTTTATAGTCAAAAGTATATAAAATAATCTGTATGGCATGAGCAAGTGCATGTATTGGCTCATCCTCATCCTCACAAAAGCTTTCAAAGTAACTGTTTATTGCACTGGTTATTTCCTCTTCCCTTGTTTGCGACGAAAAGTTCATCCTTTTAATCCATTCCAAGCATGCTTCTTTGCTATTATGTGCAATCTCCGTGTGCAAAATACTATTTATAGATTCAATAAAATAATCCTCCACCGCTGTTTTTGCATAGGCAAAGCACTGCTCGCTTGCTTTTTTTATTGATTCCATATTTTCACCCGAATCAATAAGTATTGGGATTCTTTTGCCTCCATAAACTGCTGAATGCGCATTAACCAAATATAAAAAAGCTGAAAAGCATGAGAAATTTGTTATTCTTTCTAATACAAGCAAGGAATTCCTATCGTCTCCTACCTTTACCATTGTGTTCGCAAGGTTATCAAAACCTTTTCTGATAGTATCCTTACAACTATCCCATTTAACTTCGCTGTCTTCCGGGTAATTTACACCATTAAGTGTTCTTTTCTCTTTATCAGAAGGAAATACTATAATCGGCTTTAAAATCCTTGTAAGGTCATCATCATCAATCTCCAATGATTTTTTTAACAGTTCAAGTATTGGCGACATTTTTCCATCAATTTTTTTCGACAGAATTTCAAAAATATATCTTCCTATTCTCGCCTCAGATGGAACACTCTTCTTAACCAACCAATGAGAGCTAATATTTACGACCGAATGGTCATAATTCGGATATACCGTATGATCCGGATTAAAGATCTCTTCAAATAAAAATCTAACTTGCTTAATGTTCGAAGTATTCTCATTCGTTCCCTTTAAAAGAATTTCATCATATTTCTTTACAATTTCCTCTGAACTAATTGCATCCTTTCGTCTTTCACTTACTATCCATTCATGCACATCTCTAAAATCACAAATCTCTCCGGTACATTCTCTGAACAAGCCATTTGCAATATGAGGAGGCTTTGTTGAATTTGAGGTCGGGGTAAATCCTAAAAAGTCCCTGCAAACTTCATCGCCTAGGCTGTTTATCTTATCGTTCTTTGCCATTAGTCTTCCTCCTCAAAACTGTACTTATTATCAATCACATAAATAGATTTTTTGTAGCTCTTCTTTCTGTTTGCTATAATAATTTCTCCGTCATCGTTATCTTCCGTCAGGTTATAATCGTCCAATTGTCGCAAAAACCTAGCTGCGGTCTGCTCATACTGAGGTGCTAAGAGACCTATCGGATATCCTGCTTCAACCGCATCAAGTGTTCTTAAAAAATCCACATCTAATATCAAGACTGGATTCTCTTGTTCACGTGGCTTCAGCAATACATGATTTGGGACATATTCCATTCCCTCCATCCAATCATTAGGCTTTGGCATCTTAATCTCCAATTCACTTGCATCTATATATCTACTAGAGATTGCCACTCCTGCATCGACACTTAAATCATATCTATGTGTTGTCCAAATTCTCAATAGCTTCTTATCATCACTGGACAGCAAAAAAAGCTTATTTAAGCCTCTAATAATACGTTCCTTGATTTGTTTTTTCTGTGTTTCAAATGAAGTAAATATTTCCGTACATCGTAAACGCACCATAGCAAGTACCTGTTCATACGCTTCATTTTCTGCAATAATAGTCTCACACGATACAGAGTCAAAAAAGTTGAGCACTTAACCTTTTTGACGGACTATGGAGGTCAGACTATGAGCAGTCAAACAAGTTTGGTAGCCGAGCAGGTTCGGCTACGGCAGTGGGCCGCACAGATACAGGAATGCCAGAGCCGTCCCGCAGATATGAAAGTAGAAACCTGGTGCAGTGAACATGGCATTACCAAAGCGAATTATTACTATCGCTTACGCCGGGTTAGAAAAGCATGTCTGGAAGCCTGTAATCCAGAACCGGCTTTTGTGGAACTTCCAATACCAGTAACACCACCAACACCAATGCCACCAGCAGATTCCTGCGGGGTTAAACCGGCAGCCGTTCTTCGTAACTCCAGAGGACTGGCGCTTGAAATTTATAACCACACTTCAGCAGATATCATCCGAAGTATTCTGGAGGTGTTGGCTCATGCTGAATGATGCAGCCGGGTTAAAAAAGATTTACCTTGCAGCAGGTTATACGGATCTGCGCCGGGGCATAGACGGTTTGGCAACGATGATCCGGTTTCGTTTTCAGCTTGATCCTTATGATAAAAATACACTCTTTCTGTTTTGTGGCAAGAAAACAAACCGCATCAAGGGTCTTCTTTGGGAAGGCGATGGTTTCCTGCTTCTCTACAAGAGATTAGACAATGGTGCGTTCAGCTGGCCGCGCTCTGCGGAAGAAGCTCTGGAAATATCATCCGAACAGTATGCGATGTTCATGCAAGGGCTGGAGATCATACCGAAGCATCCAATCAGACCAAACGATAATCCCAAAAGACTGATGTAGTGTTTGTGCATTACAGAGAAAAATTTTCCCATGTTTTCCGTCAAAAAAAGCGATATTTTTATTTTACTGCATTTATCCACAACATCCGGTCCCCAAGAATGGAACAGCATGCTTTTTCAGAGAAAAGGCATACCGGATTTGTGGATAGCCGTACAGAACATCTGGAATTTCAGGAAAATATCCCAGATGCTCTGCACGGTTATCCACCGTCATAATGACGAAAGGAAAACAGCCGTCAGGTGGCAGAAACTGCATAAATCTGGTACAATGGACTCATTAAGAAAAGGAGTTCCTGCCATGGCGATCAAGTACACAGAAGAACAATTAAACAGTGTTGATAAGTCTATGCTGATCCAGATGTTTCTGAACCAGCAGGAGCAGTTAGAAAAGGTCAGTGCCAATCTGCATTCCCTTGATACCAAGATGCAGGCGATGATGGAGCAGCTGATCATAGGTAATAAAAACCGTTTTGGACGTTCCTCTGAAAAAATGGAGGATACCCAGCAGATGCGCTTTATCGAAGTGGATGGGACCCTTGTGTTTTTTAATGAAGCAGAAGCTGTTTGTGATCTGGACGCTCCGGAACCGGAAACTCTGGAAGCAACACCGGAACGTAAGAAAAAAACAAAAGGCAAAAAAGCGCAGGATATGTCTGAACTTTCTACAAATCGGATCGATCACTACATGACTGAGGAAGAATTAACCGCTGAATTCGGTGAAAATGGCTGGAAACAGCTTCCGGATGCCATTGCGCGCCGCTACCGCTTCATCCCGGCAAAAGTCGAAGTGGATGAGCATCATGTCGGTGTATATGCCAGTAAAACGGATGGACACATGGTAAAGGCGAAGCATCCAAAGAGCCTGCTCCATGGAAGCCCGGTTTCAGCATCTCTTGCTGCAGCTATCATGAATGGAAAGTATGTAAATGCGGTTCCGCTTTACCGTCTGGAACAGGAGTTCATCCGATATGGCCTTGCTATAACCAGACAGAACATGGCAAACTGGATGATCCGGTTAGGGGAAGAATACCTTTCCGTCCTGTATGATCATCTGCATTCGCTGCTTTACGGCTACCATGTCATTCAGGCAGATGAGACACCGGTTCTTGTAAACCGTGACGGCCGCAGTGCCGGTTCTAAGAGTTACATGTGGGTATATCGTTCCGGCCACATGTATCCGGAAAAGCAGATCATTCTTTATGAATACCAGCGGACCAGAAATGCGTCCCATCCGAGAGAATTCCTAAAGGACTATTCCGGGATCTGCGTGACGGATGGCTATCAGGTTTACCACACGTTGGAAAAAGAACGTGAAGATCTGATCATTGCCGGCTGCTGGGTTCATGCCCGCAGGCGCTTTGATGAAGCACTTGCCGTGGTTCCGAAAGAAAGCCGGAAAGAGTCTGCTTCATTCCTGATCATAAAGCAGATCCAGGCAATCTACCGGGAGGAAGGAAAACTCAAAGAACTTTCCTCAAAGGAAAGACTTGTTCAGCGTCAGGTGGTGGTAAAACCACTGGTAGATGCTTTGTTTGTGTACCTGAAACAACACGAAAGTGAAGTCGGTACGGAAAAACTGAGGGCGGCTTTCACTTATGCATTAAATCAGGAAAAATACCTTCGGGTTTTCCTGACCGATGGAGATGTTCCAATGGACAACAATGCATCAGAGCGTGCAATCCGCGGATTCTGTGTCGGTAAGAAAAACTGGCAGATGATCGATACCATCAATGGTGCGAAATCATCCGCTATCATTTACAGCATCGCAGAAACAGCAAAAGCGAATAACTTAAAACCATACGAGTACTTTGAATATCTTCTGACAGAGATTCCGAAACACATGGATGATACAGACCGATCTTTCTTAGATGATCTGATCCCGTGGTCAAAAAATTTGCCGGAGAGTATTCGAAAACCAAAGAAGATCAATTAAGCCAAGCCGCAAAAGCGGCTTTTGACTGGTTCAGTACTTGCTATGGAGCGTTTAATTTTCGATATCATTTTGACATAAAGCAGGGCTGCCGTATTAGCAAATATTGCTAGGCGACAGCCCTCTTTTGGATGAAACTTATTTTCTATATATAATATGGAACAGGAGCAGCTTTGGGGGTGTTATTACCAAAACCAATTACACACCATAGCAAAAAAGTAAAAAATAGTAAGCAAATGATAACATATGTATACATTAGATATCGAAAGAATGATGTCCCTTTTCTTGTCATTAATAAAACACAACAAATGAAAAAGAAGAGACTTACAAGTCCAATAAAAACTGAATTAAAAAGGAGTGGTACTATTATGCTAATTAACCCTGTAATCATTTTGACTATACTCCTGTTTATTCAAAATAAATTAACCTATTGTGCTATTTCAAATAAAACGTTTAAAAACTTGTAAAAACCGCAAAGA
>ERZ773218.1734-NODE-1734-length-19646-cov-6.967740_pt1 | contig 19646 bp, 16 predicted proteins | sample MGYA00580527_ERZ773218 | MGnify/ENA primary metagenome ERZ773218 (study PRJEB29015, sample SAMEA2737763) | human gut metagenome | biome: human gut; feature: human-associated habitat; material: faeces | place: China | collected 2012 ...
GCAGTCCGGGGCGTCTGCCGTTGGGGGCGTTCTGCGCGGGGCGCGATGATTTGGAAAGAGAAGCCCTGCACGATGATCGAATTTCAATCCGCGCACCCCGTGCGGGGTGCGACCAGGCCGCAGCGACCAAGAAAGGCTTTATGTCCGAATTCCAATCCACGCGCCGCATGGGCGCGGCGGGGTCAGCGCAGGGCGTCCGGCAGGACGGTGTTCTCACCGACCATGACCCAGTTGCGCTTGTCGCGCGCATTCTGATTGTCAACCCGGTACCATGTGCCGGGGAAGAACTGGTTGCCGTTGTTTTTGGAAGTGTCCCAATCGTAGGACATGAATGCATAAAACGGCCGGTCATATTTGGCGTTTGCATTGATGGCGTTGCCGGTGAAGGGGTTCGTCGGGTTGTCGATCAGCCCGCTTGTCGCCAGTGTCGGCACGTCGGCCGTGGTCATGAACGTGTCCGAGAACGAGAAGCCCTTGGCATTGAAGTCCTTGACCATCAGCAGGGGGAAGAAAAAGTCCGTATCGGGGCCGTTGTCGATAACGCGATCCCAATTGAGGTACAGGCCGCGTCCGTGATCTGCGACGAGGATGATGCGCGTGTTATCGTACACGCCGTTTTCGCGCATATAGTCAAACCATTTGCCGAGCTGCATCAGCGAGGCCACGTTGGGGTCATAGTGCGCAAACTGGACATCCTCCTCCATGGTGATCGACTTGCCGTCAACGGTGAAACGGTCCGCGTGCGTTTTGTCATACTCCGTGTTATCAATGGTGCCGGCAACGGAATAATCCGGCTCCTGCAGCAGCACGGGGGAGTGCGTGGTGTCGTTGGTCATGAACAGGAACGTGTTGTCCCCGCTCTTGGTGGTCTGCGTGATCGTCGGGAGATGGGTCAGTGCATGGTAGCCCTTGAGGAACGTGGCGTCCATGCCGGTGGCGGTGTGGGGGCTGGTGATCGTCTGCTCGACGAAATTTTCCTCCTCCTCCGTCTGCACGCTGCTGCGGTTATAGTTGCCGTTGTCATAGAGGATGGACTGCGCAGCGACGGGGCACACCTTCATGAGACTGTAACCGAAGAAATTGCGCATATTCGCGCTGACCCAGTTTTTCGGGCTCATGTCCGATTCAAAGGCGCCGAAGGTGATATAGCGGTGAATGTCCGGGTAATCGGAGAAGACGGACAGGTCGGGCACCCACTGGTAGTTGGCGTAGATGGGGTCGAAGACCGTGACGTCAAAGTCGTTCTGGTCAAACAGGACCGGCATCATCTTGAGCGCTTCGTTGTGCTTGTCGACCAGCTTTTCATCTTTGCGCAGGTTGATCTGGTCGACCGTGTATTCGTATCCACCCATGAGCGCGGGCGTGCCCATGTTCGTGAAAGCGCCGGTGGAGACGACGTTCGTATAAGCGGTGAAGCCGTCAAACTGCGCCTGGAGCTCCGGTTTTTCGTTGAAAATATACGGCAGGAATGCGCCCACGGCGCGGTCGAGCATGAGCACGATGACGTTTTTGCCGGTCTTGCTCATGGTGTATTCCGGCACACCGCCGCTCTCTTCCATCGTCTGGCGGATGCTCTTGATCTGCGAGTGGATGCTGCCGATATTGATCGGCAGCATGATGGCAATGGCCAGAACGAACGCGATCGCTGCCTTGAATACATGCTTGCTCCACCGCCGATAGACCAGATACATGACACCGGCGGTGGCCGCGATTGCGAGCAGGTTGCCCCAGAGCTCGGCCGGCGCAAACTGCATGCCGCCCTCAAAGCTGAGCGTGGACGAGAGCACACCGAGGTACTTGCCGAAGAACATGAAATCCACGATGGCGACGCCGACGAGCATCCACAAAACCTTCTCAAAGGCGACCTTGCCCTTCGGGCTGGCCAACCAGTAGAAGATGCCGAACCAGATGACAAAGGTGCCGATGGCGAGGCACAGGCTGTTGATGACGAACCAGATCGGGCTGTAGTACATCTGCACGTTCACGAATTCCTGCGCGGACGACGAGATGACGGACGCCGGGATATACCCGCCGATGAACAGCGCCAGGAACGCGGCGCAGCCAAAGAAAATCTTTGCGTTCGGCTTGGCGGCGGGCTTGCCGGCGGCGGGCTTCTTCGTGCGGATCAGCCCCACGATCAGGGGCAGCATCAGCGCCGCGCCCAGAAGCAGCAGCGCGGCCTTGACGACCGGCCGCTCGGAGAAGGAATAGCGCACGAGACCGAGCGCCAGCAGCGCCGTACCGGCGACGGCGGCCAGGATCTTGAGCACCCGCCCCGGATGCTTGAGCTTGTAGAAGATGGTCTTGATGAGGGAGAAGATGTTGTTGAGCGTCCAGTAAAACACCAGACCGGCGGGGGAGGTGTACAGGAAAAACAGGAAGAACACCGCCATCACGTACAGCTGGATCTTCGTCTTGGGCGTTGCGCTCTTCGTGAAGATGATGCACGAGACGAGGTTGACCGCCGTCATGATGATGGGCAGGAGGTTGATGTGCACGCCGGCGATGGCGATCAGCCCGTCGGCGGCGCCGAGGTCGGCGATCGGCCCGAAGGACACGCCCTTGATGAGCTCCAGCCCGGACAGGAAGCGGTAGGCGGCGATGAAAAACGGGATCTCCAGAAACAGCGACACCGCACTGCGCAGAACATACGTGGGCTTATAGTGGTTCTGGCGGTAGTAGGTCTGCAGGATCATCATCTTCTCGTCGCCGCGGAACGTCTTTTTGATGTGCGTCACGCCGCGGTGCAGGCGGGCCTCCATGTCGCGCTCCTCTTCCTGCAGCGCGTCGGCCCGCATGTACAGCGGCAGCACCAGAAAGTTCATGACCAGGCTCAGCACGATGATGGACAGGCCGGGGTTGCCGATCACGCGGTTGGCGTTGACATAGACGACCTCAAACAAAAGCTGCAGCGGCTGCAGCAGCAGGGAATCCAGTATCTGAAAAAATGTCACGGTTCTTTCTCCTCATGCGTTGCGGTAAGTTCCTTCACCTTCTGCTCGAGATAGTCCGCGGCGCGCACGGCGCCCTCGCCCGGATAGACCCAGGTCTGCGCTCTTGCCGTGTCGCGGCCCTGGGCGTATTTCGGGTCGGTCAGGCACTGCTGCACCATGTCGCCGAGCGTGTCGAAGTTGTCCTCGGTGAGCTGCTGGCCGATCTGCGGCAGGATCTCGAACGTCCAGTACGGCGTGTCGAGCCACCAGCAGTCGTAGGGGCTCTTGTCAAACTTCGTGTCCGCGTAGATGACGGGCTTGTCAAAGACCAGCGTGAAATCGAAGATGACGCCGGAGAAATCGGAGACGAGCAGGTCGGCGCGCCGGAGCACGTCGAAGTTATCGTTGTCGCGGTTCCACTCCAGATCCTCCGAGTCCGGGTAGGCGGCCATGAGCTTGTCGATCATGTCCTTTTCCGACTTGTACGACTGGGGGTGCGGGCGAATGATGACATGGTAGCCGCCGGCGAGCAGCTTGTCGATGATCTTTCCGCCGTATTTGCTGAAGATCGCGCTCGGCCCCCAGGACGGCGCGATGAGCACCGTCGTCCTGTGCGGCGCGATGGGGCCGGCGGCGTCCAGCCGCCGCTTCATCTCGTCCATGTAGGGGATGCCGATCTTCACGACCTCCTTGGCGGGCAGGCCGCGCAGCGCCTCGAGCGCGCGCAGGTCGCGGATCTGATAGTCGCCGGAGACGAAGACTGTGTCGTAATAGTCGATGCCGAACATCCGGTAGCCGGCGACCTCGTTGGCCGCGTGCAGGATGTGCACATAGCAGTCCACGCCCGGCGAGCGCTTCCACTGGTAGACATCCAGCCCCGGCGTGGTGGACAGCAGCACGTTCGCGCGCAGGAAGTTGAGCTTGGCAAAGGCCTTGTTGCCCTCGCCGAGAAACTCCGCGTGCACGTGCGCGTAGGGGTTTTGCAGCGCCGGATCGTCGGGCGACGCCGTCAGATACGCGACGTCCAGCCCGCGCCGGTCCAGCTCGCGGCACACGGGCTCCATCACGTTCCAGTAGCGCTTGTCGTCCACGAAGACGGCCAGCGGGTGCTTTTCCTGGTCGACGGCGGTCTTTTCCCCGCCGCTCAGGAGAAAGCGCAGCTTGATGATCCAGCCCCGCAGCGCAAAGTTCAGCGCGCCGATGATGCCGATCAGAATGGCAAAGAGCATGCTGCCCGTGCCGGGATCAATGTACAGTTTCATGTTTTCCGTTCTCCTCTGCCCGTAGCATCCACAGCCCGGCGAGCACGCTGCAGGCGGCACAGAACCCGGACACGAGCAGCCCGGCGCCGCGAAGGTCATCGGCGGGGAAAAGTCCGCCGAAGAGATTGATGAGCGCATGGATGCCCAGCGCCGGCACGATGGAGCGGTAATAGGCGACCGTCCCGCACAGGGCGAAGCCCGTGCAGGCGGCGCACACCGCCTGTATGCCGACGGCGCCCGGTGCGCCTCCGATGAGATTGACGGCGTGGAACACGCCGAACACGGCCGCGTTGAGCACGGCCGCCGTCAGCGGCCGCAGCCGCTGCGTATGTTCCCACAGATACCCGCGGAAAGCCAGCTCCTCCGCCATGCCGCACACGACGTACATCCCGCAGGCGAAAACCCCGTCCGCGGCGGCGCTGCGGCCGCAGGCGGCCAGCACCAGATCGCCGGCCGGCCAGAGCAGCAGCAACAGCAGCCCCGGCCACCGCTTCCGCCCCCGGCGGCAGGCGCCGAGACCGTATCTGCGCCGGTAAAGGATCAGCGCCGCCGCGAGAAAGACCGCCAGCCCCGCGAAGGTGACGCTGTGCGGCAGGCCGATCCTGCGGGAAACGAACTCGCCCAGTGTGTAGATCAGGGCATATATCAGCACCAGGTAGACCATAGAAAGCAAACGCATCCTTTACAACATTTTTTCATTATATAATGTCGAAATCCGAAACACAAGGGAATCTGCACATATTTCCGACATGGTTTTTAAATGCGCTTGACAAATCCGGGGAATAAGTTCATAATGCGCATTGCATATCAAGAAAATGAACGCAAGGGAGCCTGACGATCTTGTTGACAAAAAATCAGTTTGCGCTGCTCAGCTACATTGCCGCCCGTCCCGCGGGCGAGCCGGCGCTTTCGCAGCGCGCCATCGCGCAGGGCACCGGCAAAGCGCTCGGCACCGTGAACGGGATGGTCAAGGAGCTGAGCGCCATGGGCTGTCTCGACGGGGCAAACCGCATCACGGATGCGGGGCTTGCGGCGCTCGCGCCGTACCGGGTGGACAACGCCGTCATTATGGCGGCGGGCATGAGCTCGCGCTTTGCCCCCCTGTCGTATGAAAAGCCGAAGGCCCTGCTGAAGGTGAAGGGCGAGGTGCTCATCGAGCGCGAGATCCGCCAGCTGCAGGCGGCGGGCATCGACGACATCACGGTCGTGGTCGGCTATATGAAGGAAAAGCTGTTTTACCTCGAGGACCGCTTCCATGTGAAGATCGTCATCAACGAGGATTACCACCGCTACAACAACCCCTCCACGCTCATGCTCGTCCGCGACCGGCTGAAAAACACCTTCATCTGCTCCTCGGACAACTACTTTGAGCAAAACCCGTTTGAGCCCTATGTGTATCAGGCGTATTACGCGTCGCTCTACAGCGCAGGCAAAACGGACGAGTACTGCATGGTCACGAACCGCAAGGGCCGCATCACGGGCGTGCAGGTCGGCGGGAGCGACGCATGGTACATGTTCGGCCACGTCTATTTCGACCGCAGCTTCAGCGAGAAGTTCACGCAGATCCTCGAGCGGGAGTATGACAGCCCGGTCACCCGGGCGGGGCTCTGGGAGGATCTGTACGCCCGGCACATCAGCGAGCTGGAGATGTACATCCGCAAATATCCCGGCGGCATCCATGAGTTCGACTCGCTCGATGAGCTGCGGGCGTTTGACAGCGCCTATGTCACCAATACCGACTCGTATATTTTCGACAACATCTGCGCCGTGCTCCACTGCACACCGGACAGCATCCACGGCATCATCCCGATCAAGACGGGGCTGACGAACCTGTCGTTCAAGTTCACGTGCAACGGCCGGGACTACGTGTACCGCCACCCCGGTGCGGGCACGGAGGCTTACATCGACCGCCCGGCCGAGGCGCGGGCGCTGGAGGTGGCCAAGGCGCTGGGGCTCGACGACACGTTTCTCTACATCGACGCGGCCAAGGGCTGGAAGATCTCGCACTATATCGAGGACGCGGCCATTCTGGACTATCACAACACCGAGCAGGTCGACACGGCGCTGCGTATGCTGCGCCGCCTGCACACGAGCGGCATACAGCTCGACGGCCGGTTTGACATCTGGGAGAAGATCAACGGCTTTCTCGACCTGCTGCAGGGGACGGACGTCTCCGACTTTACCGGCATGCAGGAGCTGCACGAGACGATGTGCGCGCTGCACGAGCGCCTGAAGGGCGACGCGGTCCCCCTGTGTGCCTGCCACTGCGACAGTTATAACCCAAACTTCCTGATCGACAAGCAGGGGAAGATGTACCTGATCGACTGGGAATATGCCGGCATGGCCGACCCTGGCTGCGACATCGGCACATTTATCGCCTGCTCGGACTACACGCCCGAGGAGGCGGAGCAGGTGATCGCACGCTATCTCGGCCACGCGCCCACGGGGGCGGAGCTGCGCCACTACATCGGCTATGTGGCCATGGCGTCCTACTTCTGGTTTTTGTGGGGGCTGTATCAGGAGGCGTGCGCCAAGCACGTCGGCGAGTATCTCTACATCTGGTATAAATACACAAAGCAATACGCCCGGCTGACGCTGGAGCGATATGACCATGAGGAGGAGTTTGCTTGAAACAGAAGACAGAGGCCCAGCAGGGCTCGATTGAACAGCTCATCTACGAGGAGACCGAGCGGCGGCTGGAGATCATGCAGTCCGACACCTACGAGTTCCCCAAGAAAATGACCCGGGTCGATTACGGCATCATCATCGCCAGCGTGGCGGCCAGTCTGGTGCTGATCGTGACCTGCATGCTGGGAGGCTGAACCATGACAGACAGAGAAAGCTATATCCGGCAGGAGACCGTTACGGGCGTTGTGCCCATGCTCAAGGGCGACCGGCAGTATTCCTTCCTGGATCTGTTTTTGTCCACGAGCGGCTTTGCCATCGCCACGTGGTGCTATACGCAGGGCGCCTATGTCGCGCAGTATCTCTCCTTCAGTAGAATGCTCATCAACATTTTCTGCTTCAACATCGTCTGGGTGTTCATCGAGTGCCTGCCCGTCATCTTTGCCACGCGCTACGGCATTGATCTGTGGATTTGGCTGCGCTCGGTGCTGGGGCGGCGCGGCGTGGCTGTGCTGTCCACGATCATCAGCGTGGCAAACTTCGGCTGGTACGCGGTCGCGGCGAGCCTGTTTTCCTCGTCGATGATCAACCTTGCGGCGAAGTTCGGCCTCGTGCTCAACGCGGCCGTCTGGAGTCCGGTACTGGGCTGCCTGTGCGTCGTGCTCGGCACGCTCATCGCGCTCGGCGGGCCGAATGTCATCAAGTGGACCAACCGCTTTCTGGTCACGGCGCTGCTGGCGGTCGGCGTGGTCGTCGTCGTGCTGTGCTTCACGGCCGTGCCGCTGCGTGAGATCGTGGCGGTCAAGCCGGTGCTGGACGCGGACATGACGCCGCTGCAGGCGTTCATGATCTCGGCCGAGGGCAACGTGGCGTTCGCGTTCTCGTGGTCAACGCAGGCGCTGGTCCTGCCGCGCCTGGCCAAGACCGAGCGCGGTGGCTACTGGGGCACAACGCTGGCCTACGGCGTGGTCGCGCCGTTTTTCGTCGCCGCCGGCGGCGTGATGGCGCTGGCGATGTTCGTGCGCACCGGCGTGTACGAGAGCGATCCTACCAATATGCTCTCCTACCTCTGCGGCTCCGGCTTCGCGCTGCTGAGCCTGCTGCTGGTCGCGTTTGCGAATGTCGGCACGCAGGGTACCGGCTCCTATGTCAACTGCATGATCGTCAAGAGCGGCATGCCCAAGGTCAGCTATAAGGTGCTGGTGCTCATCGCCATGGTGTATGTCAGCGCGCTGACCGTCTGGGGCGGCGTGGAAGAGCACTTCGGCGCGTTCATCTCCATTGCCGCGTTCATTCAGGCGCCGATCATCGGCATGATCGTCGTGGACTATCTCGTCGTGAAAAAGCGGAAGCTGTCGCTCAAGGCGGCCTACTTCATCGAGGGGCACGATGCGTACCGGTTCACCGGCGGGTTCAACCTGGTCGGCATCGGCTGCGTCATCCTCTCGTGCCTGATCACGATCCTGTTCGTGTACAATCCGCTGACCGGCAGCATCCAGAGCCCGCTGTTTCTCATCTTCACGGGCAGCGGCTTCGATGCCATATGCGGCGGCCTGCTCTACTGGCTCGCCAGCCTGACCCCGCTGAAAAAGTACATGCTCCGCGACCGCGACGATCTGGAAATCGTCTGATCGCGGCCCGACTGATATAAGGATACCCCCCGGTGCAGAACTGTTTTCTGCATCGGGGGGTATTTTGCCGATGGCCGGTCTTTACCGGGCAGGAGCGGCTTCATCCGGTATGCGGCATGGATTTTATACGCTTTGCCGTCCGGGGCGGCGTGCTCAATCCATCTCGCTGTAATGGTCGTCGAGTACCTTGCTGCACGCCGGCAGGTCAAACGCTTCCAGCGCGCGGAAGATCTCCTCGTGCAGGTGCACGATCTTGTCGAGCGCCCACTCGGAGGACGTGCGCGTGTTCACGGCCTGAATGTGCTGACCGTACAGCGACATGCTCGCCTGAAATAGCGCGGCGAACAGGGGGTTGCCGCACTGGTCGATGATGACCTGGTGAAACAGGAAATCCAGCGGTGTGAATGCCTCGTAGCTCGCTGCGGCGCGCATGCGCCCGACGACGGCGGCCAGGTCCACATGGACGGCGGCGGTGACACCATGCGCCCGTGATTTGACTCCACTCCCTTCTAAAAAGCAGCCGGTTGGCCATTTTGGCCAACCGGCTGTTTGATCGTGAAGGGGCTGCTGCACGCGAGTCGTTTATATTTCCGATCGCAGCTGCAAGCTGACGGGCAATCATGGTTCGCGGCCTGACAGTGCAGCGCTCCCGTCTGATTGCGGAGAATCCATTTTTATGGGCTTGCCATCGTGCCATGGGCAATACTTCGTTCCGTCGGATGTGCTGTCCCAATACACCAGGCCCTGAAACGCGGAAGGCGGCAGACGGTTCTCTGCAAAAGGATTGAGAAACAAAAATGTGTTGTCCATTGTGTAGCGCTCATCGGGTGCCGCTGCAAGCAGGACACCGGATACACATTTGAAATCCGGACTGCAAAACAGGTTGCAGTTGATTGCTGCGCCGTTATATTTTGGAAGGCTGTTTTCGTGCACATATCCGCTTGCGACGACTTTTCCGGTTTCAACATTGATGGTTATGGACGGTTGACCACGCCCGAGCAAAATCTCTGTGAGAGCGGCTCCATATTCTTCTTCAAACCACTCGTAAGTGAGATATCCCGGCGAAAGAAAAATGACATACGGTTGACCGCCGGGGATGCTCCGATCGAGATGCTTCTGATAGAAATGAACTTTGTTTTGCAGGGAGCTTGTCAGGCGCGCTTTCAGCAAACGGTTTTTCTCAGCGTAATCTATGAGGCCGGCGCTGTTGACAGTGTTTCTGACCAGAAGAGGGTCCAGACCGGATTCCTGCACGTTTATTCCCGGCGATGCGCAGACACACTCAACATACACAGCACCGTTCAGGACAAAATCTGCGCCGCCCTCATGTTTGCTGTCGTATGCCATGCGGGTGTTCCCATATTGGGGCAAAAATGCGAGGCTTCTAATCTCGTGCGCCAGCTGAAAGAACGTGTTTGCGAAGGGATCCTGATTGGAAAGATCTGCCGCCCGCTGCAGGTGCTGCTTGCGGAATGTTCGCTCAGCGTCGGGTATTTCTGCATCGCCGAGTACGGTGTATAATTCGCACAGTTGCCTCGAAATGCCTTCGTTTTTCAAAATCTTACCTCCTGCTCCCTGCAATTTTACGCGCTGCATACGGCCACGTGCGAAACCGTATGAAAACAGCACGCTTGATTTCCAATTTTATGATAGCGCCCATTAAATTGGGTGTCAAGATAGCAGCACCGAAAAACTGGCAATGCCCGCAAGCGGCACGGACTGCATAGACTACCGGATTTTGCAGAAAATAGGGTTGCCGAAACGCAAAACAGAGCAAAGGAGTTTTCCGAATATGAAGGCAACCGGAATCGTGCGCCGGATCGACGACCTCGGCCGCGTGGTCATCCCCAAGGAGATCCGCCGCACCATGCGTATCCGCGAGGGCGACCCGTCACAGATGACATTGGCACGATGGGAACGATTCTGCTTTGCGATGGGCGATTTGGCCAAGAGGCAGGGGTGGAAATAGTACATAGTGACGAAATGGAAAGCCCCGACCATGGGAATACGGAAGGGATGAAATAAAGGCAGAACGCCGTCCGTTGGTCGGAAATGGCCATCGGACGGCGTCTTGGCATTATCATATCATAATAGGCTGCGCTCTTTTTTGTAAAAAAGTAATCTTTTTTGTGATTGTCAAAATGCATATCAACAGCCACCACATAGTCTTTGCCCACAAATTCCATATAGGCAATCCATTCTTTCAACGCAACCCAATATAGGACTTTGTTTCTGTCGTAGTCAGATGATACATAAAAACCGTCTATTCTCTCGTTTGTATCATAAGTGAAAAAGAAAACATAAGAATGAATTAACCAATTGCAAATATCAGTGCCCGGTTTCGTATATGTTACTTCATGCTCCCAATCATAATTGCCATTTTCGGGCCAGCGGTTCATAAAATTCACTTCTTTTTCCGGCTGGAGGCCTTTAATCGTAAACGAATATTTATCAACCTCATCGCTGACTTTTCCCTTGCAATCAATCAGTTTTCGAATAATAAATGCAGAATAGAATATAGCTTTTTCAATAACTGTGTAAGCTCGGTCATTATCATCGCCAAGGAGTTCTGGATGATTGTATTGCTGTATGAGTCTTTTCCTTCGTAGTAAGTCTTGCTTCCATGGGTAACTCTCGTAAATCATAATTGGCTCCAATCTTTCACCCAAGAGCGGCTTTCCAATCTATGCGGAGGAATCCTTAACTCGCTCGCATGTTTTTCTTAAACAACTACCTAAAACCCAGCAAAAGGCGATAGTTCCGCAATATCGTGAATTAGTTGCTCGAAATCTTCCTTTGTCCAAAATCGCGGATGAAGATGCCCGTGAACCACTTTATTTCTACCATTTTCATCGGAAAGATTTTCGTATTCGTACATGAAATATTTTTTGCTCTTATCCAATAACGCAACATACTCTGGTTTATCCGCATTTTCTTCCTTCGCAAGTTTTATCAGGCTCATCCCCACCTTAAAGTTGAACTTCTTCCCATTCCGATCGAGAAATGGAATCCCGTACTCAGACGTGGTAGAGCGTATTAATTCTTCAAGATAAGAATAGGCGAATGGCATCAACACAGAATATGACTCTGGAATACGAGAATAAATATCTTTCACAACACTCCAGTCTGGTGCCCAGTTCCAAAAGTGCGCATGGTCAAGGATGATTTCAAGATCTTCAAATACAGGCATTGATGTCACTCCATGTCATTTTTCTCATAAAAGCGGGTTTCATTCCAATCCAGCAAGAAGTATATTGCTTCGCTGCTGATAGAAAATCTCAAAGTTCCTTCATAATCTCAACAAACCGATCCAGCGTATATGCGCCATCAATGCCGAAATCGCGGTTTTTGAACACCATAAAATACCGATACTCCGGCCCACACTGCGCCTGCCATTTACGGCCAAGCTTCAGCTTGCGGGCGCTGTTGCTGTTATCACGGTCATCACCTTTATATTCGATCAGCACCATTTTCCCGGACTTAGTCATTACCAGAAAATCAGGATAATGATTGATAAAGCCATTCAGACGGAAGCCCTTCTTTTCAATGATTCGGTGCCACCATTTGATATTGTCAAGGGCTACCACGGCGTCGATCAGCTCATGCTCTTCCGGGTTCATATCGTCTTTCTCAGCCTCGTACAGAGACTTTGGAATAGCATCCGTTGTGACGGCAGGTGTAATCACAGGCGGTAGTGCATAACTCTCGCGGCACACGATCTTGCCTGCATCCAGCCAGCGAAGGAACTGCTCTTCCCGGTATGCGTCCTCTAGTCCCTCAATTTTTTGAGAAATCTTAGCCGCATATGTCGGGATGGCCGTCTCCATAGCTGCCAGTTCATCCTGTGTCATACCGTCAACGATTCTGCGCACATAATCGTTGATCTCCGATGTTGCATATCGATTGTTCCGGTTGATCTGGGCACACAGCATATTGGTGCAGCTTTGAATCTTCTGCTCAGGTGGAAGCTGTGCCATGCGATTGCGGATGTATTCACTCAGCTCACTGTCCACACGCTTGTACTTGGGCACTGCCTCGCCGTGATCCTCCACATCAACGCGGTACATTTCACCGGTGACCAGCTCAAATCTGACCTGTGCATCCTGCCCGGTCAGAGAAAATCCCTCGGAAAGATTCTCCTTCTCTAGCAGTTCAAATTCATCGCCGAACAAATCTGGAACAGAGCGGAGGAAGAACTGCGGAATCCGCAATGCGGATACTTCTTCTGCAAGATAGGGCTGCATCGCATTTTGTGACAGCATATCGCCCAGTTCACCCCCCATAAATCCATCGTCCGATTCGTTTGCTGCCGCCGCATAGCTTTCCGCCTGCACTGCCGCTTCCTGAATCATTGCAGAAACTGCGGTATTGCCCTGCATCGTGCTTTCCAGCGCCGTTTTCACTTCCTGTATATTTACATCGTCAAAGGCATCGGCCTCAGTGGCTTGCGGAACAAACGGAATTCTCGTCTGCTCTGCTTCCGGTTGAGCGGGAGTCTGCGGTGTTTCAATCGCTTCACCGATACGATAATCCTTACGGCTGAAGCCTGCTTTATTCAAACCGACCACGATTTTCTCCAATGTAGTGTGGAAGTCCACGGAGTTTGTTAGCACATAGGAGGTGTTCAGAAGCGGCGAGCTGTGCTGCATCGCATAGGGCTGGCGCAAGATGCGTCCCAAAATCTGCTCCACATCCACAGTGGAGGTGCGGTTGGCCAGTGACGCCAATATGTAGGCAAAGGGGCAGTCCCAGCCCTCTTTCAGCGCGTTGACGGTGATGATGTATCGGATTTCACAATCCCTGCTCATCAAGTTCTGTCCCTTGAGGTCGTCCACATCAGATGTTTTCACCGCTATCTGGCTTTTCGGAATACCCATGCCTACCAGCATCGCCTTGATTTTATCAAACGTATCGCTGTTGTCTCCGGTGCGGGGCTGTGCCTGAAACAGAACAATGGGACGAATGTATTTTCCGCCTGCCGCTTCTGCGGCAATGGCTTCCTGCTCAATGCTGCCACGGAGCTGGATGGCGTCCTGAATGACACTCTGCCGGGTAGTGCGGTTGTACACCACCACGGGGAGCTTCACCATGTGTTCCTTCTTCAGTTCGCGGGCGTCCACATAGGAGATAATGTTGCTGTTCTTCCGCGGCGTCGCTGTCAGATCCAGTACAAAGGATGGATTCAGGTTGTTGAGCATTTCCACGCTGAGGTCAGATCCTGCGTTGTGACTTTCGTCCACAATCACGACTGGCTCCAGATGGCGCAGCACCTGAATCAGCGCCGTATCCGGCGTATCAGCCAGCAGTGCATCCGTATCTTTGAAATACTCTGCAAAGCGGAACAGATTGCCATTTTCCTGATAGACCTTGCGGACATCCTTCTTCCGGCTGTCAATGCGCAGCGAGCCATAGCTCATCACGCAGACGGTCAGCATCTCGCGCACCGTGTCCGGCGAAAAGTTCTGACCGTTCAGAAGCATTTCCTTGGTGTATATGCCGACACGTCCGGCAAAGTCCTGCTCCAGTCTCTGTCGGTAGGGATGGTTTACATCAGACAGCGTGCGGATGGTCTGCGTCAGGATGGAATCGCTGGGAACCAGCCACACTACCACCTGCGGCTTACCGGTAGGCATGGCGTCAAAAATCCGCCTGACGGAAGCGCAGGCCAGGAAGGTCTTGCCACCGCCGGTGGGTACCTTCATGCAGACATGGGGCACCCGCTCAATGGAATTGTTGTAGGCGGGCACACCGCCGAGACCCACCGCCACATCCTTGGAAAACCAGTATTCCCGCCACGCGGAAAAGAGATTGGTTCCGCGGTTGACGCAGTTCAGATAGGCAGAAAGGTCACGCATGACTTGCTTTTGATAGTTATTAAGTTCCATAGACTGATACCTCTGTTACCTTGGAATACCTGTTGGAAGATACGGAGCAAGAGCATTCACAATGTCATCGTGTTTATCCCCGTGCAAAAGCGCAATTACTAAGGAGCAGTATCCCTTGTTATCAATCTCGAAGAAATGTCCAATAGATGTTGAAATGTTTTTGCAGTTAAACACTTTGATAATTGCGGCGTAGTCTCTGTCCCGAAGTACAGTTTGAAATTTCTGTTCCTGTTCTGCTCGAATAGTATCGTAGTTTATCCCGGCTATTGCAGCATCTAAGCTGGATTTTGCCTCGGACTCGTTTTTCTTTGAGATTTCAGCGCACATAAGTTCATATTTGATTTGTGCGACAGTTCCCTCGCATATTTGCCCATTGAGCTGTTTGGCAAATCGATCTTCGATTACATATTTTTTTACCGCTTCAAATACTGCGCCTGGATCTTTTGCCATATGCGAAGCAATCAATCGAACCAAACCCTCCACAATAAATAGGTTTTCGACTTCTGCCACATTGATTGTGAAAATACAGTCTTCTCTGTATTTCTCTATTTCATAGTCAGAGCGGAAGTCTCTATCTATGATACCATATACATCACAATCATGCAGCGCCTGATTATTACGAAATGCTTTCGTGCGGGCAATTACTTGCGTACAGCTACCACAGGGGACAATGTGATAATTGGGGTACAGTTCCGTGTATAACTGAGTATCATAGCTGTTTCTCTCACCTTCAACAAATAGAACGTTTTTGCGGCTTCCTAGAATATCCAGCAGCAGTTCTTCAGGGAGATCAGCGCTATCTATCTTTTCAAGTTTCCAATTCTGACCGTCATACTCTTTGATCCAGAGTTTATCTGCATTGGGATGCATAGCTGCAAATTGGGTGTCGTGCGTAATATAAATGAACAGACAGTCAGGACGATAACGTTCCAGCGCCATCCACAAGCGATTCATTATCGAGCGGTGCAAATGAATTTCCGGTTCATCCATGATGAGCATTTTATTCTCTGGAACACATAAAACTTGAGCCGCAAGGTATAGCACAGCGCGTTCGCCATCACTCATTTGATTCGCAGAATACTTGACCGGCTCTCCGTTTTTTTCAAAGGTTGCATAGAATTTGGAATCTTCAAGAATTAACTCCCTTTGTGGCAGAACTTCTTTCCAAATGCTCTGTAATTTATCTAATACAGTGATTGGAACACCTGGTTTTGAAATGTTGCATTTCTCAGCTTCCCTGCACCGCCTTACAAAAAGTTCGTTTTCGTTATTCTTTAGCGCTATCAAAGCCGCAAGGACGTTTTCAAAGTCATCCACTAATTTAGTTGTATATTTACCCCATTCCCATCTGTAAGCTTTATCTTTCCTTTCGACGTATCCCTTGTTATCGGTTCCGTAGAAAACGAAATTTTCGGCCTGCGAATAGCTTTTCAGCGCTATGTCTTCATTAAAGTTCAGATTCCGTTGTGCGCCAATTCGATGAACATTCTCAAGATCTTGTTGCTCAATCCATGCGCCGAGATAGCTCTTGCCAGAGCCATTTGCCCCGATAATAATAACGGAATTATTATTTGTTTTGTGTTCCTGCTTCTGCCCCTGCTCGTCTGGAAGCCAGTATGTAAAAGCCATTATATCCCTTCTTTCTCTTCACGGCTAACTTATTACAGTCTCGTAATATCCCGGGGGATTTTCTTGAATGTAATGTGGTATTTCTCAAGCTCTGCTTCACTGAGGGTGCAAAGGTCGGCGTAGATCACATAGGCATCGGCCTCGGTTTTGACCGTATGCAGGAACTCCCGGTTCAACGTAGTAACAGCTTGCTTTTCATAATAGAAATAATAAGCGCTGCCAATGTGGACACCCATAAAATACGGTTCGTCCGGGTGCGATTCCGGCAGAGAGGCTTTCGTATCTGTAAAGTACACATACTCCCGGATCTTTTCAACGCCCACATTTTCGTTGAGCACATCACCGTGCAGCAGCGGTTCGCCAAGATCATAGAAGCTGAAATTGCCGCCTGTGCCCTCCACGGCGTTCTTGCCCTCACCGTAACCTTTGATAACACGCTTGACGCGCTCGGCGGTGATGCTGTCGGCGTAGTCCATCATCTCAATGAGGATGAACTTGCGGTGTCCGCCGTCGGCTTTGTTCATGTTCAGCACCGCATGGGCGGTGGTGCCGGAACCGGCGAAGGAGTCGAGGATAATGTCATCTGCATTACTGTAAAAACCCAACAAATACTGAATGAGTTGTACCGGCTTTGGAAAATCAAAACTGATTCCCATTCGCGCTAACTCGTTCCCCATGTTCTGCGTACTTCCAAGGTTGGATAAAACAGATAGGACGTGACTTACCGTTTCACGTTTTTTGATCATTTCAATAGCGCCTGTTTTGGTAATCTCGAAAGTAGTAATCTGTCCCTTGCTGTCGAGTACGGGTTCAAAATGATTGTCGATAAACGATTGCAAAATATTCTTTGATGCCCATCCGCTTTCAACAGTTACGGATTCCAGAAGCTTCCCATCAGAAATAACAGCACGTTGATAGTAATAAGGAAACGCATCACGTCTGGGCTCAATTACTAAATCGGAAATCGCACAGGGAAATCCTTTTGGTAATTCGACTTTGGACATTGGATTTTTAGGGCCGTTTTTTACAACTGTATTGCGGACTTCCGCATTATGGATTTTACTCTTATCGGTTGCATTGGGATCAACGCCCGCCGGTAAGCCTAGCAAATCGGGATTTTTTATATAGCACAGTATGTATTCATGGCAAATTTTAATCTTGGCTTGGTTATCAAAATTACCATCTGAGCGCCACACAAGTTGGGCAATAAAATTTCTGCGTCCAAATATTTCATCGCATATCATACGAAGCGTATCCGCTTCGTTATCATCAATGCTGATAAAGATAATTCCGTCCTCCGCTAATAGCTTGTATAACAGCTTTAACCGCGGATACATCATGCAAAGCCACTTATCGTGTCGAGTAAGATCCTCACCTTCATTTCCGACCGCTAAGTTAATCCATGCTTTAATTTTAGGGTCATCGACGCTATCGGAATATACCCATGCTTTATTTTTCTCAGAACTTTTTGCAGTGTTGTACGGCGGATCGATATAGATGCACTTGACGCGCCCCTCATACCGGGGTAGCAGCGCTTTCAGCGCTTCCAGATTATCGCCCCGGATGATCATATTTTCGCTGCCATTATCCTCGCCGTGCTGCCCGTTTTCATCAAAGCTGTACTTGCGCTCCAACACCCGAAACGGCACTTCCTGATGGTGATTGATCACCTTGCTTTTTCCAATCCATTCAAGTGTTGGCATGGGGCCCCTCCTGCTCTATTTGACCTGAAGACATACGAGTGATATATAGCTCAAGTTCATGTCGAACGATTTTATAATTCAAGATAATTGGAACTTCATGAGGATATAATTCTTCACCATCATTGGGTAGTTCTATGCAATTAAGCATTGTGTTAAGTTCAATTAGAGATTGCATAGATGGATTCCTACAAAGGAAATCGCGTATGTCTTGACACAACTTTGGCAATGCAGAAATATTTCCAAAACGCTTTACTTCTATTAAACTTGTGTATTCGTTTGTTTGCGGCATGGAATTTTGCCAAGAGATCAGTTGCTTCTGACTTTCCAATTCTGCCCCTATTTTATCTAGAATTTGCTTTGTCTCTGCTTCCTTTTCTTTGGTCATCCGTTCTACTTCATATTTGATGTCCGTTCGGGTCTTTTTATTGCTCCTATAACTGATATATGCAATGATAATCGGCGCAATAATCACCAAAATGTCTTTCAGTGCTGTCAGATAAGCATCCATATGTTCCTCCAACCATTTTTCTGTTTATCATGTGTTGTTTTTTGCCCCGCTGTAGCGGGACAACTCAGAAGGATATAAGTATCTTTCCGCATTCCTACTTAAAAGAAAGTCTGCAACCTATATCGGGACTAATTTCCCTTAATGCTTTCGAATAAGTGACCCGAATCAAGGAACACTATTCCTCCCTGCCCCACACATAAGCCGTATATCGTCCGCCGCTGAGCTTGGTAATCTCCCCGTTTTTCAGCAGCTCCGCCAGCGCGCGCTGGACGGTGATTTGGCTGATGTCCGGGCATTTGGCCATGATTTCGCTCTTGGTAATCTTGCCGAGGTGGTTCTTTATGATCTCTCGCACCCGGTCTGGCTTGGACAGGCTCTTGGTGGTCAGCAGCTCGATCCGGCTCTCAAAATCCCGGTACGCCGCCACCAGAACACCCAGCATATAGGTGACAAATGGGGCATAGTCGTTGGTTCCCTCGTGCCAGTTGCAGGAGCTTTCCTGCAACGCCTCGTAATAGGTCTCCTTGGTGTCGGAGATCAGCTTTTCGATACTGATATATTTACCGACGATGTAGCCGGAACGGTACAAAAGCAGCAGCGTCAGGAGCCTGCTCATGCGGCCATTTCCGTCATTGAAGGGGTGGATGCAGAGAAAGTCCAGAATAAAGATTGGAATGAGTAGCAGTGGATCAAGTTCGGTGTCCTGTATGGCCGTCTGGAAGGCGTCGCACAGCGCAGAGACGGCCCCCGGCGTTTCCCACGCGGAGACAGGCTCGAACCGGACGATCTTCCGTCCATCCGGCAGTTCCTCGGCAATCACGTTGTCCGAGTTTTTGAAGCTGCCGCCAATGGACTTGCCGCTGAACTTATATAGATCCCGGTGAAGCTGCAAAATGACCGTCGGCTTTGGCGGGATATAGTCGTGGCTCTCGTGGATCGTTGCCAGCACGTCGCGGTATCCGGCGATCTCTTTCTCGCTGCGGCTCTGAGGCATGGTCTTTTCGCGGACGATCTTTTTCAGGCGGTCGTCCGTGGTGATGATGCCCTCAATGCGGTTGGACGCCTCAGTGCTCTGAATCTTCGCAACCTCCAAAAGATTGGACAGTGCATCCGCCTTGGCCTCGATAAAGAGGTTCTGCTGCCCCTTGTACTCGTGGATCTGCGTCAGATACGCCACGACCTCCGGCGTCAGGAGCTTTTGATATTCTGCTTTGAAGTCGAATTCTCTCATTCAAATTCCTCATTCAGCGTTTAATTTCATCAAATATCATTCAATGATGCAATTACAGTATACCCATAAATTGCATCACCGTCAATCGCAATTTTCTCATTTTTGCAGTAATGACAAAATTGAAGTTGACGGTAAAAAAAGAAAGCCCGTTCCTGCGAGGGACGGACTTCCTTTTGTATTTTCTGAGCAGGCATGACAAGCTGCCTTTTGCAGTTTGTATATGCACCTGCGAGGAAAAT
>ERZ773218.1738-NODE-1738-length-19627-cov-3.487738_pt1 | contig 19627 bp, 20 predicted proteins | sample MGYA00580527_ERZ773218 | MGnify/ENA primary metagenome ERZ773218 (study PRJEB29015, sample SAMEA2737763) | human gut metagenome | biome: human gut; feature: human-associated habitat; material: faeces | place: China | collected 2012 ...
GCACTTGACACAAACTCGACATGCGCAAAAAGCGTGCGCAGAAATGAGAGGAAAATATGAACTTATCGGAACTGGAACTGCAGAATTTACGTCACTTGATCGGCGGATATGATACGACGCATTGCAAGATGCAGGAATATGCGGAGTGCGCACAGGACGCGAAAGTGAAGCAGTTTTTCGAAAAAGGCGCGAAGTCCGCGATGGAGAACAAGCAGGCGTTGATGGATTTCCTGCGCTGAGCAGGGGCAAGGAGAGGAATATGTTTGAAGATAAGACGATGGTAGCAGACACACTGGCAGGAATCAACGGAGAACTGATGCGGTTTGGCGAGATGATTCCGCAGACAGAAAACAAAGAGTTAAAAACAACCCTGAAACAGTTTCGGGCTGCGTGCGAGCAGTCTCAGGAAGAGCTGTATCAGATCGCACGGGAAAAATCCTATTATGTTCCTGCAGCTGAGGCAACGCAGAAGGAGATCGAGCATGTGCGGAACCTGTTTTCCAAAAGCAGCCTGTAGGCAGAACAGCGGCGGGATAATCCGCCGCTGCTTTTTGTTCTCGTATAGGAAACTTCGTTTCCATACGATAAAAATGCTCGCAGAGTGTGCATTCTATTGTTTTTAGTCCTCCGCCATCCGGATGCCGGAAATATCCGTCGAAATCACCATAGAGTAGTTCGTGTGGTAAATAACGAATCCAGGCTTTGCACCGGCCACCTTTTTAACCTGTTTTTTTTCTACATAATCGACTTCGATTTTTTCCTGATCGCGTCCGGTGGAGTAGTGGGCGGCAAGACGTGCGGCTTCTTCAAAGGTTGCGTCCGGAAGCTCTTTTCCGCCGGTTTTTACGATGACATGAGAACCCGGTCTGCCCTTTGCATGGAACCACCAGTCGTTGCCGACAGCAAACTTAAAGGTCAGTTCCTCATTCTGCAGGTTGTTCTTACCGACATACATGGAAAAACCATCGCTGCTGATATAGTGGAACGGACGGCTTGTGATTTTTACCTTTTTGGAACCGCCTTTTCGGCGGATATAGCCGCTTTCGATCAGCTCTTCCTTGATCTGAACAAGGTCTTCCTCTGCACGTGCGATGTCGAGGGCGTTCGCGACGGATTCCAGATGCTCGATTTCATCATGCACCTCTTTGGTCAGGGCACTCAACGCCTCATTGGTACGTTTCAGTTTATTATATTTTTCAAAATATTTCTTCGCATTTTCTCCGGCAGTCAGCTGCGGATCGAGGGGGATTGTGACAGGTTCGCCGTTGTAGTAATTGACCGCCTCAAGGGATTTGTCACCGGGCTGTGCACTGTAACCGTAGGTATTTAATAATTCGCCCCAGATGCGGTATTTGTCACGTTTTTCGGTGTCTTTAAGCTGCTTTAACTGGAGGTCGTATTTTTTGACATTGCGCTCGAGGGCGGTGGATACGATTCTGCGCAGGTCAGAAGAGCGCTGACGGATGCGGGTGATTTTGTTTTTCTCCGCATAATAATCTTCCAGAAGCGACGAAATTTCCGCATAGTCTTTGCGGTTGGATTCCGGATAGGAGGTCAGCTTCAGCGCGGCATATTCTGCAGGTACGTCGTTTTCATAGACGATACAGGGAGAAAACTGTCCGTTTTTCACCTGGGTGATGATCTCAGAAAATGCGTTCCAGAGAGATTCTTTATCGGCATCTGTACATGCAGCGGTAGAAAGTGCGGCATGCCCGCCGGCGCGGAAGCAGATTTCGTGTGAAATTGCGGGAGAGAGTCCGGTGAAAGTCGTATAAAGCGCCTTGAAACAGTCGCAGGGCTTTAAAAAGACCTGTTCCATAAAAAGGGCGCGGTCTGCAGTGAGCGGGTCGAATTTTTCCTGTGTGTGAGGGATGAACCACGGCTTGCCGGGCAGAACCTCGCGGACAGAGCTGACCAGACCGGAAATGTGCTTGATACTATCCAGTATTTTGTTGTCCTCATCGCAGAAGATGATGTTGCTGTGCTTTCCCATGATTTCGACGATCAGCTTTTTGCGGCGCAGATCACCCAGCTCATCCAGGTGTTCCAATTCAAAAATGACGATTCGCTCCAGACCAGGCTGGGAAATGGAGACGATACGCGCATTCTGGACATGCTTTCGAAGCAGCATACAGAAATTCGGCGCGGTCATGGGGCTAGGTTTATTGTCGCGCGTCAGATAGATGAGCGGCAGGGAAGCGCTTGCAGAGAGACAGAGACGATGCTGACCGTTTTTGCCTTTAATCGTGCAGAGCAGCTCGTCAGGTTCAGGCTGGGCGATTTTGGACAGCCGGCCGTCTATGAGATTGTCCTGTAAATCTTTTACAATATTTGCAATGGTAATGCCATCAAATGCCATGAAAATTCCTCTTTTCTTTCGGTTCGGGACCGGTAATGCGTCAATTCTGTGCAGGGAGAGCTGACAATATCTGCACAGACACTGTTATCAGTATAACAGAACGGGCAGCGAATGAAAAGGGGCGTGGGAAAAACGCACGGCAAACGCAAGGATGATCCTTCCTGCGTTTGTCATGGCTCACCCCAACAGAAATCCTTGACGGAATCCAGGTCGGCGATTATAATAAAATGGATTATGGGAATTCCAATGTTGCCGGCAAAATGCGCCGGCCGGATGGGAGAACAGATGATAAAGAGTATGACGGGATTTGGCAGATGTGAGATCTGCGAGGATAACCGCAAATTTACAGTGGAGATGAAATCGGTCAATCACCGGTATCTGGACGTGAATTTAAAGATGCCAAAGAAGCTGAATTTTTTCGAAGCTGCGATCCGCAATCTTCTGAAAGAGTACATCCAGCGAGGCAAGGTGGATGTTTTTATCACCTACGAGGATCTCGGACAGGAGAAGGTCAGCATTCGTTATAATAAGGATGTGGCTGCGAAGTATCTGGATTATTTAAGACAGATGTCGGCGGATTTCGGACTGGAAGACGACACGAAGCTGTCGTCCCTTGCGCGGTTTCCGGAAGTTTTTTCGATGGAAGAGGAAGAACCGGACGAAGAGGGAATCTGGAAGACGTTAGAAAAGGCGCTGCGCTCGGCGGCAGAGGGCTTTGTCACTGCGAGAGTGCGCGAGGGGGAGGCGTTAAAGACCGATCTGTGCGCGAAGCTCGACGAGATGAAAGGCTATGTGGATTTTATCGAAGAGCGTTCTCCGCAGATTGTTTCGGAATACCGTCAGAAACTGACCCAGCGGGTGCAGGAGCTGCTTGGCGACGTCAAGGCAGACGAGAGCCGCCTGCTGACAGAAGTTACGGTTTATGCAGATAAAATCTGTGTGGATGAAGAGATTGTGCGCCTGCAGAGTCATATTTCTGCAATGAAAAAGTCTCTGACAGATGGTGGAAGCATCGGCAGAAAGCTGGATTTCCTGGCACAGGAAATGAACCGCGAAGCAAACACGATCCTGTCCAAAACGACCGATCTGGAGCTGTCCAACTGCGGAATCGAGTTAAAGACGCTGATCGAAAAGGTACGCGAGCAGATTCAGAATATCGAGTAAAGGCGGAAACAGGATTGAGCCAGTTTATACATATCGGTTTTGGCAATATTGTCAATACGGATAAAATCATTGCAGTGGTCAGCCCGGATTCGGCACCGGTCAAGCGTCTCGTACAAAAGGCGAGGGAGACCGGAAACGCAGTGGATGCCACCCAGGGCAGACGAACGAAGGCGGTTCTTGTGATGGAAAACAGCCAGTTGATTTTGTCGGCGCTGCTGCCGGAGACGATTGCGGCGAGGGCTCAGCTGCCGCAGGATACGCAGCCGTCTGCAGAGGAGGAAAAACAGGATGAATCATAGAGGATTGCTGATCGTAGTGTCCGGCTTTTCCGGCGTCGGAAAGGGTACGCTGGTCAAAAAGCTCGTGACAGAATGTGACAATTATGCACTTTCCGTATCCATGACGACAAGAAAGCCGAGAGAGGGAGAAATCGACGGCGTTTCTTATTTTTTCGTGGATCACGATACGTTTGAACAGACGATTGCACAGGATGGACTTGTGGAATACGCAAGCTATGTGGGCAATTATTATGGCACGCCGAAGGCATGGGTCGAAGAGCAGCGCAACAGCGGCAAGGACGTTGTGCTCGAAATCGAAGTGCAGGGCGCACTGAAAGTAAAGAAAAAGTTTCCGGACGCAGTGCTGATTTTTGTGTTGCCCCCGTCTGCAAAGGAGCTAAAGAGCCGACTGGAAGGCCGCGGAACGGAAACACAGGACGTGGTTTTAAAGCGTCTTTCCCGCGCAGGGGAAGAATCTGCGTTTGTAGAGCAGTATGATTATATTGTAGTCAATGACGATCTGGGAGCGTGCATGGAGGCGGTCAACGGGATTGTCCGTGCAGAGCATCAGCGCCCGAATCTGAATTTGGAGCATATTACAAACTTAAAGGAAGAGCTGAACGCTCTCGTGAAAGGAGAAAATTAACATGTTACATCCTTCTTATTCTGATCTGATGAAAGTCGTAAACAGCGAGGTAGAACCCGGCGAAGAGAAGATTGTAAACAGCCGTTATTCCATCGTAATGGCAACAGCAAAAAGAGCAAGACAGATCATAGGCGGACATGAGCCGATGGTAAAGGTAAAGCCCGGCGAGAAGCCGCTTTCCATCGCTGTAGATGAGCTCAATCAGGGCAAGATCAAGATCCTCGGCGAGGAAGAGGAAGAAGATTAAATCTCCTGGAAAGGAACAACATATGCATATTTTATTTGTATCCCTGGGTTGTGATAAGAACCTGGTGGACACGGAAATGATGCTCGGTCAGCTGGCGGAAAAGGGCTATACCTTTACCGATGATGAGGCGGAAGCGGACATTGCGGTTGTCAACAGCTGCTGTTTTATCGGCGACGCCAAGGAAGAGAGTATCAACACGATTCTGCAGCTTGCAGAATTGAAAACGGAAGGACAGTTAAAGGCGTTGATCGTCTGTGGCTGTCTGGCACAGCGTTATAAAGATGAAATTCAGACGGAAATCCCGGAGGTGGATGCGATCATCGGCACGACGGCGATTGATACGATTGTAGAAACTGTCGAATCCGTTCTGGCAGGAAAAAGTGAGAATCATCTCGAGGATATCGACCGCGCCTGCGTTTACGGGGTTCCGAGAAGTGTCACGACCGGCGGATATTTTGCGTATCTGAAAATCGCAGAGGGCTGTAATAAGAGATGCACCTACTGCGTTATTCCCTCTGTGCGCGGCAATTACCGATCGATTCCGATGGATTCCCTCGTGCGTGAGGCAAAAAAGCTGGTGGAAAACGGTGCGAAGGAGCTGATCTTAGTCGCACAGGAGACCACTGTTTACGGTATCGACCTTTACGGGGAAAAGATGCTGCCGGAGCTTCTGCGCAAGCTTTGTACGATCGAAGGGCTTGTCTGGATTCGCCTGCTTTACTGTTATCCGGAAGAGATTACGGAAGAGCTGATTCAAGTCATGAAGGAGCAGCCGAAAGTCTGTCACTATCTGGATATGCCGATTCAGCATGCTTCCGATAAAATTCTTGCGAAAATGGGACGCAAAACCCGGAAAGAAGAACTGGAAGGAATTATTGCAAAGCTTCGGGAAGAAATCCCGGACATTTGTCTGCGTACAACATTGATTTCAGGTTTCCCCGGAGAAACGGAAAAAGACCATGAAGAGCTGTTGGATTTTGTCAATCGGATGGAATTCGACCGCCTTGGTGTTTTCCCATATTCTCAGGAAGAAAATACGCCCGCCGCAGAGATGCCGGATCAGGTGGAGGAATCCGTGAAGCTGGAGCGTCAGGCGGAAATCATGGAGCTGCAGCAGGATATCGCGTTTGACAAGGACGAATCCATGATCGGACGCTCGCTGCTTGCGATGATCGAGGGCAAGGTGGCGGACGAAAACGCTTATGTGGCGAGAACCTACCGCGATGCGCCCAATGTGGACGGATATCTGTTTATCAACACTTCCAGAGAACTGATGACGGGAGATTTTGTACAGGCAAGAGTTACAGGCGCTTATGAATACGATCTGATAGGAGAATTGGAAGATGAATTTACCAAATAAACTGACGATGGCGAGAGTCATCATGATTCCGTTTTTTGTTATTTTTATGCTGACTGGATGGGGTGGAGAGGCCTCTAAATGGATCAGCCTTGCAATTTTTATTGTGGCAAGTCTGACGGATCTGCTGGACGGTCACATCGCAAGGAAGCATAACCTGGTTACCAACTTCGGTAAATTTATGGATCCGCTGGCAGATAAGCTGCTGGTGTGTTCTGCAATGATCTGTCTGGTGGAAATGGGACGGATTCCGGCATGGATCGTTATCGTGATCATCAGCCGTGAATTTATCATCAGCGGCTTCCGCCTGATCGCTTCTGACAACGGACGCGTGATCGCAGCAAGCTACTGGGGCAAGTTCAAAACGACGTTCCAGATGGTTATGATCTGTCTGATGATTGCCAATATCGAGGCACTGTCTGTATTGACCACGATTGTAATGTGGGTGGCGCTGGTGCTGACAGTGGTATCTCTGGTAGATTATCTGATGAAAAACAAAGACGTGCTCAAAGACCAGCACTGATCAGGATAAAAGTTCTGCTTTGCCGTAATGTGGCTTTTGCAGAATACTTTTGTGAATTTTAGGAAAAGACAGGCGCGCTGCGCATGACGCTTTTTTATGACAATAGAATGCTCGCAGAGCGTGCATTCATTGTTTGCGCATGTGCTACGCGCCTGAGCTGTTATATGGAAAATGGAAAATACAGCGCAGAAATGAGGAAAAATATGACAGTAGAATTGATTTCAGTCGGAACAGAGATTTTGCTGGGAAATATCGTAAATACGAACGCGGCGTGGCTGTCGGAGCAGTGTGCGCGGCTGGGGCTTTCCTGCTATTATCAGAGCGTAGTCGGCGACAACGCGGTGCGCTTAAAGGAGCAGATACAGCAGGCGCTGAACCGTTCGGATATCGTTATTTTGACAGGCGGACTGGGACCTACGACGGATGACCTGACCAAAGAGACTGCAGCGCAGCTGATGGGGAAAGGTCTGGTGATGGATATGCACAGCCTGGAACGCGTCGAGGCGTATTTTAAGGCGCGCAGGATCGAAATGACCGAAAATAACAAAAAGCAGGCGCTCTGCCCGGAAGGAGCGATGGTGCTCGACAACGATAACGGTACAGCACCGGGACTGATTCTGGAAGAAAACGGAAAGCGTATGATTTTATTGCCCGGTCCTCCGAACGAGCTGCATCCGCTGTTTGAGCAGCAGGTAAAACCGTATTTACAGAAGCTCAGTCCGGAAATTTTCTATTCCCGCACCGTAAAGCTGTGTGGAATCGGCGAGAGCAAGGCTGCAGCGATGATTCAGGATATGATCGATGCGCAGACGAATCCGACGATCGCGCCCTATGCCAAAACCGGCGAGGTACATCTGCGTGTAACTGCCCGTGCAAAAGACGAGCAGGAGGGCAAAAAGCTGGTGAAGCCTGTTATACGCGAGCTGAAAAAACGTTTCGGTGAAATGGTTTACACGACAAAGGAAGAGCGGACGCTGGAAGAAGCGGTTGTGAAGCTGCTAAAGAAAAATAAGATGAGCATTACCTGTGCGGAATCCTGCACCGGAGGTCTTCTGGCTGGCAGAATTGTCAATGTGGCGGGAGCATCCTCCGTGTTCCAGACCGGTTATGTGACCTACGCGAATCAGGCGAAACGACGGCTCCTTGGCGTAAAAAAGAGTACGTTAAGGGAATTCGGTGCGGTCAGCACGCAGACGGCAAAGGAGATGGCCTCCGGCGCGCTTGCGGCGGCGAAGGCAGACGTCGCGGTATCGATCACCGGAATTGCAGGACCAGACGGAGGAACGGCACGCAAGCCAGTCGGACTGGTTTATATCGGCTGCAGCGTGCAGGGACATACGATCGCGCAGGAATATCGATTTTCCGGAAACCGTGAAAAAATTCGCGACAATGCGGTATCCGCAGCGCTGACGCTGACGCGGCGCTGTATTTTGGAGAATTGTTTGAAAAAGGAGTGATCGGGGATGAAGAAGCACCAAAATCACCGTTATTTTACGGCTGTCTGCATCGCTTCGGCAATCTTTGCAGTTCTGCTATGCCTCGCCCTGTTCCTGATTGTGACGGGTGACCGCTCGGAGCTTGAACGTGTGGAGGCACAGGCGGCAGTCTTTCTGGAACAGATGGAGCAGGCGGCGGACTCTGCAAGGCAGAGCGCTATTGCAGGTGCACAAGACAATTTTGGAAATTCGATGCCGGGGATGCCAGATGCTTCGTCAGGCATACAGCCTGGCCAGGCGGACTCTGCCTCCGGCAAATCCACGGATGAAACCTATGTTCCGTCTGCGGACGATGAGTATTATGAAAAAATCACGGATGCGATTCGCGATGACCTCCCTTACGGCGTGGAGTGGCAGGAGTGTGATTTGAGCCGCAAGCAGGAGGATGCGTCGTTTTATGCGTTGTATCCGAAGCTGACCGGTGAGATCAGGAATCAGGATTATTTGAATGAAATCATCGAAAAGCAGGCGCTTCTTTATAAAAATTACTGTCAGATGTACGTCGAACAGGCGGGCTTTGATTCCTGTCACATCCAGTGCTTTGGCTATGTCACGAACATGGACAGCGAGCATCTGAGTGTTGTGTTCGATCAGAAGTTTTATCTGAATAACCAGAGCATGCCGGGACTGTCTGCGATCAATATCGATGTGGAGACAGGGACAATCCTGAAAAAAGAACAACAGTTTAACTATTCGACGCGACTGGCAGAACGATTCCGCAAACAGTGCCAAAAACAGAACGGTCTGGAACTGTCAGAAAACGAGTGGCCGACGGAGATGCTCCGGAAGCTTCTTTCCTCGGATGGAGGTATTTTCTTCTATACGCCGGTCGGCCTGGAAATCGGGTTTAACTATAATGGCGTGAACAATCAGTTTGGATGGATGACGGCGACGATAAAGGACTACGAGGACTATCTGAAAAAAATGTAAAGCGGCAGGGGATCGCCCGGTTCCGTTATGGAGCGTGGGCGATCCCCTGCGTTGACGATTTATAGCATTGCACCGAAATCGGTCACGATCACCTGTCCCGTGATGGCGCGGGATTCGTCACTTGCGAAGAAAAGGATCACGTTGGCAACATCCTCTGCGGTGCAGGACGGTGTCTTTAAATTGCTGTGAGCAGCCATTGCGCCGATCATATCCGGGTCGAGCACGGCAGGATCAGTTCCGGTTGTCATCGGTGTGATGATATTCCCGGGGCAGATCGCATTGCAGCGGATGCCGGTCTGCTGGAAACGGAGCGCAGTGTGCTTGGTCACACCGATCACGGCAGCCTTGGAAGCGACATAAGCGGCCCCACCGCAGCCTTTTACGCCTGCTACGGAAGCGACGTTGACGATCGAAGCGCCCGACTGCATTCGTCTGGCAGCAGCACGCATACAGCGCATGGTTCCTTTCTGGTTCGTCTCAACAATGCGGTCGAGATCTTCATCCAAAAAGCGGTCGATTGGTTTTAAGCCGGTTTCCAGAATTCCGGCATTGTTGATGAGAATATCAATTTTACCGTATTTTTTCAGGACCAGCTCCATGAGCCGTTCGGGATCCTCCGGTTTGGAAATATCGGTGGAGACAGCAAAAGCTTCGCCGCCGGCGGCTTTAATTTCCTCGGCAACCTTCGTCAGGGCGGCCTCCCTGCGGGCGGTGATGACAACAACAGCCCCCTCTTTTGCAAACAATTTGGCGGTCGCTTCCCCGACACCGGAATTTCCGCCGGTGATGACAGCTACTTTTCCTTTCAAACGATCCATACAGTACCCTCCTTGTCTGTTTGATAATTTTATTATACTATTTTCAGACAGGGGAGGCAATCCTGAACTGTACCGCAAAAGATACCGGGGAAAGGCTGTTCAGACCGGTGTTTTTATGATATGCTGAAAAAACAGACTGCTATTCATACGAAGAATTTCCGGGGAAATGCATGCCGCGCATGAACCGTAACTTCTGTTGTTGACAAAATCGAACAAATGTTTTATGATAATACCAGAACATCCGTTCTTATGTAGAAGGAGACAGCATGGAAAGAGAAGAAAAATTAAAAGCGCTCGACGCAGCGATTGCAAAGCTTGAAAAAGAATATGGCAAGGGAGCAGTGATGAAGCTCGGCGACCCTGCCTCTCAGATGAATGTGGAGACGATCCCGACCGGTTCCCTGAGCCTGGATATTGCACTGGGACTGGGCGGAATCCCTAAGGGACGTGTCATCGAGATCTACGGACCGGAATCCAGTGGTAAGACAACGGTTACCCTGCATATGATCGCAGAAGTACAGAAAAACGGCGGAATCGCCGGATTTATCGACGCAGAGCATGCGCTTGACCCTGTTTATGCGAAGAATATCGGTGTAGATATCGACAACCTTTATATTTCCCAGCCGGACAATGGTGAACAGGCGCTGGAAATCGCGGAGACGATGGTTCGCTCCGGCGCGATCGATATCGTTGTTGTGGACTCTGTTGCGGCTCTGGTACCTAAGGCGGAGATCGAGGGCGACATGGGCGACAGCCATGTAGGCTTGCAGGCGCGTCTGATGTCCCAGGCACTGAGAAAGCTGACCGGTGTCATCAGCAAGTCCAACTGTACCGTGGTATTTATCAACCAGCTGCGTGAGAAGGTCGGCGTTATGTTCGGTAACCCTGAGACAACGACTGGCGGACGTGCGTTGAAATTCTACGCTTCGATCCGTATGGATGTGCGCAGAATCGAATCCTTAAAGCAGGGCGGTGAAGTGGTCGGCAACCGTACCCGTGTCAAAGTTGTTAAAAACAAGATTGCGCCTCCGTTCAAGGAAGCGGAATTTGATATCATGTTCGGAGAAGGTATTTCCGTTGTCGGGGATATCCTGGATCTGGCGGCGAACATCAACGTCGTGAACAAGAGCGGCGCATGGTATGCTTACGAGGGCAATAAGATCGGTCAGGGACGTGAGAATGCCAAAAGCTACTTAAAGGACCATCCGGACATCTGCGAGGAGATCGAGGAGAAGGTACGCGAGCATTACGGCCTGAAGAGAAAAACACCCGCAGACGCAGCAGCAAAGTCTGAGAAAGCTGCGACAGGCAAAGCAGAGAAGTCTGGTGCAGACGCAAAAGAACAGAGCCTGACAGAAAAGGAGTAAGACGTACATGACAGTGACCCGGATAGAAGAATTGTCCCGGTCCCGCTACAAAATATATTTAGAGGACAGTTTCGCCTTTGTATTATACAAAGGCGAACTTCGTTTATTCGGGGTGCGGGAACAGGAAGAGCTTTCAGAAGAATCCTATCGGGAGATCATGCAGGAGGTGCTGCCCAAACGGGCGACGCTGCGCTGCATGAACCTTTTACAGAGCAGGGCGTATACGGAGAGCAAGCTGCGCAGCAAATTAAAAGAGGGCGGTTATCCGCAGGAAAGCATCGACAGCGCGCTCGCTTATGTAAAATCCTATCATTATGTGGATGATCTGCAGTTTGCAAAGGATTACATCGTTAATCAGGCGGGAAAAAAGAGCAAACGCGTGTTGGAACAGGATCTGATCGCAAGAGGCGTTTCGAGGAATGAAATAGAAGCAGCATTTGCAGAAGCGGCAGAAAAGGGGGATGGACCGGACGAACTTGCGCTCGCGCGGATGTGGCTTGCCAAAAAGCGTTACGATCCTGCGCAGGCAGACTTTGCAGAGAAGCGGAAGGCGGCGGCTTTTCTGTATCGCAAGGGCATCAGCGCAGAAACCATCAGAAAAGCCATGGAGCTGGCGGGTGAACTGTAACTACCGGGGCACCGATTTGTGCAGAATGGCACGGAATTACTTGACATCTGTGGTGGAATTGTATAAAATTGAGATGTTGTAAAATTGTTTATAAGAATGGGAATGAACATTCTATAACTGATATTGCACAATGAAAATTAAATAAGGAGGTGCTCCTGGAATGATGGTGCCAATCGTTATAACAGCAATTGTTACCCTGCTGATTGCTGTTCCGGTTACCGCACTGATCGCCTCTGCGCAATGTAAAAAGGGAATTGAGCAGAAGATCGGCAATGCGGATGACAAAGCCAGAGAAATCATTGATGAAGCGTTAAAGACTGCAGAAGCGAAGAAACGGGAAGGACTGCTGGAGGTGAAGGAGGAATCCATTCGTACCAAGAACGAACTGGATCGCGAAATCAAGGAACGCAGAGCCGAGGTTACCCGGTACGAACGCCGCGTGCAGCAGAAGGAAGAGAACATCGACAAGAAGACCGATGCGATCGAGAAGAAAGAAGCTTATCTGGCGAAGCGGGAAGAGGAGATGCGGAAGCAGAAGGAAGAGATTTCCCGATTGAACGAGCAGCGTGTCCAGGAACTGGAAAGAATCTCTGGTTTGACCTCCGACCAGGCAAAGGAATATTTGCTGAAAATTGTTGAAGATGATGTGAAGCATGAATCGGCCAAGATGATCAAGGAAATGGAACATCGGGCCAAAGAGGAAGCTGACAAGAAAGCGAAAGAATATGTGGTCAATGCGATTCAGAAATGTGCTGCAGATCATGTATCCGAAGCGACGATTTCTGTCGTACAGCTTCCCAGCGATGAAATGAAGGGGCGTATCATCGGACGGGAAGGACGTAATATCCGTACCCTTGAAACCCTGACCGGTGTTGATCTGATTATCGACGACACACCGGAAGCAGTTGTGCTTTCCGGCTTCGATCCAATCCGCAGAGAGGTTGCGCGGATTGCACTGGAGAAGCTGATTGTAGATGGACGTATCCATCCTGCCAGAATCGAAGAGATGGTAGAAAAGGCACAGCGTGAAGTAGAGACAATGATTAAAGAAGAGGGCGAGGCCGCTGTACTGGAAGTCGGCGTACACGGTATTCATCCGGAACTTGTCAGACTGTTAGGTAAGATGAAATTCAGGACGAGCTACGGTCAGAACGCATTGAAGCATTCGATCGAGGTAGCGCATCTGTCCGGTCTGCTTGCTGCAGAGCTGGGACTGGATGTCCGTCTTGCAAAACGTGCAGGTCTGCTGCATGATATCGGTAAGGCAGTGGATCACGAAATGGAAGGCTCTCATATCCAGCTGGGCGCTGAGCTTTGCCGGAAATACAAAGAGTCCGCGACAGTCATCAATGCGGTGGAATCCCACCACGGCGATGTAGAGCCGACCTCTCTGATTGCCTGTATTGTACAGGCTGCTGATACAATTTCTGCAGCTCGTCCGGGTGCAAGAAGAGAGACGCTGGAAACCTATACCAGCAGACTGAAACAATTAGAAGACATTTCCAACAATTTCAAAGGTGTAGATAAATCCTTTGCCATTCAGGCGGGCAGAGAGGTTCGGGTTATGGTAGTTCCTGAGCAGATTTCCGATGCGGATATGGTACTCCTGGCACGGGATATTTCCAAGCAGATCGAAGCAGAGCTGGAATATCCGGGACAGATCAAGGTCAATGTGATCAGAGAGAGCCGCGTAACGGACTACGCGAAATAAGTAACGCGAAACTGTGAAATCCTTATAAATGCGATATTTAAAGGGTTTCACAGTTTTTTGTTATCTTGATTCGTCCTGTTTTGTCCTGTCTTATACTGGCGTTGTGTCGTAAAAGTGTCGTAAATTTCAAAAAAGCGAACGAATTTACGAATGTGTCGTAAACTGGGAAAAGACTTAATTCAAAAGGAGTTATAAGAAGAATAAACGAAAAAAGTATACCGTTTTTTTATCAGGCAGATGGTGTCGTAAAGAGTTCGAATCTCTTTGATAAAATTAGAATGTTGCTAAATATTGCAAAAGTGTGTATAATAAATTTGGACATCCATGAATCCTAAAATGATTTTGTACGAAGAAGAGTGGTTTTATCGCCACTCTTTTTTTGTAAGAATTTATTAAATTATGTACGATATATAATGTAAGAAAAGCGTCAAAATGGAAGAGCGCGTATAGCAGATGTAAACTTCTTCATCTAAAATACACAGAACGCGAAATCGAGCAAAAATCTAAAGTAATTAACGTACTAAAATCGTCCATTAATCCGGAAGAAATATACGGTGGCATACAATAAAAAATAAATAAAACCTAATCAGCTAAGTAATAATTTTGGTGGATTGATCTTTGCGAAAGATTCCGACGGAAATTATGGATATAAGATAGCGGGTGCAGATACAGTAACCCCTTTTAAACGAGGAGCGGATCTCATTTATTACGATGGTTCATTTGCAAAAGGATGGGAAGAGTATGTCCATCAGGCGTTTTCCGATGCTGCTGGCTATACCGGAGGGTATCAAATCCAAGCGGACAAAATAGATCTTGGCGTAACTGGAAACGGTGCAGATGCGCTTGTTTTCTCAAAACAAATCAATTTAGGTAACTACGTTGGATTATATGTGGAGTCCTAAAAGGATGAACACTGGGGAGACATTTCCGGAGCATATGTAGAAGTTGGAGTCAATAGATCCACGACTCTTAGCACACACTTGAGAGATGTTGTAGATAGTATAGTTATGGCGAAAGATAACGGAACTTCAATGAGCAATTTGTTTAAATACGCCGACTTGAAAAATTTAACCGGCACAGGATATGTATATGTTGCCTCCGGAGACGCGGGCACACATTTATAAAATTTTTCTTTTAAGATAACTTTAAACAAATGTGTATGTTGTTACGGTTCCAGCCTCATAACTGTGTCCGACGTTTCCCAAATGTCTTGCAGTGACTACCAGCTTAATATGATCGTATCCGGAAAAGGGAACCAATGTATCCGTATCTACGGCGGTTACTGTGTCTATTTTTTCATAAACATTTGTACCAGTCTTTGTTCCAAACACCTGAATTGAGCCACCGCTTGCGCCATTCGCAGGAGAGTGCATTTTTAACATGACGCCGCTACATTCAGAAGTTGCATTAAAAACATAATTCCTGCTCATAGTAGTGCGATCACGCGTAGCAACAGTTTCTAATGTTCCGCTCATACCTTTTGTGCTAAAATTACCGAGCGAATAATCGACAATATAGTAAATGTCGGCGACGATTTTAACATATAGCGAATTTACGGTAATTACGCCGGTATCGGCGTCGTATGTGATACTTCCTCCGTTATATAAGTTGTTGTTTGCGGAACCAGAAGCGGGTATTATCATTGCGTTTGTTACGTCCTCAAACGATGATGAAGAATCGTTTATGGTATCATATAGCTCTGCGATTTGTTTTTCGTAGGATTCTATAGATTTCTTTTCAGAAAGAAAAGAAGAGCCTACTTCATTAGCAGACGCAGCAACGTCCTTTGAGAGACGATACAGTTTAATACATCCCTCTATTGCCTGTGAGATAAGGAACGATACTAATACGTTGCCAGCGAGCGTCAGCCCCTTCATTGCTACTTCTCCAGCTTTTGCCACAATCGATAGATTCCCAATAGACTTTCGAAATCCTTCAACCGTAATTTTCCCGCTTGAACTTGATTCGACAAAAGAACGGATTGCGGGATTTAACTCAGATCCCAATTCCGACGCCAATTCATGAGCGTTTTTTCCGGTCTTATTCATTTCGCCCATAAAAGATTCAAATTCTTTTACGAGTCCATCTTTGTATTCGTCTTTAAAAACATAGGAGAGAAGTCCACCAACCTGTTCTTTTGCTTCATCCGGATTAACACCGCTTTTTTTCAAATCTTTTATTTCTACTGATCTTTGTTTAATTAAAGTAAAAATTTCATTAAACGACTTGCCGAAGACTCCAATTTTTGATATTGTTTTACTAATATCACTGTCAAATGTTTGGAATATTATACTACTATACATTTAGGCTGTTTTGATAGCCTTATTGCCAATCAAAAAAAGGGAGATGCAATTAGATGGCGTGGTGGTTTAAGTCTGTGTGTACAATATGCGGTCAATGTAGTTTTTCAGATGAAACAAATCCTTGCGAGATATGTGGCGGACAATGCAAAAAAATGTCCATTATACAATCATACAAAACCAGTCATTTAGGTGGACAAGAAAGGAATTTTTATGTCGAAAAAAATATCATCAATCATAAAATTGCCACTCAATATTTGTTAGCAAGAGAAGATTATTTTCGCAAAAAAGAAGAGGAAAGAAAAAACGCCAAAGAAAAAATAGAACAAGAAAAAGTTCTCGCATACCAAAATCAGTATCTTAAATTTTTATCAGAAGCTCAATCACAAAATATTCCGAATGCAAGGGCAGAGTCCATAGCGTCATATGCTATGCAACATGAAATGTATTCATTGCCACATTGTCCTAGTTGTGGTTCTGTAGACGTAAGTAAAATCGGAACTGGAACTAAAATTGCTAAAACGGCAGCATTTGGAATTGTTGGCGCCATGAGTGATGTTGGTAAAATATGGAAATGCAATAAATGTGGGAACAAATGGTAGGATTATATTATGGAATTTTTGCCTAAATCAAAGCATAAAAAGAAGAAAAAACATCAGCAAAATAATTATAAAAAACAACATAATACAAATATTTCCACAAAAACAATTTCAACATCTCAAAACTATCAAGGTCGAGAAAAAGAAAAACTAAATCAAAATTGTTCTTGCAATAAAAAAGGATGGTGTATTTTTGCTGATAGGAAATGTGTTCCATATTCTCTGAAATGTAAATACAACAAAGATGTATTTAAAAATAGCATTTTTTATTATCCAACAGAAAGTGTTAAGAAAACGAATACGTCTACCATGAAATCGAATTATAACTTGTACGAAGATGAAAAACATGGTTCAAATAAACTGATAACCACATTATCAGATAACAGCATAAAGGAACTCTATGTGTTTAATGGGTTTTTGCGATTAAATCCTGTTCAAACGATAGATTACGAAATGACAATTAAAAGCCTTCATACAAACAGGACATGCACAATTTTAGTTGCGTACAATAAAATAACTAAAAAGTATTATATATCTGAAACCCAGGTTAAATATTGGCATAGAAAAAATTTCTTCCCCAAAATTATACTTACTATGTGTAATGATGGTTCTATACCAATGATAACAAATGGCTTTCAAGAATTTTCTAAATTGGCTCTATATGGATATAAAGTAGGAAGCCATGGACTAAACGAAGCGCAAAGACATAAAATTCTTAAATATGTTATTGATAATAAAATCATGAGAGGACATGAAATTATTAAGCATTTACAAGGACTAATTTTTTTACGGAACGAACAATACAATAAGGACTTTTCAGCTGCAATAGAAGACTGGGAGAATGATATTATTTTTATCGAAGAATATATAACTTCTAAATCAAAATAGCAATAAATACAGGAGTTTATATCAAACTCCTTTGTTATGCCATGCTCCTGGCACCAGGTATCCACTTTCATATCAGAGGGACGGTTTTGGCAATCCCTGATCTGGTCGGCCCACTGTTGTAGGCGTATCTGTTCTGCGACTAAACTGGTTTGAGTGTTCATAGTCTGACCTCCTGACGCTGGTCAAAAAAGTTCAGTACTGAACTTTTTTGACTGTGTATAATGTGAGACTATTATTGCAGATGAAAGCCAATGGGAAAAGGTACTCGCTATGGTGCGTTTACTTATATGCTGCTTGAGAAATTAAATAATATATGATAAATTATAAATATGACATAAAAAAAGTCACATTTATGAAAAGGCGATTAATATGAAAGAATTTTTGGAAAAAGCATTACGGCAAAATGTAATAATGACGGAGAATAAAGAGGTTTATAAAAAGCTCCCGTTAGCATATCGTGGAAGATATGATATTTTTACAGTAGAGACGAATGGTGTATTATGGATGGCTATTCATCCCAAAGATGATGTCGGACTTGTTATGTTACGTAGAGACAGAGCTGGCGTAGAAAAAATGACAGAATTAAACTGTGCAATCTTTCTTGATCGAACTACATTTTATATAAAAGAAAGATTAATGGAAGAAGGAATTCCTTTTGTAATAGATGGAAAACAGGTATTTCTCCCGTTTATTGGATATTTACTAAGTAAGGGAAATGAAAGAGAATTGGCACCAGTTCATTTGATTTCGTTTTTGACGCAAAAAATGCTTCTGATAGCCATTTATGAACGATGGAATGAAGTGAAAGTGTCTGATGCGGCAAAACGAATGAGAGTGTCAACAAAATCTGCAAGCCGGTGTTTTGATGAACTGGAATATTTAAATATTAATGTGTTGGGCATGAAAGGTAAATCAAGAGTAATAAATATTCCGGATGACCGAAAACAATTATGGCAGCAGATTGAGAGTGTGTTAAGAAATCCAGTGATTCGAAGATTTATATTGAGAAAAGATATGAAACTTGAAAAGAAAGCAGGTATTTCTGCTTTGTGTGAGTATTCTCTTTTGTCAGATAATGTTTATCCTACTTATGCCGTAACGAAGAAAGAACTGAAAGCAAGTGGAGTGAAAGAAGAAAAGCAAGCAAGTGAATTGGAAGAAATTGGCTGTGTTGTTTTGGAACTGGGATATTTTATTGATTTTTTAGGAAAAGGATTTCAAGATCCCTTGAGCGTAGTATTGTCACTTACAGGAGAAGAGCAAGAAGAGGAACGGGTAGATATTTCTATTAGTGAGATGTTGGAGGAATATGTATGGTCAAAGGATTAGATACATTTCAGAAGTACTTTGCAGATTATGAAGAACAGTATGTTTTAATAGGCGGCGCAGCCTGTGATATTCTGTTTGAAAGCAATGAAGTAAATTTCAGAGCTACAAGAGATCTGGACATGGTTTTGATTGTTGAAGCATTAACTCCGGAGTTTGGAGAAAAATTTTGGAAGTTTATCGTTGATGGAAAATATAGAAACAAAGCGACAAACGGTAGCAATCCTCAATTTTATAGATTTGATAAGCCAGAAGACGATAACTTTCCGAAAATGATGGAATTGTTTTGTAGAAGTGATTTTAAATTAAAAAATGCAAAAGGAATTCCTCCAATTCATATTGATGATGAAGTCTCCAGTTTGTCAGCAATTCTTCTGAATGATGATTACTATAAGGCACTACTCAATGGAAAAGAAGTGAGAAATGGACTTTCTGTTCTAAGACCAGAATATATCATTCTTTTTAAAGCAAAAGCGTATCTTGATTTGCAAAAGCGAAAAGATTTAGGTGAAAAAGTGGATTCCAGTGACATAAAGAAGCATAAAAAAGATATTTTGCGTATTGCTTCGGAGCTTATGCTTGAAAAAGTAGAAGAATTGCCGATAGCAGTAGATGCCGATATACATAGCTTTATTGACTTGTTGGAACAAGAACCATTTGATCAAAATTCATTGAAAAGATATGGGCTGAAAAATGAGGAGATTGTGGAATTGTTGAAGCAAGTATTCGGATAAAAATGTGATGTGTTATACAGTTGATTTGTAACCCATTTTTACACCTTTTGCGGACGATATTATGCGAAAATAAACCAGGTTATGCCAGAAAGCAAAAATTTACAAAGGCTTACAAAGCCCGAAATACCAAGAAAAACTAAGAAATGCGAGGTTATGCAACAATGATAAAAATACTGTTCATCTGCCACGGCAGGATTTACTGGGCATGATGAAAAGTCTCATATCGTCTCATAAGCCCCGTTTTTAAGCGTTTTTT
>ERZ773218.1753-NODE-1753-length-19492-cov-13.143952_pt1 | contig 19492 bp, 19 predicted proteins | sample MGYA00580527_ERZ773218 | MGnify/ENA primary metagenome ERZ773218 (study PRJEB29015, sample SAMEA2737763) | human gut metagenome | biome: human gut; feature: human-associated habitat; material: faeces | place: China | collected 2012 ...
GCCCCTTTTTATGCTCTCTTTCCGGGCTTCCCGTCGAGCTTTCGCTCCGGGAACCCCCGTTTTTTTATCCGCTCGCGTCCCCTTTTCATCCGTCTCCCGGTCCTTGCTCCCCGTGGCATGCAGGAGTTTTTATTTCGCGGCACCTTTGTATCGCATGGTCTGTCGGCGTGACTGTTATTAATGATGTGATGAGTCTCACGCGTTATACCCGCGCGGGTTCCAGAGAATCACGTTACGATAGAAAACGGCAGAGGCCAGATGATTGACAATCAGCGAAAGGACCGATGATGACTCTTCTGCAGCATGAACTGACCGATTTTAAGGTGAACGCGTTCCAGAACGACGAGTTCCATGAGGTGACCAAGGCTGATGTGCTCGGCCACTGGTCCCTGTTTTTCTTCTACCCGGCTGATTTCACTTTCGTGTGCCCCACTGAGCTTGAGGATCTGGCTCGCAACTACGCCAAGTTCAAGGAAATCGGATGCGAAATCTACTCCGTCTCCTGCGATACCCATTTCGTGCACAAGGCATGGCATGATGCCAATGAAAAGATCGCCAAGATTCAATATCCAATGCTTGCTGACCCGACCGCTCTATTGGCCAAAGATCTTGATACCTACAACGAGGTCGATGGCATGGCTGAACGCGGTGATTTCATCGTGAGCCCCGAAGGCAAGGTCGTGGCCTATGAAGTCATCTCCTCCAACGTTGGCCGCAATGCCGAAGAACTACTACGCCGTGTGCAAGCCTCTCAGTTCGTCCACGAACATGGCGATCAGGTCTGCCCTGCCAACTGGACTCCGGGCGAGGACACCATCGAACCTAGCCTCGATCTTGTTGGCCAACTGTGATCGTTATTTGACGGACGGATTGTCAATCTAATCCGACGGGTTGTCCGGAGAACCTCCGGGCAACCCCTTGAACAGACAGATTGAGGCGCGAAGGGATTCATTGATTCATTATGTCTCGAAATGATTTGTACGATGTCATAGTTGTCGGCGGCGGTCCCGCTGGTCTGACGGCGGGATTGTATCTGGCCCGCGCCCGATATCGCGTGCTGATTCTCGAGAAAGACGATTTCGGCGGACAGATCACCATCACCAATGAGGTGGTCAACTATCCGGGTGTCGGCCGCACCACTGGCCGTGAGCTTACCCAGACCATGCGTCAACAGGCGCAGGACTTCGGCGCTGAATTCCTTTCCGCCGAAGCCATCGGCCTCGACGTGCATGGCGACGTCAAAACCGTGCATACTTCACGCGGCGACTTAAAGGCTTTTGGTATTCTCATCGCCACCGGCGCCAGCCCACGCAAACTAGGGTTCGAAGGGGAATCCGAATACGCTGGCCGCGGTGTGGCCTACTGTGCTACCTGCGATGGCGAATTCTTCACCGGCAAGGAAGTACTGGTGGTCGGAGGAGGGTTCGCAGCAGCCGAGGAATCCGTGTTCCTGACCACATACGCCTCCAAAGTCACCGTTCTCGTGCGGGAACAGGATTTTACTTGCGACGCCACGGTGGCCGCCGCAGCCAAAAACAATCCAAAAATCGATGTGCGTTACCAAGTCGAGCTGCAAGGCGTCACTGCCGGTCAAGGCGGTTTGCGTGAAGCTACGATCCTGAACCGGGCCACCGGCCAGACCGAAACGTGGAAACCTGCTGACGGTGGCACGTTCGGCGTGTTCGTGTTCGCAGGATATGTGCCCGCCACGAATCTGGTGCGCGGCGTGGTGGAACTGGACGATTATGGTTACGTGGTCACGCACGGCTATCTCGAAACATCGGTGCCGGGCGTGTATGCGGCCGGTGATCTGCGGGCCAAAAACCTGCGGCAAGTTGTTACTGCCACCGCCGATGGTGCTATTGCCGCGGTGGAGTTGGAACGGTATGCCAAGCGGATGAGCGAGAAAACCGGTTTGATACCACAGCGCCCGACCTCTTGCGTCTACGAGCAGTCCACGGCGAAGACAGATGCCGCCTCGTTGGCTGACACCACGCCCGCACCGGCACCCGTCAAACGCAGCACCGATGCCGCTGCCGCAGCAAACGCCGTCAGGAAGCCCGGCGAATTGTTCTCCGACACCACCAAACAGCAGCTCAACGTGGTCTTTAACCGTATGTCTCGCCCGGTCACGCTTGCTTTGGAACTGGATGATACGCCGCTGTCCACGGAACTGCGGGGATTCATTGATGCGATGGTCGCGTTATCCGATGGCAAGCTGAAATCGGTAGTGGTCGATGGTGAGTACGAGAAGGATGATACGGGGCGTGCGGTATTCGATGTGGAACACGTGTTGCCGGCAGCACGTCCATGCGTGCGCATGGTGGTGGATGGCAAGCCGACCGGCCTCGCCTTCCATGGCGTGCCCTCCGGCCATGAATTCAATTCGTTCGTGCTGGGCCTGTACAACGCGGCCGGTCCCGGTCAGCCGTTGGGCGATGATCTGATCGAACGGGCAAAGTCCATTGCAAGCCCGCTGAATATCATGATTCTCGTCTCGCTCACCTGCACGATGTGCCCGGAGACAGTGCTCGCCTCCCAACGCCTCGCCTCGCTAAACCCTGCCGTGCGCGCCGAGGCCTACGACGTTTCGCATTTTCCTGAGCTTAAGGACCAATACGGCGCAATGAGCGTGCCCTGCATCGTCATCAACCGTGGTGGCGAGCAGACCGTCGAATTCGGCAAGAAGAGCATTCCTCAGATGCTTGATCTCATCGGCGCGTGACAAGCGTGTGACAAACGGTGATAAGCGCGTGAGCACGCTTCGGCCCACGGGATTCCGTCGCCTGATTCTGTGAACCGAATGCCACGCGATGACGAATATGCCCGGAATCAGGTTTTGGCTTGATTCCGGGCATATTTATATGCGATGGCGCAGGCACCCAGTTCGTGGGATTATCCGCTGTAATCCCACGAACTAGGAACCACGAACCTATGGGGGCTAGGCGACGGCGACGCGCTTGCCTGCGGCCTTGACCAGCGAAATACTGATCAGCGCGATTATGAACAGCACGATGAGTACCGGAATCAACGCGGCATAACGGTGCGCCTGATCGGGGGCGTGCGTGACGACGAACGACGCCAGCTGATTGCCGGACAAGCCGGCGAATGCCCAGGCGCTCAAGGTCAGCCCATGCGTGGTGGATACGGTTTTCGTGCCGAAGTGCTGATCGAGCAGTACCGGCAGGGTGGAGAAGCCGCCGCCGTATCCGGCGTTGACGAGGAACAGCATCATCAACACGGCCCACAACAAAGCGCGGTCGATACTGTTAGTGCAAACCTGCAGCAGGCATACGGCGATCGATATCACGAAAATCACCTGATATACGGTTTCGCGGCGCTTGAGGTGATCGGACAGCGTGGAGAGGCCCACGCGGCCGGCGGTGTTGAACACGGAATCCACGGCGAGCACCAAACCGATAATGCCGGAAATGGCGGCCGCGAACGCGCTCGGGCTTAGCGGAGCGTACTGCGGGAACGCCTTCAGCACATCATGCAGGATGTCTTTCTCTTGGCTGATAAGAGCTAGACCACAGGTGATGTTGATGTAGAAGGCGAGCCAGATGCCCCAGAACACGGGTTTCTTAAGAATCGAGACGCGGCTGACATAGGAGGTCGCGGGATCATAGACCCAGCCGGCGGGGCGGCGTATGAGCAGGAATCCCACGAGCATCATTATCGCGTAAACCACGGCGAGCGTATAGAACATGTTCACCAGGCCGATCGAGCCGATCAGGTATTCCATCACCGGACTGGCAATGGCTTTGGCCAAGCCGAAACCGGCGACTGCGATACCGGTGGCGAGGCCCTTGTTGTCGGCGAACCACAGCATCAGGTTCTTGACCGGGGTCAGGTAGCCGATGCCCAGACCGACACCCATGATCGCGCCGTAGCAGATGAACACGCCGGGCAGGAATCCCAATGCGATGCTCACGCCCGTACCGGCGAAACCGACCACAAAGCAGACCATTGAGATAAGAGCAGATTTCTTGATGTTTTTCTCAACCATCGGCCCGGCGAATGCAGCGGACATGCCAAGAAAGAAGATGGCGAGAGAGAAGCCCCATTCCACGGAGGCGGGGCTGGCGTGAAGCTGGTCCGCGATCAACTGCTTGAACACGCTCCAGCAATAGACGGTGCCGATTGGGATATGGATCAATAGTGCGGGGATGATTGCGCTGGCCCAACGATTCTTGGTAAACCTTGCCATGTATAGGCGAATCCTTTCGCAACTGGCGTACGATGACCTGCCGGTTGGAACAAGAGGAGTTTCGTCGAGGAAACGGATGCACACCACATGTACTGCGAACAATTCGCTGAACATCTTTGGTGTTGTTTTCATCGGCGCCGCTGGCTCTTGTCGACGCCGACAAACAGCACTATAACACCGTTACGGTGATGCCGTGACCGATTATCGTGGGTTGCGACCGTGAGCTTATTCACATCGAAAACGGTTATGGAACGGTATCAATGTGAGTAAACTTGTGCTGCTGAACCGTGAAAGCCTGACGGTTGAGTTTACAATCGAGGCATCCCGACCTCAGATTGACGATGAGCTCGTGGACAACGTGGTGGCGTTGGCCAATACCGAAAAAACGGGTCGTTGTACCTTGGCATCGAAGACAACGGCACGGTAACCGGTGTTAGCAGGGAACATCGCAGCGTTGACGGGCTGGCGGTGTTTATCTTCTTCAGCAAGACGGTGCCGCAGGTCGCGTGGTGCGTGCTGAAATCATCCATGCGGACAACGGGTTGCCGGTGGCGTGTATCGAGGTAGACCGCAACTTGCAGATTGTGTCCAGTATCCAGGGGGCGGGACAGCGCCGTCTGAAGGAGGATGGAACGCCCGAGGTGGTGCCGCTGTTCCCGAGCCGGTTCGTCAGTCGCCTATCCCAGTTGCGCAACTACGACTACAGCGCCCAGTCCGCGCGGAATCACGATTGGACGACTGGGATCCTGTTGCGCGCGAACGGTTGCGCGACAGGATTCGTCTCACCAATTCCGGCGATACATTGCTGCTGTTAGATGACGATGACCTCGACCGTGCGTTGTTGATGGTGGTGGACGGTTCCTACGGTCCGCAACCATCGCTTGCCGGAGTGCTGACCATCGGCAAGGTGGATGCGATCCGACGTTCCATGCCCATGGCATCGGAAGTGTTTCAAGTGATGAAAGGGGCGTCTTTGGCCGTCAACGCCGAACCCTTCGTGGATGCCGTTGGTTGATATGTTCTCGCACATCAACGCATTGAAGCCTTGGAATCCGAATCACGAAATCATGAGCGGTCTGGTTCATGTCAATCTGCCGGATTTTGACCGTCAGGCGTTCCGTGAGGCAATGGCCAATGCGTTCTGCGATCCTTCGTCGCCATTGAGCAATGGCATTGTCGGGAAAGTTGGACGAAGTCGGCGAATCGGATAGGTGGATTTGGGAACGGCTGGGGCATATATGGGAACGCCTCGGCTGCTGGACCGGTTCATCGCAGCAGCCGAGGCGTTTGATAAAGACTTAAATCTTACTTGCTGAAAACCTTCTTGAACAAGGTGGAGGAGGCCTTAGCGAAGGCGAACTGGCTGAGGCCGGCCTGGTCATGGCTCCGCTGTACCCGATTCTGAACAAGCGTATCCCGCGCCGCTACCTGTATATCGGCGGCATGATCTCCATGATTGTCGCTTACGTTCTGCTGGTGCTCTTCTACATACCGGGCACGCTCATCCAGATGACCGCCATCCTGTCGCTGACCGACTCCATCGAATACGGCCAGCTCAAGAACGGCAAGCGTAACGAGGCCGTCACCCTGTCCGTCCGCCCGATGCTCGACAAGATCGGTGGTGCCCTGTCGAACGGCATCACCGGCTTCATCGCCGTCGCAGCAGGTATGACCGGCAGCGCCACTGCAGCCGATATGACCCCTGCGAACATCCACACCTTCGAAGTCTGCGCCTTCTATGTGCCGCTCGTTCTGATCGTGCTCAGCCTGCTGGTGTTCACCTTCAAGGTGAAGATCAACGAGAAGATGCACGCCGAAATCGTCGAGCAGCTCGAAGCCAAGCTCGCGGCCGGTGAGATCTCCGACGAGGAAGCCAAGACGGTCGAGACGGTTGAAGCCATCAACGAGAAGGCCAAGCTGACCGAATAAATAACCAATACTTGACATCCTTCCTTTCTCTCTGATGGAGGCCCCAATTTCGATTGGGGTCTCCATTGGTATATGCACTGTTTTATAACCGTGTAAAGCTTGTCAGATGAACAAAACGACCAATGCCCCCGGGGCGTAAATGCAACCAATGTTGTTTCGCATTTTCGCTCAAGGCATATCTTGCCGTATTCTGAGGCGAACCATGTATTTTCGTGAATGGCCAATCGAAGAATCGAATTAGATTTCATTGTTTCGGATGAGAAGGTCCCAGCTTTACAGGGGGTATTAATGACCTTTATCTCACGGGCGGCGCGCTATGTGCTCAGAAAACGAGTGCGCACCGCGGTGCTGTTCATTGTGCTGACCATCATAACGGCGAGTATGCTGTCCGCAACCGCGGTTTCTCAGGCAGCTCAACATGAGGCCGGACAGATTGAAAAACAGGCGGTCGGCGGATTCGTGCTGGCCAGTAACCTGCAAGGCAGCATGCTGACGCCTCGCGGAGGCGGAATGGTTCGTCCCGCTGATGTGCAACGAATCTCGAAGCTGTCCGGGGTTGGCTCGTGCATGGTCAGGCAGAACGCCACCGCCGATCTCGTGGGAGCCAGCGTGGTGAAGGTCCCCGGCGGCGATGATTACGATGCGGAGAAAGAACAGCAGTTCGGCAATACGGCCAACGTCATAGGCACAAACGATTCGTCAAAACTCAATGTGTTCACGTCCCACACGCTCGGCATGGTCGAAGGACGTCATCTAAAGGCGTCCGATAAGCATATGTCGATGGTCCATGAGGATCTCGCCAAAACCAATGGGCTTAAAGTCGGCGATACCCTCACGCTCAAGGCCAATCCATATGATGCCGACAATGAGTCGCATTCGACGGCAACTGTCAAAACCACCATCGTCGGAATATTCAAAGGGGACAGCGACAGAAAGGTATCCAGCCGCGCGGAACTCACCTCCAACACTGTGTACACCGATTTGGACACTACAAGTACTCTGTACCAGTACAAGGTCGGCAAGGAAATATACCAGGATGCCACTTTCGTTCTGGACAGGGGTGTCGACGTGGAGAAAACCATGGAAGCGGCGAAGAAGCTTCCGGTGGATTGGAACAACTACCAGATCACGCGCAATGACCAATATACGTCGAGCATGCTGAATGCCGCCCGAAGTGTGCGCTCCATGATGCGCGGCGCTTTGATCGGCGTGACCATCTCGGCAGTGATAGTCCTCAGCCTCATGCTCTTGCTGTGGATGAACGACCGACGTCAGGAGATGGGCGTATTGGTGTCCCTCGGCATCGGCAAGCCATCCCTGATCGCCCAATATCTAACCGAGATGATTCTGATCGGCCTGCCGTCCCTGGTCCTCGGATGGCTGTGCGCACGGGGAGCGGCCCAATGGCTTGGCACCTCGGCCCTCCGTTCCGTGAACGCCTCCGCGGCGAAGGAACTGAGCAGCATGGGACAGGTCGGCGGCGATCTTGAGTCCAATATGTCGGTTCGTACCTTGGATTCGCTCACGGTATCGATCGACACAACCGCCGTACTGTATGTATCGCTCGGCCTGCTGGCGGTGATGCTGGTATGCGTCGCCATATCGTGCATACCGATGCTGCGCAAGTCGCCACGAAGCCTGTCGGAGCTCCGATGACGGGCATGAACGTGTGGAAGCGTGCCACGCTGGCAATCGTACGTAAACCGGTACGCAGCGGAATCATCGGACTGTTGATGCTGATGGTTTTCACCAGTCTCGTGGCTCAGGTCGGAGCGTCAACGGCGCTTCAGAAAATGTCCGACGATATCGGCGGAAGCCTGGGAATAGGTTTTACCGTCGACACCGGCGAGAATCCCGTCAGCCCAAAGGAAGCGATCCGGTTCTCACGCATCCCCGGCGTAGGGAAAACCGTTTACGAACGTAAGACCCTGGCGCAGGTGGATGGCGCGCATCCGGTTGTCCCCGAACATGGTCCTCGACTGGATTCCGGCCTATCCACGCAGGTCAGCGTGCTGGGCACCACTGACTCCTCGTTGTCCGAAGAGTTCCAAAGCGGCCTGTACCGGTTGGAACAAGGACACCACATTTCAGGTAATGGCCGGAACGTACTGATTCACCGGGATTTCGCACGTGAGAATGGACTATCGGTGGGATCGACCTTCCGACTCAGTCAGGAAGGCCGCGATTCCACCGTTCGCGTGGCCGGAATCTTCTCTGGCAATGTACAGGCACAGAGCCCTATGCCATCGGACGCATCGGAGAATCTCATCTATTCGGGCGCTCAAGTGGTTTCCGCGCTGACTGGAGAGGAACGGGTCGGCACGATCCGGTGCCTCTCGGATAATCCGCGGGATCTTTCCGCAGCAATGGCCCAAGCAAAAAAAATCGCCGGAAGCGAGTATGGCGTCACCGATGACTCGGCGCAGCTTTCCGGCGTGCTGCAGTCGGTGGAAACGGTACGCGATCTGGTCCGCATGGTGCTGTTGTCCGTCTGCCTGGCCGATGTGCTGGTATTGGGCATGGCGCTTGTCTTCTGGATTCGCTCACGCATCCATGAGATAGGCACCCTTCTGGCCCTCGGCATCGGCAAGATGCAGATTATCGCCCAGTTCGCGATCGAAACCGGTCTCATGGCTGTGGTCGCCGCCCTGTGCTCGCTGGGAACGGGCTCCCTATTGTCCGGTTACGTGTCCTCGCTCCTGCTGCACGATTCGGGAGTCGCACCTCTTGAATCATTGCAGGTGGAGGCTCTGCCGCCAGAACAGACGCTGCTCATCCTGCTGCTCGGATGCGCGGTCATCGCAATCGCGCTTGCCGTGTCGTGCGCCGCAGTGCTGGCCAAATCCCCGAAATCCATTCTTTCCTCTATGCGTTAGGAGATACTAATCATGACTATCTGTCTGCAATTGGACCATGTCAATTACTCATACGGCGCGGCGAAGATTCGCGTTCTTTCGGACGTGAACGCAGATTTCGAATCCGGAAAGATGTATGCGATAACCGGTCCATCGGGAGCGGGAAAGAGCACTTTGCTGTCTCTGCTGGCCGGTCTGGATGCCCCCTCTGATGGAGTGGTTCGTTTTGAGGGCGAGGATATAGCTACGACGGGTTATTCAAAACACCGTCGCGAGCACGTGTCCTTGGTGTTCCAGGACCATAATCTGATCGACTATCTCACCCCCGAAGAGAATCTGCGCCTGGTCAATCCCAAGGCCGATATGAAGATCCTCGAGGATCTGGGGCTGAGCCGTGAGGAATCGAAGCGCAACATCATGCACTTGTCGGGTGGCCAACGTCAGCGGGTGGCGGTCGGCCGCGCCCTAGTGGCGCCCGGCCGCGCGATTCTGGCGGATGAACCGACTGGCAGCCTGGATCCGGAAATGACTGATGAGGTGATTGATCTTTTGCGGCATGCCGCTCATCAACTCGGTAAATGTGTCATTGTGGTGACGCATTCCAAACGTGTCGCCGATTCCGCCGATGCCGTTTACACCCTCAGACATAAGAAGCTAGCCAAGGCATAGCACTCTCGCACAGACCGCGTTTTCCGTCGGAACAGCGTGGATTGGGGCGACATGCACGGGTTTGGGTAGATACTTTCGTCGCGGACGCTCGCGTTACTCTGGCATCCGTTCGTTATACCCGCCTGTTTGCGCAAGTCCTCGGAGGGATGCGTAGCTCCCTGTGTGTTGCCCCGTTTGCTGAGTGCAAGGGTTGTCATATCGCTTTTGCCTGTTTATACAAGTAAAAACTACTTGTCGTGGGATGCAACTGCGGAACTGGGCTATTGCGCCCAGAGACACAGTGCGAGCGTGTTAGATGACTTGTTATTACAACGGTAGTTCCCGATAAACCAAATCGTCACGGACTGCAAAGCCCTGCCGTTCCCAGAAATCGTTGCCGGCATCGTTGTCTGCGGGCACTCCGACAGCGACTTTCGGCAGACCGATCGTACGAAGCGTTTCAACCACACGGCCCACCAACATCGAGCCAATGCCCCTACCGCGCGCGTCGGGGTCAACCGCCGTGTGGTAGATGCGCGACCGTCTTCCGTCGTGGCCGGCAAGAATCGCGCCAATGATTCTTCCTCCATCGTCCTCGGCTACGAAACAGGTGTCGGGATTGCGTTTGAGAAACGTCTTTATTGCATCCTTGCAATCGTCTATATCCCTCATAGTGAAACCTGTGCATCGCGTCCACAGTCCGTATACCAGCGGATAATCCTCGATTTTCATATGGCGTATGGTCAGTGCTGTCGGTTCGGTCATATTTCTTGCCTTTCTTTTTGAACGCCAACTTCGATTCTCGCATCGTTCCGGTATTTTCTGTGCGGGTATGCCATATTTGCGTTGCACGGCCGTTCGTGGCGTGCGTGTCGGGGAAGCCGTGGAAGTGCCTTGAAGGACAATCCGTCGTTTTTCGGGGATACACCGGATGTGAACACATGGCAACGGCACGGTGAACTATGCTTAACTGGAATTATGCATATGAAGAACAGAAGGATCGCGAGAGCGGCGGCTGTGGTAATCGCAACTGCCATATTGTGCGGCATTGTGCCTATGATTGGCGTCGCACTGCGCAATTCGGCAATCGCGACAATGCGTGAGACCAATATTTTGCAGGCTTTAGCGGCGCTGCCAGAAGGGTTGCGCGACTGCTCTACGGTACTTGCGTATTTGTTTTCAACGGTAGGCTGCATCGCAATCGTCGCCGCGCTTGCCGCTGTCGATTTGCGTATTACCGGCAGCAGGCGCGTCGTCATCCGCGATGTCGTCGTGTCGGCGGCGCCGATACTGTACGTGACCGGCGTCAAATGGCTGGTCGAACGTCCTCGTCCGGTCACGTCCGCCGGCAGTGGTCTGTTGCCTGGCGATCCAAGTTTTCCGAGTGGCCACACGGCGGCCGCGGTGATCGTATCGGTCATGATGATTCTTACCGTACGTAATTTCGCGCACAAATGCTTCCCCGACGGAGAAGATGACGGGCGTGCAAACCGAAGACGGGTATTCCTCCGCAGGGCGATCATTGGCGCTGTCGCGCTTGTCGTGGCGGTTGCCTGTTCGCGACTACTGCTCGGCTTGCACTATCCGACCGACGTGATTATTTCCGCCACCATCTGCCCACTCATTTCCTACGCCGTGTGGTGTGTATGGAACGCATGCGAAAGCGCGGGGGAGCGGTAAAATCGTGCGCTGGGTCGACGTCGTCGATCAGATGCCAATTCCAAACAGAGTGCTATCTGCCATGTGAGTTCCTTTGATTCTGAAATCAGTTTGGGGATATCCGATTGTGCGTGCAAAACGGCAGGTTGTGTAATACGGCAGTGGTGGTGTGACAAAAGCTGGTTCAATCAAACTAGCGGCGAAAACCTGCGTGCGGCACGGCACGATGCAGCGCGGTGCGGCAGCGGGAAAATCGCAAGAAAAACCACAGTGAAGCCGAGCAAGACAGACCTGACGAAGCGGGTTTGCGACATACTTAGTGCAAGGGAGAGCCAATGGAACTCGAAGAACTTTCGGTCGTTGAAAAGGCTGCAATGCTTTCCGGTGGGTCCGAATGGGATTCGCGAGGCAACGCCCGCGAAGCTCCGCTTATGGAAGAACTCCTGCTTGAGACGGCCGAAGAACCCCTCCGCGGCCGCGTTGTCCGGAGAACAGCCTTTCGCGCTCATCGAACGCGTCAGACCATGCTCCTTGCAGATGCGGATCCACTCGGGCCACCGGTAGCGGCAGCCACGGTCGGAATGGATGATCGGCTTCTCCCCGTCCCTGAGCGTGGAGCACGCGTCGGCGAGCATGCCGTTGGCCAACGCCGCGTTCGGGCTGGTGCCGATCGTCCACGCGACGGGAAGCCCGTCGTGGCAGTCGATCACGGGCGACAGATAGGCCTTGCCCGCGGGAATCGAGAACCCGGCCGGGTCCGTGATCCACAGCCGGTTCGGACGCTCGGCGTGGAAATCCCTGTCCGCCAGATTCTTCGGCGCCTTGGCGGGCTCGCCCTTGTATGAGCCGTACCGCTTCGCGCTCTTGAACAGGGGCGCCAGGCCATGCCTGGCCGTCAGCCGCATGACCCGTTTCGCCGATACCCTGACGCCCATGCTTTCCGGCTCCAGGTGGACCCGCTTGTACCCGTACCCGCGCTTGCTGTTCTCGGACGCCTCCACGCCCAGTCCGGCGGCGGCATCGCGTGATTCCGACCTTCCGGACGCGGCCGCGACCACCGCCTTCCGCTTCAATTCCTCGGGAACCGGGCCGTGCCTCAGCTTGCGTCGGCCGGGAGCGAGCTCGTCGATCCACGCGGTGAGCAGCTCATGGCTTTTCGGATAGCCGAGCGCGCGCATGGTGCGTTTCAGACGCCTGCCGTGTCCGAGGTAATGGTCCACCGCGGCCCGCTTCTGCTCGTCCGTGTAGCGCCTGTAGCGTTCGCCGCGCCTGGAGGGGACGCCGGTGCGTTCCTCCTCGAGGCGTTCCCGGTACCACACCGGCAGCATCCCTCTGCTGGGATAGCCGAGCTCGCGGATCACGTCCGCGGCGTAGCGCTCGTATCTGACGTACAGGTCCACGGCCCTGTCACGCTGCTCCCTGCTGCACTTCGCCATAAGGGGGTTCTCCTCCCGGTCGGGAAGTCCAAGAAAACGTCACCATCTCGATGCCTTAAAGAGAAAAGTGTCATGCGGTTCATACGAAATGCGAATGAAAACGTAAATGGGCGGTAGCACTGCTACCGCCCGAAAGATTGAGCTTTATTGTATTTGCTCAAAAGCTTGGAAACTTGCTTGCTGCTATGCGGCCACCTTATTTACATAGGGTTTTAGTGCATGTTCGAACAGTGGTATTTGCAGTTGTACCACTATGCCGAAGCCCAGTATCAGCAATAGATACAATCCTTTGGGAAGCCATTGCAGACTGGCCACTGTTAGTCCGATTGCGATGGCTGGAATGATAAGAGCAACCAAAGTCGTAAACGGCGATGTGCCACCGAACAGTAGCGCGTTGCGTAAAGTAGCCATCACTGAGTTTTCGAAGCGTGCCGTTAACGGCCAAGCCCAGACCATGATGATGAGCCATAGCAGCGTTAGCATGATTTTCACTATCATCGCAGCCATGCTGGTAGTGAAAAGCCATAAAGCAATGAGCATCAATCCAGTTGCGGCGAGCACTGACCATATGGCCGTTGCAACTGGGAAGTTTCTTTTAAATGCCGAGAAATATGTGCGAAGCAGGTATCCTCGACCTTCTTTTGCCGCCCAAGCAGCTTCGTAGGAAGCCGATAGCGCGGCCCCAATGGTGACCAACGGGATGCTGCACACTGCTGTAAGTAGAGTGAGTACCGCGGCGTTGGCCACCATATCAAGGCCTCGCATGAAAACAGAGTCCTTAGCGAACACTGTGTTCATATTGGATCAGCCCTTCACCGCACCGGCGGTGATGCCTTGGATGATGTACTTCTGGCATAGTGCGAAGAAGATGACGATTGGAATAATCGCCAGCACCAGGCATGCCATCAGGGCGCCCATATCGATACTGCCGTAGCCTCCACGCAGATACTGGATCACGATTGGAATGGTCTTGAACCTTTGCAGATCCAAGGTCAGATACGGCAGCAGGTAGTCATTCCAAATCCACATGGTCTGCAGAATCGCCACGGTGATAATCGACGAGCGCATCATCGGCACAACGATGGTGAAGAATGTACGCACCGCTCCGGCGCCATCAATCATTGCGGATTCTTCGATTTCCTGCGGAATGGATTTGATCGTACCTGTGAAGATGAATACGGGAAGTCCTGCGCCGAATCCCAGATACACAAGGCAGACGCCCCATGGGGTGTTCAGGCCAAGCATGTCAGCCATCTTCGACAGAGGGAACATCACCATCTGGAATGGAACAATCATGTTCAACAGGAACAACACGTAGATGATTTTCGATGCGACGTTGTTCACTCGCACAATCCACCAAGCGCACATCGAGGTGCAAAGGAGGATGAGAAGCACTGCACCGACCGTAATGACAAGGCTCCACCCAAAGCTGGCAATGAAGTTGGTCTTCTCGATGCCATCCTTGTAGTTGAAGAGTCCCGCAAATTCCTTACCAGTTGGCAAGGAGAAGGTGTCCGCGGAGATGTAGACCTTCTTTTTGAAGGAATTAATCAGCACTAGAGCAAGCGGGAACAACCACGCCAAAGAAATGACCGAGAACAGTCCGGTCCAGAATGGGCCGTGCTTGATGCGCTGGTTCATGCTTGGACCTCCTTACTGGTGGTGAGTTTGTTCTGGATGATGGCAATCAGGGCAACGAGGACGAAGAACATCACTGCCTTTGCCTGGCCTACGCCCTCGAATCCGGCTCGTCCGTAGAACGTGCGGTAGATATTCAAGGCCAGCATTTCCGAGGTGTTACTCGGAGCGCCGTTGGTCAGAGCGAGGTTCTGATCGAAGAGCTTGAATCCACCGGTCACGGTAAGGAACGAGCAGACGGTGATGCTTGGCATCATCAGCGGAATGGTGATGCTCCATAGAATCTGTTTCGGAGTGGCACCATCCACGGAAGCGGCCTCTATCACGTCGCCAGGAACGTTTTGCAGTCCGGCGATGTAAATCACCATCATGTAGCCGATTTGTTGCCAACAAACTAGGATTACCATGCCGATGAATCCGTATTTGGCGTGATATGTCAGCGAGATGTTCCAGTGGGCCAGAACGCCGTTCAACAGCAGCTGCCAGATATAGCCCAGCACGATGCCGCCGATGAGGTTAGGCATAAAGAACACCGAACGGAACAGTTTCGCACCGCGCATCGCCTTCGTGAACATATAAGCGACGAAGAATGCGGCGACATTGATCAATATGGTGGTGACGATGGTGAAGGCCAGAGTGAACAGCAGCGCATGCAGGAAGTCGGGATCCTGGAATGCTCTGACATAATTTTTCAAGCCTACGAATTCGGCATCGGTGATCGTGGTGAATTCGGTGAAGCTGAGATAGATACCCATCACCAGCGGCACTACGAAGCCGAGGGCGAAAGCGAAGCATGTCGGTAGTACAAACAGGGGCCACCAGCGCCTGATGGCCCGACCGGTCATAGTGATCATGACAGGGTTTCCTCACTCGCCGTAAGCAAGCTTGTATTCGCTGGCCCAGTCATTGGTGAATACCTTGACAACATCATCCCAGCTGCCATTGCCCTGAGCGTAGTTAAGCTCTGCGGAACCGAGATTCTGCTCCCACTGGTGAGAAACGGTAGGAACGCTGATTACATCGGTCTTTCCGGCCTTCTGGTATTCACGATTGACGCCCACCAGCGGATTGGTAACTTGGTACTTCTCGTTGTCGAAGCCCTTGAACGGAGACACCAGTCCCATGTCCTGGGAGATGGCCTTAAGCGCGGTATCGGAAGTGACTAGCCAGCTCAGGAACTTTTCAGTGGCTTGCTGATCCTTTTCGGAGACCTTGGAGTTCACGCACCAGTAATTGCTGATCACCTGATTCAGACCCTGGTTCTCTTCGCCCTTGGCGCCAATGTAGATGGGGAACACTCCCAGATCGTTGTCAGACACGGATTGACCCTTGATCTGGTTGTAGGCCCACACGCCATCCTGGAAGAACACGGCCTGGCCTGTGGCGAATTCGGCGATTGAATCATCCATGGTCTTACCGGACAAGGAGCTGGGCTCGACCGTGGAATCCTTAATGTACAGATCGAAGATGTTCTTCATCTTCTTGACATAGGTGCCCTTGACGCTGGACGGAACCTTGGTCATGTCGACACCGTCATCGGCGTATTCGTAGTACAGCGGCACGCTGGGGAGATGGAAGTTATAGCGGAAAGCCGAGCTGGTGTCGAGACCTGCGGAGCTGAACGCTCCCTTGACGCCAATTTCGTCCTTGTGCGCTTGAATCTCGTCCGCGACGGTCTTCAACGCCTTGAAGTTGTTGATGTCTTCGGCGGACTTCACCGTTGACCAGCTGGCGTCGAAATACTTCTTGAGCAAAGACTTGTTGTAGATGATGCCATAGCTTTCGGTTGCGTAAGGAATGGCGATTGGCTTGCCCTCATCGTTGGTCAGCGCACGATTCTTGTAATTCTTGTCAAGCTGCTTGTAGATGTCGCTGTTGGACAAATCCTTGGCGTGTACTTCTTGAAGCTGCTCATGAAGCTCGGGCCATCAGCCTGGAACATCGTAGGAGCGGCCTTCTTGGAAAGCTCCGAACGCAACGTCGCATCGTAATCGGTGCCGCCGGTCTGAATCTGAACCGGAATGCCGGTTTCCTTCTCGAATGCCTTGCCGAGCTTAACCCATGTCGACTGCTCTTCGGCTTTCTTGTTGAGATAGTAGACGCGTCCGTTCTTGCTTTCCGCCGAGGAACTGTTGCCGCATGCGGCAAGTCCGCCGAGGCCCAAAGCAAGAGCAGAAATCACGCCGACTGCACGAAGCATCCATTGCTTGTTTTTCATTTTCAATCCTCCTTTGTTCCCTGTGATCTACTTCGATTTGCGGGAACAATGTATACGATATCATCAAGTTTTCCAACCGTCAAATAATGTATACTGGTTTTAGATGTATACGAGTTCATCGGAGAAACCCCTTCTTGGAGAACACAGGTTTTATCCTTTGAAAAACAACAGAAATGAGGCATCAATTTGAAGCCCACGACGCAAGATGTCGCGAATAAAGCCGGCGTGTCGACGGCCACTGTTTCGAGAACATTCGCTCATCCTGACAAGGTGTTGCAGGAAACGCGTGAAAAGGTTATGACTGCGGCACAGGAGCTTGGATTCACTATCTCGCGTTCCGCTTCGGCGTTGAAATCACAACAATCGTTCCGTATTGCCGTGCTGATTAGCGAGCCGGTGGCCACTTGGTTTAACTCTCACATTTGTGGGGCGTTGAATGATGTGTTGCAGCCGGAGGGCTATGACATTTGTACGTATTACATTCCCGATGTAACCAATCGTCGGCAACTGTTTGAGGAGATTCCATTGCGGCACAACGTTGATGCCGTGGTCGTCTCGTCGTTCGGTGTAGACGTGATGGAAATCGAGGATCTTAGACGTCTTGATATACCGTTGATTGGTATCAATGTGCCTGTTACACAGGGTTTTAGCGCCACCATCGGCATTGATGAATATGCCAGTATGCGCTTGGTTGTTAAGCATCTGCATGATCTTGGACACCACAGAGTTTGTTTTGTATGTTCCGAATTGAAGCATGCACCCTTGCCGTATAGCGCTGATTTACGTTCCGATGCCTTCCTGCGTGCATGCCATGACGTTGGCGAATCCATTGAGCCTTTGTTGATTCATGTGCCACGTGAAGTTGATGAACCGGAGAATTACGCGATATCGCAATTGCTGACATGCTCGCCGCGGCCTACGGCAGTCTGTTGTTTGAGTGATGGGATGGCCATTCCGCTGTTATTCAAGCTGATGCGGAGCGGTATTAAAGTTCCTCAGGACATGTCGCTTGTCGGTTTTGATGACAGCACCTATGCAAAGCAATTCAATCTCACCACCGTTCATCAGGAAGTGGATTTTCTTGGTGCTGAGGCAGGGCGTCTGGTGTTGGATCTTATCCGTGGACAACAGCCTGAAGTTCAGAATAGGGTTTTGGATACATATCTTGCATTGAGGGCTTCAACTGCTCCTCTGTCATAAGTCTGATGGAGAAGTCATGAGATGCCATATGGGTATGTGACGGCGAAATTCTCTGCTCGGATGTGCGTCCTATGCGTATATGCTCCTGATTTTGTCGATGCTTAGGAGAATATGCAGGATGCATAAAAGCAAGGGAAGAGCATCTGAATTTTGAGAAGGCTCGTAGTTGCGGTTCCCCTATTCTTGATTGGCGAATGTCTTGCCTCGCAGATGGGGCTGACCCTTTGTTGTTCCTAAAGAAAAACATCCTGGTGGCGAGGACTTGGGAAAGAGAAGGAAACCAAATCCATGTCACCAGGATGAGAGCACGTTCCGATTTCCGGTTATTGATACCGTTTGTCGGAAGGGCTATGGCGGGTTGAGGGGAATGGAATTTTGCCCGCCATCTGTCCACTTATGATGAGTGAAACGTTACATGCTAAGCATGGTAATTAAAGTTCGATCGCCACTCCCTCCCATGGAGCCAGTTCACGCTTCGTAAGCGAAAGTTTGGTGTGAGCTGAATCGTGCGTTGTTATGACGATATGGGATTCGTCGACATCGAGGGGAAGCAAGGCCGCTGTTTCCGACGGAATACGTGCAATCTCTCCCGAGACATTGACCATGACGAGAAGTCGTTTAGCGACCTGCCCGTCCTTGGACGAAAGAGCGCGGACAAACGAATACACCTGTCGATCTGACGCGTCCAGTAGCCGGAAATCTCCTGCGGCCACGACTGGATTCCTGTGCCTTAGATCTATGAGTTGCTTATAGAAAGCGTGCACGGATTCCGGGTCATCGCATTGCGCTGCGGCGTTGATTTCCACGTGGTTCGGGTTGACGCTGATCCACGGTTCGGTGGCTGCGTCCGGCGCGGTGAAGCCGGCGTACTTGGAGCCGTCCCACTGCATCGGCGTACGCGCGTTGTCTCGGCTGCGTTCTGCGATTCCATGCATCATGGATTCGGAGTCCTGCACTCCGGTTTCGATAACTCTCTGCCTGTAGGCGTTTAGGGATTCGAGGTCGCGGTACTGGTCGAGTTCGGTGAAGTGGGCATTGGTCATGCCCAGTTCCTCGCCTTCGTAGATGTACGGGGTGCCGCGGTGCATGTGCAGCAGCAGGGCAAGCGCCTTCGCCGATGCCTCGCGAGTCTCCTTGGTGGAGTCGTCGCCCCAGCGGGAGACGATGCGTGGCTGGTCATGGTTATCGAAGAACAGGCTGGCCCAGCCGGCTTTGGATACCGCATTCTGTTGGCCGTTGAGAATCTCCTTCAGCTTGGGGAGTTCGAGCTTGGTCGGCTTCCACTTGGTATTGTCCTCGCAATCGGCATCCAGATGCTCAAACAGGAACAGCATGTCTAGTTCGCCGTTTTCTGGGTCAGTGATGTGCTCGTTGCGAGCTGGGGTGATGCCCGGAGCCTCGCCTACAGTCAGGAACCCTTCGCGACCGTCGAAGACCTCGTGACGCATTTCGGCAAGAAACTCGTCCTGCCTTGGGCCGTCCGCGCAGAACGGGTTCGGATTCGAATATCCTTCCTCTCCGACCGGCAGATCGGCGATTTCGGAACCTTCCTCACCCGGCAGACGTCCGTTCTTGTCGACCTTCTTCGAAATGAGGGTGATGACGTCCATGCGGAAGCCGTCGATGCCGCGGTCCATCCACCAGTTCATCATCTTGTAGACGGCCTTGCGCACCTCCGGATTCTCCCAATTCAAATCCG
>ERZ773218.1768-NODE-1768-length-19322-cov-18.071054_pt1 | contig 19322 bp, 18 predicted proteins | sample MGYA00580527_ERZ773218 | MGnify/ENA primary metagenome ERZ773218 (study PRJEB29015, sample SAMEA2737763) | human gut metagenome | biome: human gut; feature: human-associated habitat; material: faeces | place: China | collected 2012 ...
TGCGCAACTTCTACTGGCGGTTCTTCGCCCAGCAGTTCAAGCGCAGCTGCCTGCCGGACGGCCCCAAGGTGGGCAGCGTGACCCTTTCGCCCCGCGGCGACTGGCGCATGCCCAGCGATGCCTGTGCCGCCCTCTGGCTCGCCGAACTGGAACAGCTTTCGATCAAGGACTGACACATGAAACACAAAAAACTGCTGACCAATCTTCTGTTTGCCGCCGTCGTTCTGGCCATTGCCGCCGTTCTGCTGCTGGTGCGCAGTGCACACAGCAGCGGTTCCAAGCTGCGGGCCGAACTGATCTACGGTGACAACAACACCACCATGAACCTTCCGCTGGACAAGAACGATACCTACGACGTAGACACCGGGTACTACACGGTGCACATCGAGATCAAGGACGGTGCTGCCCGCTTTGTGGACTCCCCCTGCCCGGACCACATCTGTGAGAGCTTCGGCTGGCTGTCCAACGAAGACCAGACCGCCACCTGCCTGCCCGCCCGCGCGGTGCTGACCATCGTGCCGGCCGACTGAGCCTTGCGCTCAAAAGGAGATTTCCTATGAAGGATGATTCCAACCGTTCCCTGCGGCGTGTGAACCGCAAGAGCCGCAGTGCGGCAGACCGCACCGTGGAAGTGGACAGCTCCGCTTTTTTTGCGGAGGACCCGTCCCCCACGCCGCCGCCCCGGAAAAAGCCCAATTCCTCTGCCCCGCGCCGCAGCGGTGCAGAGGCACAGGCTGCCGCCGCTGCACCCTCGAAATTCGGCAAGATCCTGCTGCCGGTGCAGGGCATCCTCAGCGTGGCTTCGCTGGTGCAGCTGTGGCGCACCCAGATGCTGCCGGTGTTGTATCTGGTCATTCTGGCCGCCCTGCTGTTCCTGCTCTGGCTGCTGGTCAAGCGCTGTCAGGAGTACAATGTGCCCGGCAAGGTGTCCCGTGTGTTCTCGGTGTTCCTGTGCGCCTGCATGGCGCTGGGCTGTGTCTGGGCCCAGCAGGGTCTGACCGCGCTGGACAACATGACCAACGGTCTGCTCACCGGTGCCGAGGCCAACAAGATCACCAAGGAGCCTTTCGTCATCTACCTCAGCGGCGTGGACACCCGTGGTGAACTGACCGAAAAAGCCCGCAGCGACGTGAACATTCTGGCTGTGGTGAACCCCCAGACCAAGCAGGTGGCGCTGATCAACACGCCCCGCGACTACTATGTGGATCTGGCCGGCACCAACAGCAAGGACAAGCTGACCCACGCCGGTCTGTACGGCGTGGAGACCAGCATGGCCACATTGGGCAACCTCTATGGCATCAACGTGGACCACTACATCCGCATCAACTTTGCGGGCTTCATCAATATCGTGGACGCCCTGGGCGGCGTGGACGTGTATTCCGACCAGGCCTTCACCTCAGTGGGCAGCCCCGGCTACTACGACCCCACCACCTTTGCCGAAGGCTGGAACCATCTGGACGGTAAGTCCGCCCTGGCCTTTGCCCGGGAGCGCCACGCCTTTGCTTCCGGCGATATCCAGCGCGGCATCAACCAGATGAAGGTCATCGACGCCATGCTGAACAAGATCAAGTCCCCTGCCCTGCTCATGGGCTTTTCCAAGATCATGGACGCCGCTTCGGACTGCTTTGTCACCGATTTTTCGCAGGATCAGATCAGTGCGCTGGTGCGCATGCAGCTGAGCGATTTTGCCAACTGGGACATCCAGAGCTACACCGTTACCGGCTCGTCCGGCACCAGCACCCAGTGCTATTCCGCCAAGGGCCAGAAGCTCTACGTCATGAAGCCGGATGAAGCCTCCGTCAGCAAGGCCAAAGAGATGATCGCGACCGTGCTGGGCGGTGAGGGCACTGTGAGCGACACCACCCAGACCCCGGAAAAGACCGACATCTTTACCCCCACCACCGACCCGAACGCCGCTGCTTCCATTCCGGAAGAACCGGCGGAAAGCGTCATCGTGGAGGAGCCCGCCGAGAGCGTGCCGGAAGAGACCCCGGCCGAAACGCCTGCTGAGCAGCCTGCAGAACAGCCTGCCGACACCCAGCCCCAGGAGCCGGAAACTCCGGCCGACAGCGGCACCAGTGACGGCAGCACCGAAGCTCCGTCCATCTCCCTGCCCACGCAGGAAGAGGTGGAGCAAGCTGCATCCTCGCTGTACAACGCAGCGTCCACCATTCTGGATGCCATCTACAATGCAGCGTCCCAGAACGACGCCGCCTGAGTTCCCACAACCGCAACGAGGCCCCGGAGGGCAGAACCTCCGGGGCCTCGTTTTTTCGTTGTCAGGATCTTATGCCTTGATCTCGTTCCACACGCTGTGGCCGTCCAGGCTGGAGGCATCCACGCCCAGATACTCACAGACAGTCTGGGCAATGGTGCCGAAGCAGAGCTTCGTGCCCAGGTTCACACCGGGCTTCACGCCCTTGCCGCAGACCAGGTACGGCACATACTCGCGGGTGTGGTCGGTGGTCTTGGTGTAGGAGGGGTCGCAGCCGTGGTCTGCGGTGATCATCAGCAGGTCGCCCTCCCGCATGCCGGGGATGAAGTCGGCCAGGAAGCGGTCGAACTCGGTGGCGGCGGCAGCATAGCCTGCCACGTCGCGGCGGTGGCCGTACAGCATGTCAAAGTCCACCAGGTTCACAAAGGCCAGGCCCTCAAAGTCGCGGGTCTGCAGGGCCTTGGTGAAGGCAATGCCGTTGGTGTTGCCGGTGGTCTTGATCTTCTCGGTCACGCCCTCGCCATCAAAGATATCGAAGATCTTGCCCACGGCGATGACGTCCTTGCCGGCGTTCTTCAGCAGGTCCAGCATGGTGGCGCGGGGCGGCTTCAGGCTCAGGTCGTGGCGGTTGGTAGTGCGGTAGAAGGTATCGGCGGTGCGGCCCAGGAAGGGGCGGGCAATGACGCGGCCCACGCCATACTCGCCTTTGAGCATCTCGCGGGCGATCTCGCAGTAACGGTACAGCTCGTGCACCGGCACCAGCTCTTCGTTGGCGGCCACCTGGAACACGCTGTCGGCACTGGTGTAGACGATGAGGGCGTTTTCCTTCATGGCCTGCTCGCCGTAGTCCTTCAGCACCTGGGTGCCGGAATAGGGCTTATTGCAGAGCACCTTGTGGCCGGTCTTTTCCTCAAACTCGTGGATGAGCTCTGCGGGGAAGCCCTCCGGGAAGGTGGGCAGCGGCTTCGGGCTCACCACACCGGCGATCTCCCAGTGGCCGATGGTGGTGTCCTTGCCCATGCTCTGCTCCTGCAGGCGGGCAAAGGAACCGGTGGGAGCGGCGGTCTTTTCCCCGGCGGTCACGCCGTCGATGTTGAACAGGCCCAGCTTTTGCAGGTTGGGGCAGTTGAAGTTGGGATGCTTTGCAATGGCTCCCAGCGTGTTGGTGCCCTCGTCGCCAAAAGCGGCGGCATCCGGCTCGGCGCCGATGCCAAAGCTGTCGAGGACGATCAGAAAGACACGTTTTTCCATCTTGGTTTTCTCCATTTCTTCCGGGTCAGCCCGGATAAGTGACACTTTTACCTGCCACCATTATAAGCAAAAACAGGCCCGTTTGCAAGGGCTGTCTTTCCATGCTGCACAGCTGTCCTAACGGGCAGGATCTTAGCCATTTCTTTAACGATTTTTCTGTGCAAAATCCGCAAAATTACCGCGTCCCTGCGTCAAACATCTGTTCAAACCTCCCGGTATGCAAAAAAGTTGTATTCATCCTGAAATTTCACTTGCTCTCTTGTCAGAAAGCGATTATAATAGTAGTTGGTAAAGTTTTGGATTTTCACTTTACCGTACATTCCAACCCACAGCACGGGGAGTTTTCCCTGTTGGTCGTGTGCGCGGGCCGTTCTGCATGACAGCAGACAGCCTGCTGCAAAATAAATGAGAGAGTGAGAACGTAGACGGAGGTATTTTGAATGAGAAAAACAAAAATTATCTGCACCCTGGGCCCTTCCACCGACAAGGACGGCGTCCTGCGTGAACTGATCGCCAACGGCATGAATGTTGCCCGCTTCAACTTCTCCCATGGCTCCCACGAGGAGCACAAGGGCCGTCTGGACCTGCTCAAGTCCCTGCGCGAGGAGCTGGGCAAGCCCGTGGCTGCTCTGCTGGACACCAAAGGCCCTGAGATCCGCCTGAAGGACTTCAAGAACGGCACCGAGATGCTGGAAGCCGGCCAGACCTTCACCCTGACCACCCGCGATGTGGAGGGCACCAAGGAGATCTGCTCCATCACCTACAAGGATCTGCCTCAGGACGTGGCACCCGGCGGCACCATCATGCTGGATGACGGCCTGATCAAACTGCAGATCCAGACCGTGAACGATACCGACATCGTCTGCACTGTGCTGAACAACGGCAAGATCAAGAACAAGAAGGGCGTCAACGTGCCCGGTGTGCATCTGTCCATGCCGTATATGAGCCAGCGCGATAAGGACGATATCATCTTCGGCATCGAGCAGGGCTTTGATTTCATCGCTGCTTCCTTTGTGCGCACCGCACAGGACGTGTACGAGATCCGCAACCTGCTGAACGAGTACGACTCCAACATCCGCATCATCGCTAAGATCGAGAACCGTGAGGGTGTGAACAACATCGACAGCATCCTGGCTGCCGCCGACGCCGTCATGGTGGCCCGCGGCGACCTGGGCGTCGAGATCGACTTTACCGAGCTGCCCGGCATCCAGAAGACCATCATCGACCGCTCCTTCTCCTTCGGCAAGCCCATCGTCACCGCTACCCAGATGCTGGACAGCATGATGGTGAATCCCCGCCCCACCCGTGCTGAGATCTCGGACGTGGCAAACGCCATCTACGACGGCACCTCTGCTATTATGCTGTCCGGTGAGACCGCTGCCGGTGCTTACCCCGTGGAGGCACTGAAGACCATGTCCGCCATCGCCGAGCGCACCGAGCAGGAGGGTCACTACCTGCGCGGCCGTCTGATGGAGCCCAACACCGGCAAGATCAGCGTTTCCGACGCTACCGCTCACGCCGCCTGCCTGACCGCCAAGGACGTGAACGCCGCTGCCATCGTCACCGTGTCCGAGTCCGGCACCACTGCCCGCCTGCTGAGCAAGTACCGCCCGCAGCAGCCCATCATCGCCTGCGTCATGAAGGAGCAGGTGCAGCGTCAGCTGTCCTTGAGCTGGGGCATCACCTCCCTGATGATGCCTCTGGCGCACAGCACCGACGAGCTGATCGAAATGTCCACCGCCCTGGCCAAGGAAAACGGCTTCCTGCACAACGGTGAGCTGGCCGTGGTGACCGCCGGCGTGCCCGTGGGCATTTCCGGCACCACCAACATGATCAAGATCCACATGGTGGGCAACTGCCTGGCCACCGGTGTGGGCGTCGGCCCGGAGAACGCCGAGGTGTCCAACGCCACCGGCAAGGCCTGCGTGTGCCGCACCCTGGACGAGGTGCGTGCCAAGTTCAAGCCCGGCATGGTGCTGGTGGTGCCCTCCACCAGCAACGAGATGCTGAACTATGTGCGCGACGCCGCCGCTCTGGTGGTGGAGGAGCCCGGCCTGAACAGCCATGCCGCCATTGCCGGCAAGGCTCTGCTCAAGCCCACCGTCGTGGGTGCCGTGGGTGCCACCTCTCACATCCGTGACGGCCTGATGATCGCTGTGGACTGCGCACACGGCAGCGTGCAGAGCCTGCAGGCCTGAGAAAGAGGGCGACACAATGGAACGCATTGCGAGCTTCTGTGTTGACCATACCAAGCTGGACCGGGGCATGTACCTGAGCCGTCAGGACGGCGACGTGCTCACTTGGGACATCCGCATGAAGAAGCCCAACCAGGGCGATTACTTGTCCACGGCCGCTGCCCACACGCTGGAGCACCTGTTTGCCACCTACGCACGCAATAGTGCCTTCCAGGATGGTGTGATCTATGTGGGCCCCATGGGCTGCCGCACCGGCTTTTACCTGCTGACCCGCGGCCTGACCCCTGCGCAGGCTTTGGAGCTGACCGTGGAGTCCTTCCGCTTTATGGCCGCCTTTGAGGGTGCCGTGCCCGGTGCCAGCGAAGTGGAGTGCGGCAACTACCGCGACATGGATCTGCCTGCCGCCAAGGCCGAGGCTGCTGCCATGCTGCCGGTTCTGGAAGCCCTGACCGCTGACCGTCTGCACTACTGAGCCTCTGTGCCGGAACTCTAGACAAACAACAAAACCCGGAACTTCCTGTCCGACAGGAAGTTCCGGGTTTTTGGTTTTGTTCGGTTTATTCGTCCGGGTCGCCGCGCTCGGGCATGGTGCGCAGCTCCCGCACCAGCATGGCGCGCAGCTGGTACTGATGCTGCTCGGACGCAAGGTCGGCTCCGGCATGCAGCTCCACCTCCGGTGCCCGCCCATCGTCCGTGTACAGCGGCACCGTGACCACGGCCTGGGTGCCCTTTTCCGGGGCACACTCCACGCTCAGCCCCCAGCCCATGCGGCGGCAGCACTCGCGGCAAAGCAGCAGCCCCAGTTGAGCCCCGCCCAGAAAGCTGCGCCGGTTTTCCAGCCAGGCTTCCTGGCTGCCCTCCGGCAGACCGCAGCCATTGTCCCGCACAGTCAGCTGCCACATGGTCTCGCTGCGGCGCAGCAGGATCCTCACCGTGCCGCCCTCGCGGCAGGCACGCAGCGCGTTGGACAGCAGATGCAGACACAGCAGCTCCACATCATCCCGGTCAGCCAGCACACGGCAGGTCGTCCAGCCGCCGTAGTCCAGCTCCAGGGTGACTCCCAGCTGCGCACGCACCATGTCGGCCTGGGCCGCCACCTGCTGCAGCAGCTCGCACAGATCCAGCGGGTAAAGCTTAGGCGGCTGCCCGGCACGCAGAAATTCCAGCGCAGACAGCAGTTCGTTGATGGTCCGTTCCAGCTTGGCCGTGGCCGCGCTGATGTCGCTGACTGCCTGCAGAGACTGGGCGTCTGCCCCCACGCGGGCCAGATGCTGCTCCAGATACTCGCAGTTGCGCCCGATCAGCCCCAGCGAATGGAAGCAGGCATCCTCCACCGCCTGCTGCGGGATGGCCTGCGCCGTCAGCTCCTGCGCTGTATTCTGCTGTGCCTGCTCCATTGCTACCGCCTCCAAGACCGTGTGCGTTATTCCCTGCTCTTCTGCTGGATGAGATACCGTTTGATTGCATAGATCAGCTTGCCCGTAGTGGGCTTTTCCGCTTCAAAGCCGCTTTCAGCCTTGAACTGCATCCAGCCCTCGTCCGGTTTTGCTTCCAGCTGGTCGATCATGCGCCGGATGCCGCTGTCCACAGCCGAGACCGAAACACCATACTGCTCACTGACCGCCTGCAGGATCTCCTTGCGGATGGCCAGCTTCTGCGAGGTGCCGTAGACCACGCCCACCGCACTGGTCAGATAGCTGCAATTGATGTCCGGGATGCGGATGCCCCAGCTGTGGTACAGCTGCTGGCACTGCTGCTCGGTGCGCTGCCACTGCTGGCCCGGCATCCGGTACAGCTCCCGCAGCAGGTTCTTGAGCTCCATGCGCTCCACGCAGCAACAGCTGCCGGAGTCCTCCATACGCAGTGCCGAGCTGTTCTTGCGCCGGCCCTCGTCGAACAGCATCAGCAGCGGCTTGTGCTCCAGCTTGCGCAGTTCCATCATGAACTCGATGCTGCTCATATCCTCCATCTGGCTGCACAGCACCACGATGTCAAAATTGTGGCCCTGCTGCAGCTCCTGCAGCAGTTTGTGTCCGTTCAGAAAGCAGGTACAGGCCAGCACTGGGTTCTGTTCTTCCAGATAGTTTTTCTGTACCCGAAGCTCCTTGCGGTCATAGCTTGCAAGGGCGACCTGCAGCACATCTGCCGTCCGCTCATTGTCCACGCCACGCGCCGCCTTCCTGTTCGGTCTGCTGTGCCGCATCCAGCTCTGCCACCACGTCCTGCCAGATCTCCGGCTGAACGCCATTCTCACACAGATATTGCAAAACACGGTAGCCAAACTCCGGTGCAACGGCCATATACTTGCTGTCCATGCGCTGGCTGCTGCCAGTACGGCAAAGCGTCAGGCGACAGCCGGTTTCGCCGTCCGGGTCAAGGGAGTAAACCAGCGTATATGCCTGCTGCAACCCGGCGATGGCAGAAAACTGCCGGACCATGGGTGAAAACGTACGTTCCATAGAAATTCCTCCTTGCTACAAGGCATTGCGACGTTTTTAGTGCATTTCCTTGTTTTTCCTTTTTTATTGTATGGAGCAGGAAGGAACCATTCAACCCTGAAAAAGTGTCTAAAAGTGTCAGACTGTTTTTCTGTTCGATTTTGCGTCGCGTTGTTTTGCTTTCCGACGCTTTTATAAATCATGCTACCTGTGCCGCACCGTATTTTCATCGTTCCGGATGGTTTGCACGGCTTTTTTTAGTACCCTTACAATAACACGAACGCCGCAGGATTGCAACCCCTGCCGCCGGGTTGGGAAAATTTTCCTCTCTGGCCCGGCCAGAACAGAGAATTTCTGCTTCCGCTTCCGGAAACATTTTCTTTTCCATACACAGTTTTTTCATATAGATTTGCTAAAATCATCTCGATTCTTCTGTGCAGTCTGCGCGCCTTTTGGCACGCAGCGGCACAGCTGTCCGTTCCTCACCTCTCCGGCCCCGGCCGGAACCTTTTCCCCAGAAAGGCACACACATGCTACAAATCAAACAGATCTGCAAACAGTACAAGACCGGCGATCTCGTGCAGAATGCGCTGAACAATGTCAGCCTGAACCTGCGTGATAACGAATTCGTCGCCATCCTCGGCCCCAGCGGCTCCGGCAAAACTACCCTGCTGAACATTATCGGCGGTCTGGACCGGTATGACAGCGGCGATTTGATCATCAACGGCATCTCCACCAAAAAGTACACCGACCGCGACTGGGACTCCTACCGCAACCACACCATCGGCTTTGTGTTCCAGAGCTACAACCTCATCCCCCACCAGACCGTGCTGGCCAACGTAGAGCTGGCCCTTACCATCTCCGGCATTTCCGGGGCCGAGCGCCGCCGCCGCGCCACCGAGGCACTGGAGGAAGTGGGTCTGGGCAACCAGCTGCACAAGCACCCCAGCGAGATGTCCGGCGGCCAGATGCAGCGTGTGGCCATTGCCCGTGCACTGGTGAATAACCCCGACATCCTGCTGGCCGACGAGCCCACCGGTGCACTGGACAGTGAAACCAGCATCCAGGTCATGGAGCTGCTCAAGGAGGTGGCCCGGGACCGTCTGGTGGTCATGGTCACCCATAACCCGGAGCTGGCCGAGCGCTACGCCACCCGCATCGTAACCCTGAAGGACGGCGTCATCCGCTCCGACACCATGCCCTACGAGCCGGACACCCAGACCCTTGCGGCCCCCGTGCACAAGAACATGGGCCGCTCGTCCATGTCGGTGCTCACCTCGCTGACCCTCAGCTTCAACAACCTGCGCACCAAAAAAGCACGCACCCTGCTCACTGCCTTTGCCGGTTCCATCGGCATCATCGGCATTGCGCTGATCATCTCCCTGTCCACCGGTGTCAACAACTACATTGACGACATGGAGCGCTCCACCCTGTCGGAGTACCCGCTGCAGATCATGAGCAGCGGCATGGACTTTACTTCCATGCTCTCTTCCCGCGTTCCGTCGGACAGCTCCCAGAGCACCACTCAGGAAGAAGACATGGTGCCGGTGCGCCAGCTGCTCTCGCAGATGGTGTCGGGCATCACCACCAACGACCTCAAGTCCCTCAAGCAGTATCTGGAGACCACCGACACCACCGTTGCCGACAATGCCACCGCCGTGGAGTATGCCTATAATGTGTCGCCCCAGATCTACCGGCAGGACCCCGACGGCAGCATCCGGCAGGTGAACCCAGATTCCTCCCTGTCCTCGCTGGGCATCAGCTCCGAGACCTCTTCCAACAACATCATGTCCTCCATGATGAACACCAGTGTGTTCTCGGAACTGCCCCAGACCCCGGAGCTGTATGCATCCCAGTACGACGTCAAGGCCGGCCGCTGGCCGGAAGCCTACAACGAATGCGTGCTGGTGCTGGACGCCACCGGCAGCGTGACCGACTACGCCCTGTACGCGCTGGGCATGCGGGACAACGCCGAGCTGGACAAGATGATCCAGCAGTTTGCCCAAAACCAGAACGTAGACGTGCCGGATGACTTCAAGACCTATTCCTATTCCGATTTTCTAGGCAAGCAGTTCAAGCTCATCAACAGCTCCGACCGCTATGTCTACGACGAGACCTACAGCTTGTGGCGCGATAAATCGGATGACACCGACTATATGAAGCAGGTGGTGGCCAACGGCACCGACCTGACCATCGTGGGCGTAGTGCAGCCCGCCGAGGATTCTTCTGCTGCCATGCTGTCCTCCGGTATCGGCTACACCCACGACCTCACCCTGCACGTCATCGAGCAGGCCAAATCCAGCGCCATCGTGCAGCAGCAGATGGCCGCCCCCCAGATCAATGTGTTCACCGGCGAGGAGTTCGGTGCCGACAACAGCACTTCCTTCGATATGTCCTCCATGTTCTCGGTGGACACCGATACGCTGAAGAACGCCTTCCAGTTTGACACCAGCGCCCTGAAGTTTGACCTGAGCGGCGCCTTTGATCTGAGCGCCGGCTCCTTCGACCTCTCTTCCCTGCTGGACCCGGACAGCTTCTCACTGGACCTGGGCGACCTGCCGAAGCCGGACATGGACATGAGCAGCGTGTTTGAGAACATGGATCTGTCCATCTCCCCGGAGGCCCTGCAGAATATGATGCAGAAGATCCTGAACGGCTACAAGGACTATGTGGTGGGCAACGGCATCCTGAATCTGGACAAGATCAGCTTCTCCGCCTATATGCAGACTGAGCAGTTCCAGCAGCTGCTGGCCAGCTCCATGAGTGAACTGCTGGCCGACGCCAACCTGCAGGAGCAGTTCTCCGCCGCCATGCAGACCGTGATGGAGAGCTACTCTGCCCAGATCAGCCAGGCCCTGCAGAGCCAGCTGAGCACCGCCATGAATACGGCCATGCAGCAGATGGGCACCCGGATCAGCCAGCAGATGGAAAGCGCCATCCAGAAGAACATTGCCCAACTGGGCAGCCAGATGGAAAACGCCCTGAAGATCGACGCCAGCGCCTTCCAGAATGCCATCCACATGAACATGACGCAGGAAGAGCTGGCTGAACTGATGAAGTCCTCCATGCTGTCCTCCACCTACGACGGCAATCTGCAGAGCCTGGGCTACGCCGACCTCGATGACCCCAGCACCATTTCCATCTACCCGAAGGACTTTGACTGCAAGGCCCTGATCGTGGATGCACTGGACGCCTACAATGCCTCCGCCGAGGCAAATGGCGAGGATGACAAGGTGGTGCGCTACACCGATGTGGTGGGCACCCTGATGACCTCGGTGACCAAGATCATCAACATGATCAGCAACATGCTGGTGGCCTTTGTGTCCATCTCGCTGGTGGTGTCCTCCATCATGATCGGCGTCATCACCTATATCAGCGTGCTGGAGCGCCGCAAGGAGATCGGCATCCTGCGTGCCATCGGCGCGTCCAAGCGCAACATCTCGGAGGTATTCAACGCCGAGACCTTCATCATCGGTCTGTGCTCCGGCTGTATGGGCGTGGGCCTGAGCCTGATTCTGCTGATCCCCGGCAACATGCTCATCCACTCCATTGCCGACAGTGCCTCGGTCACGGCAGCCCTGCCGCTGCAGGCTGCACTGGTGCTGATCGCACTGGCCACACTGCTCACCATTCTGGGCGGCCTGATCCCCGCCAAGAGCGCCTCCAAGTGCGACCCCGTCAAGGCCCTGCGCTCGGAGTGATTCCCGGCAGACAAAACACAAGCGGACGGTTCCCCGGTCGGGCAGCCGCCCGCTTTTTGCATTGCGGCGCATCTTGTGCTAAAATAAGAAAAAACACAAAGGAGCCTTTTTCCATGCCCAACATCATTGAGATCACTGATTTTTCCTCGCCGGAGCTGGACGTCTACGCCCGCCTGACCCAGGCCCAGCTGCGCAATCGACTGGAGCCGGAAAAGGGCGTTTTTATTGCCGAGAGCCCCAAGGTGATCGCGCGGGCGCTGGATGCCGGCTATCAGCCGCTGTCCCTGCTCATGGAACGCAAACAGATCACCGGCCCGGCCCAGGACATCCTGACCCGCTGCGGGGACGCCCCGGTATACACGGCTGACCGCGAGATGCTGGCCCGCCTGACCGGCTACGAACTGACCCGCGGCGTGCTGTGTGCCTTCCGCCGCCCCGCGCCCCGCACAGTAGAGCAGGTATGCCGGGATGCCCGCCGGGTGGCTGTGCTGGAGGGCATCGTGGATTCCACCAACGTGGGTGCCATCTTCCGCAGTGCTGCCGCATTGAACATGGATGCGGTGCTCATCACGCCCTCCTGCTGCGACCCGCTGTGCCGCCGGGCGGTGCGCGTGAGCATGGGTACGGTGTTCCAGGTGCCCTGGGCGCAGATCGGCACCACCCCCGCCGACTGGCCGGAACACGGCATGGCACAGCTGCACGCTCTGGGCTTCAAGACCGCTGCCATGGCCCTGAGCGACCGTTCGGTGAGCATCGACGACAACGCCCTTGCCGCTGAGCCCAAACTGGCCATTGTGCTGGGCACCGAGGGTGACGGCCTGGCCCACAGCACCATCGCCGCCTGCGACTATACCGTGAAGATTCCCATGTCCCATGGGGTAGACTCGCTGAACGTAGCCGCTGCCAGTGCCGTCGCCTTCTGGCAGCTGGGCCGCGCCTGACACAATCCGCTTGACAAATCTCCTGATTCGAGTTACACTTACAGGGTCATCTGGTATGGGCCTGTAGCTCAGTTGGGAGAGCAAGCGTTGCATTCCCGATCTGGTGTTATAGCTCATTTGCCCCCATTCGAAATTGGGTGCTTTTTTGTGGGCTCGTAGCTCAGTTGGGAGAGCGTTCGGTTCGCATCCGAAAGGTCGAGGGTTCGACTCCCTTCGAGTCCATAAAACGCCGTATCGTTTAACACGATACGGCGTTTCTTTTTGTCTTTCTTTGCAAAATCGTGCATCATTCGTCTTAACAGCGCAAAATCGCGTGTGCAGCATTTTTAGGCACAATGCTTACGGTTTCACCTGCTGTTTTGTCTAAAACGACGATTCCGGCATTTGATGTACAACGCCCAACTTTTTGAGGATTTTGCGACTTGTTTTTCTGATTTTTGCCCCGTCCAGTTGATGCTGCGTGACGCTTGAACTCCTCAAATTCGTCCAGCGGTACATTGAGAACGATCTCGATATTATAGTCACGTCCGACACGCACTTCTTTGATAAACTGTTTCAAAATAGCCTGACGCCTTTCAAAACTGGCTCCCTTATAGGTGCTTGCCCATGTGAACAGATCGCTGCAATTACGTTCAGCCTTCTGGTTCTGCTCCTCGATCTCCTTCAATTTCTTTTCCGAGTCTGCCAGATTGGTCTGTGCGGTAAGCAGTGCTTCCTTGTTTTCATTGACCATCTGCTGGATCATCTCGCGGTCGAGTCCGCTTGTTCCTTGGATGACACGAATCATTTCCTTTTTTAACGCATCCTGTTCGTCAACCTTGGTCTGGACTTCCTCTTTCCAACGAGTTGTTTCTTTTTTAGCTGCATCCAAATCTTTACGCCGCATTTCTTCCAGAAGATTGCTCTTGGAGCACTCCAGAATTTCTTCAAACTTCATGCACACGATGCTTTCTACAACTGCGTCCAGTGTTGTTACACCATAACCGGACTGTCCATCGCACTGCCCCGGATGCCGAACATTAAAGTTGCAGCTATAACGATAACGCTTTTCTTTTACGACAGTACCATCTGCCCGAAGCCGAGTGCGCCCGTTGCTGGTAATATTCAAACGATTGCCGCAGTGGGCACAGAACACTTTACCACAAAGCAAGGCATGAGGACTGTACGAATCTGCATCCTCTCCCTTCTCTCTGCGGCGGGCATCCCGCAGCTCCTGAGCTTTTTCAAATACTTCCGGCTCGATGATCCGTAACTCAGGGCATTCTTTTTCAACGTTGCCATTGATAAGATAACCCGTGTATCCTTTGTTACGAATCATCCTGCCAATCGTAATATTAGGGATGTTTTTTCCATTGCGCCCCATAATATTGTGTTCGACAAGATAGTTGCAGATCCGTTTTGCTCCGTATCCCTCATAAACATACTTCTGAAAGATCAGGCGCACGATTGCCGCTTCTTCCTCGTCAATCTCCAAATCACAGACAGCTTGATTCTTTTTGTTCAAGCGACCTTTCTGGACACGCTTGTAGCCGAAAGCGACGATGCCGCCAGTGTAGTGACCTTCTTCCGTAAGCTGTTCTATACGGGTGCGAGTACGGATAGAGGTCTTGATGCTTTCGCCGGATGCCTGCCAGTAGCGGATGTAGTTCATCAGCTTATCGACATGGGAATCAAACCGCTGCTGGCCTTCATTTACGCTCCAGACCTCGACCCCTTGCTTCGTGAACCATTCCACGATAAAGGGCGTTTCGTCGTCACGCCGACCCAGACGGTCAAACATGAACACCAGCAGAACATCAAACTCTCCGGCAGAAGCAGCCTGCTGAAGCAGCTGGAGCTGATCGCGGTCTTTTGCAGATTTCTTGAAACCGGAAACGCCTTTTTCGGAAAACTCCTTGACGATTTCCCAGCCATGCCGTTCTGCAAATTCGTGGCAGGCTTCTTTTTGCATGGGTATGTCATCCTTTTCGACCTGTCCAATGGTCGAAACACGGTATAAGGTATATACACGTTTTTTCATCGTTGTCACTCCTATGTAAACTAAAACAACGATACTGTGCGCACACTCGTTTGTTTGAATTGGTTGCTGAATCAACTGTACCATTATTTTAGTGCTGGACTATCCTTGTTGCAAGGATGTCGATTCAACTGTAATTCTTGGCTTCTTCGCGGAGGGTATCATGAATCAGTTTCTGAAGAATCTCCATACTGTCACCATCTTCTGCATAAGTGATTTTCACTTTGCAGCCATTAACGATGTACGAATCCTGCGCCACAGGAATCACATTCATATTGGTCATATCTAGCCCTTCTTTCAAAAGCAACGATAGTGCGATATTATTATGTAATAAGAGGTACCTGTAGCTTGCAGATGCCCCTTGGCATAGGAAATATGTTTTAGAACTTCATCGACAAGGCGTCCTTGCGGCCTTTGCCGTTGTAAGCCATGTAGATGGGAAAAACGTATTTCTTCCATCCGGGCAGCTTTGCAGGGTTATCCCTGCCAACACGGTAAATCTCCATGGGATGGACGCCGCCAAGCGCACGAACCAGCCGTTCCTCGCTGAACTCGCCGTGATACAGTTCCACAAAGTGCATCATACCTCGCAGGACAGATGCACGGAACGAATCAGGCTTGCCTCCCCAAGCTGCCACGATCAGCCGCAGAGCTTCGCAGTAGATCTTTTCGCCCATCTGGTTGTACAGCTTGAGAGCGGTGCCCACGCAGCTGATGCGGTAATCACTCAACTGCAAGCCGTCATAGTTGAATGCCAGCCCCACCCGGTTGGTAGCAGCGAGAAATGCCTTGGAAGGAGCATCGCCTCCCACGACCTTGGCACGCAGCTTGATGCCTGCCGTCAATGGTGCGGAGTGTCCGTTCTGCTCTGCAAAGAGCAGTGCTTCCTGCTCCATCGTCAGTCCGGTGTAGACCTTGCAGAGAATCGGCAAGTCCTCACCGCCGTTACGGAGGATGCGCCCCTCAATGGTGTGCTGACCGTTCACCACATAATACTTGCCGTCGCGGAAGCTGACCTTCGGCTCGTTGGCAATGTACTCGTTGAAATCGGCAGCAATCATTTCCACACGCTTACGCTCCACACCCCGCTGGTAGATCTCGCGGGGGTAGATCAGCACCTTGCTGTGAAGCACCAGCATCTGGTACGGTGGAGTGATATTAAAGGAAGCAGCATAATTGTTCGTGTCATTCTTCAGGCGCATCTGATTTCCTCCTTAATTCGCCAAATGTATTTTTCAGCTTCGGTCAAAATCTCAGTCACTTGCTTCTTACGCTTCGGGCTGGTGAGCAAGCTGGGATTAAAGGTGAAGCTGTATTCAAGCCGCTGGATCATTGTGTGAACAGCGGATTGCAGTTCGGTGTATAACATCATTTCTTCGACTGTTCCTGCATCCTCAAAATCGGATTTGATAGGAGTGTAGGGATAGACAGGCGGCTTACCGTCAACTACTTCTGGCGGTGCGTAAGCCGCCGTAGAGCGGATGATAGGTTTGAACTTTTGGATACTCCCCATCGGGTTCAGTGCAAGACTGATTTTTACAGCATCATCGACCCGCCCCATCTCTTCTGGGGTGAGGTGTCCGACAAATCTTTTGACACGGCTTTTGTCGATGGTGAAGATTTGCTCAGCCTGAACGATGGACGGCTCCAGCCCTTCCGGTTCCACCAGACAATGCGTTGGTTGCGTAGCTTTCTTTTCTGTCTTACTTGTCAAAGTCACAACGATCAATGTCGGTGAGCAGGAGTTTCCCACATCGTTTTGCAGGATGACCGCTGGACGGGTTCCGCTTTGTTCGGAGCCCGTGCGGTTGTCAAGTCGAACGAAGTAGATGTCTCCGCGTTGGAATTTCAAAGTAGATTCCAAATTGCGAAACCTCCATTTGGATATGTAAGAAACCCGCTGCACCTCCTAGGCAGCGGGCTTCTGTTGAAGTATGGGAGCAATTCTTTTTATACGATACGCATCACTTCCTCCGATGATTGAAATGAAGCACCAGCATCAGCGGTGCATTACAACATAATCGTAACCGCGCCGGGTCTGACAGACAGTGCAAGTGTCCATGCTGTTGTCTGCACTCGGCACGATAGCAATTTTGAAAGCCTTGGCTTCTACGAAATGTCGCAGACAGGTTGCACAGAGGGTTCGGATGGACTTGATCATTTCCGGGGTCAGTTCCATCTCCTCATAAATCTCCTGTTCGCGCACCGTAGGATTCAATTCGTCCATTTGAGTAGTCCTCCGTGTTAGTAAAGGTGATTAGCGGATAAATATGTAAAAGAACAGGAGTGACCGGAGACCGAAAACAGCATCCGGTCACTCCTGATAAAATATGTTCAGGTCTCGCATATTCGCCCTCGGCCCCCTGCGAGTGGGGCATAAACATCTGGCAGCGGACTTGTACCGCTTCATTGGCATTTCAGCCACCCCGTCTGCTTTGTGACCGGGCCGCGAATTACGGAAGTATCATTATCGGAGTACCAGATGACGGAACTATTCAGTTTTCAAGGACCATGAAGTCGGACGTTTCGACCTGCGACAGGTGCCGCTTGGGAAATTGTCCCTTCACTTACGAACCCAGTTGAAAGGTCAATCCCTAGCATTGAAATCAAAGTTTTTCAGAAATTTAGTAATTCTCTTGATTTTGATACTAATAGTAGGTTGTGAAACGCCTAAAGCTTTAGAAATTTCAGTAACGGTGTAGCCCTCATAGGCGTACAGCGTCAAAAGCTTGAGGTCGTCAACAGACAGCTTCTCTAATCCGGCTTGCAGACGTTCGTTTTGGACTTCACCCACCCACGCAAACCTCGTTTTCGTTTCGTGGTAGGTGTCCGTCACGGTAGTGGCTCGCACAAAGTCAGCATAATCGTTCCGGTTTTCGGAATCGTCTGCACTCGGAATCTCGACGTCGTAACGGTGGTGGGCACGATCATCATTGAAGACCGCCAGATCGTACTCATACATCTTCTGGATAGCGTCCTCCTTCATGCCAGCAGCCCGGTATTCTTCCCGGAGCTTGTCCCATTTAGCATAGAAGTTACGGCGGGCATTTCCGCTATTGTAGTTCATATAAACCTCAAAATTTTCGATAAGTCGTAAAAAGTCGAAAATTTGGAAGGCTACTGGTATTTTGCCGCTTGGGGCATCCACGAAAAACGGACAAACATAAAGCCTGCTCCTTTTTACGGGAGCAGGCTTCCTGAAGGCTAAAAAAATAGCCGGACAACAACCAACTGAGGAATCTTCAAAGAAAATCTCTCAATCAGCTGTTGCCCGGCTATTTGGAGCACGTTTCATACATTGCCTTGCGGCAATGGCCCGTTGCTCGGAGCGAACAGTCCATATTCAGGGTGCAATGCACCCGTATTTGTTAAAATGACTGGAAAATCACCGGCATCTAAATGCCAGATCAAGTCTCAGGGTTTCTTTGCATCTATTGCACTTCACTTGTAGTATACCTGAACACCCCTCGATTTTTTGGTATAACTTATTTCCACAAACAGGGCAAAATCTCCAGCCTATGCTAAATTCTGCCTGCTGTGTAGTAGTCGGTGCTTTACCGGCAAAGGGACGGTTCTTTAACTGAATCATATTCATTCTCCAAATCGCATGATGTCCAATGGATGGCAGTGGATGGGTTTGCCTTTTATAACCTGCATCTGCTGCAGTCTGATCCTGATTGCAGACCAAGAAACCCCAATCCGTTGAGCCATCTCCAGAATTTTTTCATAGTTAGGGTCAGACACTGATTTGTACAGAATCCCATTTGGCAGAGTCAACGCTACACGTTCTATTTCGGCATTGATCAGAAATGTTGGCATCAGCAGCTCTGCTGCAAGGGTATCCGCCTGCCATTCTTCCCACGAGGGCTTTCCGTTTCTCTCCCGATAGGCAATGTGCCCACGGCACTTGACTGCTTTTCCGTAGTCGTTCGGAAACAGATCAGCCAAAATCTGATGTGCTGCTTCATGCGCTATTGTGAAATTCCGGCATCCAGTGCATCTGTCTGCCGCAAGAGCAGAATCGATTACGATATCCCTCGGCATAAATACTTCAACAAGCTTTGTTCCATCCTCAAGGGTTGCTGTGAAGCTACATCTCTGGAAAACCGTTAATCCAAGGATGTGACCATCGCTACACAGCGGCAACATCTTCAGGTTCAGTCCAAGAACAGAATTTGCAAACTGCTCTGGGTTAATAGGAGCGGGGTCATTTTTGCTTATTCCGAAGAGTGCATAGTACATTTCAATATATTTGCCTGCTATGCACGAAAGTTCTGCACGCGATAAGTATCTTGCCATTATGAAGCCCTACCTTCTGATGTGGCACAGTAGGCTTCCACGAACCACTTGCCCTTTTCAAGCCAAAGATTCCGCTTCTGCCCGCAAATCAGGCAGGTGAAGCAATGCCCTTTCACGCCAAAACGTGATGTACCGTGCTTGACTGCCAAGACACGATCAATTCCATAAGTACGAGTCTTGTCATAGTTTATGGCAAGAGGACGGATCTTGCCGTCAGGAGTAAAACGAACATCCACTTCGACGTATCTTTTCTCACGGCGAAGGT